>PPYE01540217.1_pt1 | contig 13321 bp, 10 predicted proteins | sample 1559881 | NCBI WGS metagenome assembly PPYE01 (sample SAMN08240022, study PRJNA423297) | Human gut metagenome, whole genome shotgun sequencing project.
AAAATCTCCTGCAAAATCAACAAAATTTAAAAGCCCGTGGAATTTACTCTTGCACTGGAATTTACTTTTTCAAGTCAGCAAAGTGTATGTATTTATTTGACAAACGGCTATTTTTTGGTCATAATAGCAATTGTAAAGAATTAATAAAACATGTATAATATTTTACATATTATGATACAATGTTTTATCAGAAGTAATGGAGGGATTCAGATGACTACGAACAAGGCAAACAAAGTATCAAAAACAACAACAGCAAAAACTGCAGCAAAGCCAGCTGTAAAACCGGCCGCTAAACCGGCAGCAAAAACAACAGCAGCTCCTGCAAAAGAAGAGCCGAAAAAAGAAGCAGTAAAGCCGGTTGCTGAGGAAGAAAAACCAGTAGCAAAAACAACGGCTGCAAAGACGGCCAGAAAGACAACAAGAAAACCGAGAAAAACAAGTAAAGCTACGATTCGCAAGACAGCAGCTACTGTTGACTCAGAAGTTTTTGTTCAGATTTACGGACAGGAATTTTCCCAGCAGGCAATTATGGAAAAAGTTGTGGCAGCATGGGAAGCAGAAGGAAAGAAAATTACATCTATCAAAAGAGCAAAATTGTATGTAAAACCGGAAGAAGGAAAAGCTTATTATGTAGTAAATGAAGGCTTGAAAAACGGTTCTACAGGTGCTGTAGATTTATAAAGATTACAAAAAGGAATCCAACGGGTTACGAGACGGGATAACGCTTCGCGTTATAGTCTCATAATTCGTTGGATTTTTTTGTTTCATAGCGGCACTAGGGGGGAGAAATATTTGTGATGATAGTTAGGCGGTAACTTTATATAAATGTGAATGGAACGGTTGCGACCAATTAAGAGCAGAAAATATAAGTTTGTATCAATGTGTATTGCCAATTTATTTGGATTGAGTGGGCACTTTCGTTTGTAGAGTTGGCAAATATTCACACGTGTTTTCGAGTTTAGTAATTTAGCATGAAAAGATTTGTATCAAATGTGTATTGCAAATTTATTTGGATTCCAGTAATTTAGAAGAAATGCTTAGTGGATTGTGGGTTTTGAGTACGTCAGTAGGCGGCACTGGTAGTTTCAGTGCCCCTACTGTTACGCACTCAATGAGCGAAAGCGCCCACAAGACGCAAAGCATTTCTTCTAAATCACGGAAAACAAAAAAAGTACCAACGCCCACAAGACGCAAACTTTTCTTGCTAAATTATATAAAATTGAAAAAAGTCTGTGTGAATATTTGACCCAACTTACTTTTTCGTGTAAAATGTCAATGACATAACTACAGACAGGAGGCATAAATATGTTTAAAGTAAATGATAACTATTTAAAACTGCCGGGCAGTTATCTTTTTTCTACGATTGGAAAAAAAGTAGCCGCTTACAAGGAAGCGAATCCCGACAAAGAAGTCATTAGTTTAGGAATCGGCGATGTAACACAGCCTTTGGCACCGGCGGTAATCGATGCTCTTCATAGTGCGGTAGATGAGATGAGCAAAGCAGAAACATTCCACGGTTATGCACCGGATCTTGGATATGAATTTCTGCGCCGTGCAATTGCTGATAACGATTACAAATCCCGCGGTGTTGACATTGCACTTGATGAGATTTTTGTCAGCGATGGTGCAAAAAGTGATTCCGGAAACATTGTTGATATATTTTCTCAGGACAATGTAATTGCCGTTACAGACCCGGTTTACCCGGTTTATGTTGACAGTAATGCAATGTCCGGAAAGACCGGAGAATATCTGAAAGATAAAGAGTGCTGGTCAAATGTAATTTATATGCCATGTACGGCAGAAAATAATTTTGTGCCGGAACTTCCGGAGAAGACACCGGATATTATTTATATCTGCTGCCCAAACAACCCAACCGGTACGACGCTGACAAAAGAGCAGCTTCAGAAGTGGGTTGATTATGCAAACGAAAAGAAAGCAGTTATCATTTATGACGCTGCCTATGAAGCATACATTTCTGAAACGGATGTGCCACACAGCATTTATGAGTGTGACGGCGCAAAAACCTGTGCGATTGAGATGAGAAGTTTCTCAAAAAATGCCGGATTTACCGGAACCCGTCTTGGATTTACAATTGTGCCAAAACAGCTTGTTGACAGCAATGGAACGATGCTTAACAGCCTTTGGGCAAGACGCCATGGAACAAAATTCAATGGTGCACCATACATCATTCAGCGTGCCGGTGAAGCAGTGTACAGCGAAGCAGGCAAAGCACAGACAAAAGAGCAGATTGCTTATTATATGAACAATGCCAAAGAAATCAGAAACGCACTTTCCGGTATGGGATATACTGTATTTGGCGGTGTAAATGCCCCATATATCTGGCTTCAGACACCAGATGGCATGAAATCATGGGATTTCTTTGATATGCTGTTGGAGAAAGCAAATGTAGTAGGAACACCTGGTTCCGGATTCGGACCAAGTGGAGAAGGATATTTCAGACTGACTGCTTTTGGTTCAGCTGAAAATACGAAAAAGGCATTGGAGCGAATAAAAGCTTTGTAAAAAGCAGACCGGGGAAAGGAAGATAGGTGATACGATGAAACAATCCATTCGTTTGGCACTGATTAGTGCCCTTACATTAGTTTTGTGCTTTGTGCCGGGAAAATATACGTTTGCCGATTCGGTGTCGGTAAAACCATTTCTCGCATTTGGTGCAGATTTATCAACGAAAGAAAAAGCGCAGGTAATGAAGCAGTTTGGAATTACAAATGAAGAACTCGCAGATTATCAGACAATCACAGTGACAAACAAGGAAGAGCATCAGTATCTGGATGAATATCTTGCTTCTAAGGTGATTGGAACGAGAGCGTTATCTTCCGTTATGATTGAAGAAGCGGATGCAGGCAGCGGAATCGAGGTAGAAACACATAATATTTCATTCTGTAGTAAAGAGATGTATACCAATGCTCTTGTGACTGCCGGGATTTCGGATGCGAAAGTAACGGTTGCCGGTCCTTTCCCGATTTCCGGAACAGCGGCTTTGGTTGGTGCGATGAAAGCGTATGGAGAGATGACCGGTGAGGGCGTCGATGAGGCGAGTTCGGATGCGGCGACCAATGAGCTGGTGGCGACGAGTGAGCTGGCAAACGACATCGGTAAGGAAAAGGCTGCTCAGTTTGTGGCACTTTTGAAAGACAAAGTAGTCAGCGGCGATTTGACATCGGAAGATGAAATAAAAGACGCAATTAATGAAGCAGAAAAAGAATTGAATGTTTCCATTGATGATGAGATGAAAACCAAGATGGTTTCGTTGATGAAAAAGATTGGCGGACTGGATTTAGACCTTGGTAAAATTCAGAATCAGGCTCAGAATGTCTATGATAAAATCAAAGATATGGGGATTGATTTGGATGATGCAAAAGGAATCTGGGGTAAAATCTGTGATTTCTTCGTCATGATAGGAAAAGCAATTGCTGACTTCTTCTCGAATTTGTTCTAAGTAAAATCAGGAAAAATTTAAAACTGTAATATGAAAAACTGCTGTCTTAGAAAAAAAATACTATGGCAGCAGTTTTTTTGCCGTCAGGAATAGAAACATTAGTAATTTGGGTATGCTAACAAGAAAACAAGTACTGGAGGCATAGCTTTGGAAAAGGAAAAAGAAGAGTTTAAGCCCTTTGTTCCGGCGGAAAAAGAGATGAAAGAATTTAGCATAACCGCTGTGATTGTTGGTGTTTTGTTAGCCGTTGTTTTTGGTGCGGCAAATGCATACCTTGGACTTCGTGTGGGAATGACGGTGTCAGCGTCAATTCCGGCGGCGGTTGTATCAATGGGGATTCTGCGCGGTTTGCTGCGCCGCAATTCTATCTTAGAAAGTAATCTGGTGCAGACAATTGGCTCGGCAGGAGAGTCATTAGCGGCAGGTGCCATTTTTACGCTGCCTGCGTTATTTTTGTGGGCAGAAGAAGGGAAGGCGGAGACGCCGGATTTGTTTACCATCACAGCACTTGCTTTGTGTGGAGGCGTTCTTGGTGTGTTTTTTATGGTTCCGCTGCGCAAAGCATTAATTGTAAAAGAACATGGGGTGCTTCCATATCCGGAAGGAACGGCGTGTGCGGATGTGCTGCTAGCCGGTGAAGAGGGTGGAAGCGGCGCAAAAACTGTTTTCTTTGGCATGGGTATTGCTGCTCTGGTTAAGTATATTGTCGATGGGATGAAGGTAATTCCGGGAGCGGTTATGGTGCCCGTTAATTCCTTAAAAACATTGTTTTCCGTACAGGTATATCCCGCACTTATGGGAGTGGGATATATTTGTGGAATCCGAATTGCCTCGTATATGTTTGCGGGAGCGGTTCTTGGCTGGTTTGTTTTGATTCCGGCAATTGTGTCTTTTGGCGGTGAAAGTATTTTGTATCCCGGTACGGTGCCAATCGCCACTCTTTATAACGAGGGCGGGGCAAGTGCTATCTGGAGCGCTTATATCCGATATATTGGAGCTGGAGCTGTGGCGGCAGGAGGCATTATTAGTCTGGTGAAAACTCTGCCACTTTTATTTTCCACTTTTTATGAAGCGGTGAAGGCAGCACGGAGTGGAAAAGAAAAAAGCGAAAAGCGCACGGAGAGAGATTTAGATATTCGGGTTGTCATTGGAGGAATTGTTCTGTTTGCATTACTCATCTGGCTTGTTCCGGCACTTCCGATTTCGTTTTCCGGGGCATGGCTTGTCATTTTATTTGGCTTTTTCTTTGCAACCGTATCTTCGCGCATGGTCGGACTGGTGGGCAGCAGCAACAATCCGGTTTCCGGTATGACGATTGCCACTTTATTACTCGTGACGGCATGGTTAAAGGCGACAAATACCATCGGTATGCCGGGGATGATAGCAGCAATTTCGATTGCCTCGATAATTTGCATTGTGGCGGCACTTGCCGGTGATACTTCGCAGGATTTAAAAACAGGTTTTTTACTGGGGGCAACGCCGAGACGCCAGCAGATTGGCGAACTGATTGGTGTGGCGGTGTCGGCAGTTACGATTGGCGGTGTAATGATGCTTTTAAATCATGCGTGGCAGTTTGGCAGTGAGGCGTTAGCGGCACCGCAGGCAACTCTTATGAAAATGATTACCGAGGGTGTCATGGAGGGAAATCTTCCGTGGACACTGATTTTTATTGGCGTTTTTATCGGCGTGGCGGTTGAATTTATGGGCGTTCCGGTTCTTCCGGTGGCAATTGGACTGTATCTGCCGTTTGAATTATCGGCTTCGATTTTGGTGGGAGGAATTTTGCGTTATGTTTCATCTGGGAAAAAGAAAGATGACGAAGGAGGAATTTTATTTTGCTCCGGTCTGATTGCGGGAGAGGGGCTGATGGGAATTGTTCTTGCTCTTTTGGCGGTCTTTGGAAAAAGTGATAAAATTGATTTGTCGCATTGGATGGATACCGGAATTTTCGGTGCCGCGGCACTTGTGTTTGTGATTGCTGCCTGTATCCTGATTTCTGCAAGAGAAAAGAAAAAGCCTGCGGACTGATTACGCCCGCAGGTCAAAATTGTATCGTTTCATATCACCGATTGGTGCCTTGTTTGTTGCCAGAAAATCATTGACAATATCGACTTCTTTTTCTTTGAGCGAAAGTTCGGAGGTGCAGGCATAACCCTGTGCGTTAATGGCATCCTGCAAAAGTTCTACATTGCGCTCGAATAAATGAAGTGTATCTTTTTCAGAAACAAAAAAGTTTAACGAAACCGCAGTGCTTTCTTTGGCAATCCGGATATCCAAGGTGCCAAGGTGCTCCATGTCAAGGTGGAGCAGAACTTTTAAGTTATCCGGGTTCTTTTTCAAGGCTTCCTTGCGTGTCATCACATACAAATCTGCATGTGCATTTTGATTTTGCAGTTTAATCGGAAGCTGAATATAAGGAAATGTCTCATTTAGCGTTTTCATAAAGTTTAGGTTTTCTGTCATATCGGAGGCAGAAGATGAAAGTTTGCTAAAGACATCTTTGCCTAACACGGTTTGACTGAAATGAGAGAGCGTTTCCCACTCTTTTGCCATTTTCTCATATGTTTCCGTGAGCGCACCGGGCTCTTTTAGCTGTTTTGGCGAAATCGTCCAGTTGGAAAGAAACTGTCCCTTAACAAGTTTTCGAAAGGCGTCCGAGGATATAAGTTTTCCTGCCTGCCCATCGGTGAGGTTAGGAAGCATTTGTTTTATCTCGGTTAGAAAACGGCTGACCGAAAGTGTACCATCGGCAAGCTGTTTTTTTGCGGCTTCGGAAAAAGGAAGGTCACGTAACTGCTCGTGGACTGCTGCGCGTTCTTCCTCCGGGAGATAGGCACCTACTTCTTCTTTGGAAAAAGTGGGATTTTCCGGTTCCGGCGTGTTTTTTGATCCCACGGATTCGGTCAAATTATTAATCAGATTTTTTACCCGCGAAAAAGGGGTGGAAGTTTCTGCGCCCGCTGTGCCATTGCTGCCATCTTGAACGGGATTTCCCGTGGTGTTTGCAGCTTCTTCACCGGTTTCCGGGATAGGTGCTTCTGAATTTTCCTCTGCGGATACGGCAGCGGTCTCGTTTGCCTGCTCAGTCATTTTCGGCACGGTCACACCCTCTAACGCTAAGTCTAAGAGAGCGGAAGCGGTTTCTTTTGCCAACGCAGGAACCTGACTGCCGATTGCGTGAAGCATATCACCAATCGAATCGGTGAGCGTATCCATTTTATATAATAACTGGTGCGTCTGGTTCTGGTAGTTCTCAAACTGGAGAACGGACTCGTTTGTCATCGGCAGTCCCAGATATTTCATAGTGATGACGGAGTGAACGTCGGCTTCCGGGTACTGGGCACACAACTGAATCGATGCCATAATGTTTTCACGGCTGATGGACTGGCTATTGCTAAGAAGGCTGCGCACCACATCCAGATTACGCGGAGAGCGTGGGAGTAAAGCTTCCTCAAGTGCCTGGGCAATGGTATCTTCCATATTTAACAAATAAGCGCCTGTAGTCGCTTTCATGTAAATGGTGTTATTTTCAAGACCGGTAATCAGAAAAGCAGCCTTTTGCCCGATGGAATACTGGTTAGCATCGGGAAGCTGACCGGTAAAGGATGATCCGTCTTCCATGGAAAGGGTAATATCATTTCCGTGGATATCACTAATGACACCCCGCAGTGTCTGTCCCTCACGCAGATGCAGTGTGGAATTTCCGGAGCGGTAGGTTCTTGTCTGGGAACGGATTCCCTGCGAGGAACCACCATTGTTCTGAATGGAATTACTGATAATTGGCATAGCGCTCTCCTTTCTTTTTATGAAAACATTTTACCTTTTGACCCTAATACGATTATATGCTAAAATAAAAATGAACGCAATATTTAGGAGGAAAGACCATGAAACCATTTATGGATAGCGATTTTTTACTACAAACCGATACAGCAAAAAAACTGTATCATGATTATGCCAAACAGGTGCCGGTGTTAGATTATCATTGTCATCTCGTCCCAAAGGAAATTGCAGAGGATATACATTTTAAAAATATGACGGAGCTGTGGTTAGGAGCTGACCATTATAAGTGGCGTGTCATGCGCTCAAATGGTGTTGATGAACGCTTCATCACAGGGGATGCCCCGGATGAAGAAAAGTTTCACGCTTTTGCCAAAGCCCTGCCAAACTGCATTGGTAATCCGATGTATCATTGGTGTCACTTGGAACTACAAAGATATTTCGGCATAAATGAGACTTTATCTGAGAAGAATTGGAAAGAAATTTATGATAAATGCAATGAAATTTTGCAAAAACCGGAAATGTCTGCGAAAAATCTGATTCGTATGTCCGGTGTTACGCTCGTTTGTACGACAGATGACCCGATTGATGATTTACATTATCACGAGCAGATTGCAGCCGATTCTGATTTTGATGTGCAGGTTCTTCCGGCATGGCGTCCGGACCTTGCGATGAGTCCGGAAAAAGAAGGATTTGTTTCTTACATTCAGAAACTTGGTGAAGTAAGCGGCGTTACCATTACGGATTTTACAACGCTCAAAGAAGCACTTGGTAAACGCTTGGATTATTTCTCTGAGAGAGGTTGTGTAGTTTCTGACCACGGGTTGGATTATGCAGAGTTTTGCCCGCTTAGTGAGGAAGAAGAAAATGCACTGGTAAAGAAAAGTCTTGCCGGTGAGACTTTGACCGAAGAGGAATTAAAACAGTACCGCACAATGTGTATGCTGTTTTTAGGTGCTGAGTACAAAAAGAGAAACTGGGTTATGCAGCTTCACTATGGTGCAAAGCGCGAGAATAATGAACTGGTATTTAAGAGTGCCGGTGCCAACGCCGGAATCGACTGCATTAATCCAAAAGGATTTGTTGCTGAAGTTGCAGATTTTATGAATGCCTTAAACCGCGAGGGAAATCTTCCAAAAACAATTATTTACTCCTTAAATCCAACCGACAATGCATTGATTGGAACGATGATTGGATGTTTCCAGGGAGATGGCGTGCGCGGCAAAATCCAGCAGGGTGCTGCCTGGTGGTTCAATGACCACAAATACGGTATGGAAGAGCATATGAAATCATTGGCTTCTTTAAGCCTTCTTGGCAATTTTGTTGGTATGCTGACGGATTCGAGAAGTTTTATTTCATATCCGCGTCATGAGTATTTCCGCCGTATTTTATGCAATTATATCGGAAATCTTGTGGAAAATGGAGAGTACCCGGAGGATTATGACCTCTTAGGAGAAATCGTGAAAAATATTTCATATTACAATGCAGTAAATTATTTTGGCTTTGACTTAAAATAAGAAAGGAAACAGTTTTATGTTTGAATTGGTAAAAGGAACACAGGCTGCGAGCCTTTACATTGCAAAAGAGGCGGATGATTTTGCGGGACTTTCCCACGTGGCAGAAAAAATCCAGAAAGATATTGAACTTGTCACAGGGGTGGCACCAAAAATTTGTGATGCGATGCCGGAGGGATATTCGATAATTCCGGGTACCATTGGAAAAAATCCGGTGATTGATGAAATGATTGCAAATGGGAAACTGAATGTTTCTCAATTAGACGGAAAACGGGAGAGTTATGCGCTTTGTCTTGTGGACGGCGATAAACTGGTGATTGCCGGAACAGAGACGGTGGCAACTTTGCATGGTATGTATCACATTTCCGAAAAAATCGGTGTATCACCATGGGTGTACTGGGGAGATGCCATTCCACGCAAACAGGCAGAGATTGTCTGGGATGAGAGCATCGAATTTACCTCAAAAGAGCCTTCGGTTAAATTCCGTGGATTCTTTATGAATGATGAGTGGCCGTCTCTTGGCAACTTTGTCATGAATACGTTTGGTGATTTTAATGTGAAATTTTATGACCGGGTATTTGACCTTTTGCTCCGTTTAAAAGGCAATTATTTCTGGCCGGCGATGTGGTCTGCTTCTTTGTGTTTGGATGGAAGCAAAGAGGATCCACTGGCAAATGTAAAATTAGCGACAGACCTCGGCATCACGATTGGAAATTCTCATCATGAACCTTTGATGCGCTCCAGTGAAGAATGGGATAAAGTAAAGACTGATACGAACAATGTCGGTTATGGAAAAGACTGGAATTATTATACCAATGGCGAAGGCTTGTACCGTTACTGGGAAGATGGCGTAGAGAGAAACAAAGACTTTAAACATATGATTACGATTGGTATGCGTGGTGAGCGTGATACGACAATGCTTCCGGAAGGTTCCTCGATTCAGGAAAATGTGGAACTGCTTCGCAAGATTATTGCAGACCAGTTAGAGATTATTAAGGCAAAAGGCTGCGATGACATGCCAAAGATGCTTGCCCTTTACAAAGAGGTAGAAGATTATTATTACGGCGGCGATGGCGTAGAAGGTTTAAAAGACTGGGCTGCGCTTGATGACACGATTCTTCTTTTGTCAGACGATAACTTTGGAAATGTGCGTACACTGCCAACCAAGGAAAACCGCGACAGAAAAGCCGGTTTTGGTCTGTATTATCATTTTGATTATCATGGTTCGCCGGTTTCCTATGAATGGGTTAATTCGACACCGCTTCCAAAAGTATGGGAGCAGCTTACCATGGCATATGAGTACGGTATTAAAGATTTGTGGATTGTCAATGTCGGAGATATCCGTCCGCAGGAACTTCCTCTTTCCTACTACATGGCACTTGCTTATGATTATGAGGGAATGGGAATCAATCATCCAAATGAAACCGATGATTTCATCCGCGGCTGGGTAGAAGAGCAGTTTGGCGGCGTTGTAGAAGATGACGATGTCAAAGAAGAAATTGTTTCTGTTTTGAAAGCATATACAAGAATGCATGGTAACCGCCGTCCGGAAGTAACATATCCGGATACCTATCATGTGACACACTACGGTGAAAGCAGTAAAATGATTCATCTCTGCCACCGCATTAAAAAGATGGCAGACGACATTGATGGCAAACTTCCGGAAGAAGCAAAGGCAAGTTATTATGGACTTGTTTATTATCCGGCAGTTGCAGGGGCAAATGTTCAGTTGATGAATTTGTATGCAGCGAAGAATCAATTTTATGCGAAGTATGGTGTGGCAGCAGCAAATGATTATGCGGAAAAAGTAAAACAATGCATTACATATGATGAAGAACTAACAAATTATTATAATAAAGAAATGGCAGATGGCAAATGGGATGGCATGATGCTTTCGGCACACATCGGTTTTACGCATTGGAATGATGAGGACTGGAAGTACCCGGAGACCGTTCAGGGAGCTGTATCGGATGAGGATAAGCTGCTTGTTCATGCAGCAGATTCCGATTGCTTTGTATCGGAAGGTGAGGTTTCTCTTCCTGAGTTTACTTCTGTTGGTGAAGAAACATATCTGCTTCAGGCTGCGAATGCCAAAGATGCTTTGCTTGATGTGACACTTACATGCGAGGATGATTTTGTTTCGATTCGTGAATTATCCTGTGGTCCACAGTCTGTCCGTAATTTTGAGGTGTCCGTTGACTTCTCAAAACTTACCGGGACAAAAGAGTCTGAAATCCTTGTTCAGGCAGCAGGCTGTGAAGTGAAAGTAAAAGTAAAAGCGGTTGTAGTAACGGAGACGCTGCCGCCGATGACATTTGTAGAGCGCGATGGTATTGTCTCGATGGAGGCAGAGCATTTTGCAGCGAATGAATCAAAAGATGGTAAGGAATGGAAATGCCTGAAAGAATATGGTAAAACCCTTTCTTCTATGAAAGTGTACCCGATGGGAACAAACTTTGACAAACCGGGCGAGGGACCAAGTCTTTCTTATTCCGTTTTGATTCGTGAGGGCGGTGAGTACACACTGCGTGTGATTACAGCACCGACGAACAGCTTGGAAGATGGACGCAATATGCGGTATGCCGTTTCTTTTGATGACGGCAGTGCGAGTGAAGTTAAGACTGTTCTTGATGAGCATTATAACATTGGTGGCGGCCACAGCCGTGCTAGAGACTGGGCAGAGGGTGTATTAAATAACTGCCACTATGGAGAAACGAAGGTAACATTGGATAAGGGCGTACATACGATTCATATCTATGGTATGGAATCCGGTTTGGTTTTGCAGAAGCTTGTGCTTAGTCATGAGGGAGATGCCAAAGAATCTTACTTTGGACCGACCGAGAGTGGGGTTGTGAGATAGGATTTTGATTTGTTGTAGAGTGCCAATTTCCTCTTTATGGGATTAATTGGCACTTTTTTACCATTCATGTGCAAAAAACAACCGTTCATAAATAAAATCGTTGAAATAGAATGAATTTGTTATAATGATATTGAACCTGAAAATATAAGACATAAGAAAGGATATTATATTATGTTATTGCGTATTGCGTATTGTGATGATGAGATTGAGAATGGTAAAAAGATAAGGGATTATATTAATCAGTTAATGATTCAGATAGAAGTAGAATTTGAATTGGATTTTTATGTATCTGGAACTGTATTACTGGAAAATGTAAAAAAACAAAATGATTATTATGATATGGTACTTCTCGATATGGAAATGCCTGATATGAATGGAATTGAGATTGCGGAAAAAATTCGAGAACTGGTATCAAGAGAGGTACTTATTACTTTTCTTACCAGTTATCCGGAGTATATGCAGAAAAGTTTTGGTGTTCAGGCATTTCAATATTTATTAAAGCCGATTACTTATGATGTTTTTAAAAAGGAAATAATCCGAACAATACAGTATATTGAAAAAGATAATGCCAGTATACTTGTTACTGACGGTGATACCGGTTATGAAACGGCTGTGCGTCTGAAAAATATTGTTGCTATTGAGAAACAAAAGGGAAATGCGGTAATGGAAATTACTTTAGAGAAATCGAAAATGAATGCGAAAGGTAATATTTCGGATTATGAGGATAAGCTTGTTCAAAATCATTTCATACGAATCAGCAGAAATTGCATTGTTAATATGAAATTTATTCATTCTTTTTTTGAACGGGAAATTCGGATGACAACTGGTAAACGAGTCGAGATGAGTAGGAGAAAAATTACCGAGGTTAAAGAAGTATTTACAAAGTATTTGGTGTTAGGAGGAAATCACAAATGACAGCATTGTATATCGTTTCTTGTGTATTTGATGCGTTTGTAATTTATCTTTTGTTTGAAGATATTTTTGGGAAAAGAAAATCAAGCGTGAATAAATGGATTTTGATGCTAGCTTTGCTTGCACAGCAATTTATTTCATCATTGATATTAAATAAGACGCAGTCTGTTTATGCACGATGATAGTTATGATTGTGGGGACTTTTTTTCTTACGCTTTTTTATGAAACCGATTTAGTGAAACGTTTTTTTGCAATGGCAGTATTTATTGGTTTTTCTATAATTGCGGAGGGAATTGCCGAGGTTGTAATGGTGTTATTGGGAATAACCAAAGGTGAAGAGGAAGAAATAATAGCATTGTTTTTAGTTGAAATATTTCTTCTTTTGCTTGTATTGTTTAAAAAGATATTTACGAAAAGAGAGGGAAATATTCCGATTAGATACCAGGTTGGTTTTTTGATTGTACCTGTGCTAAGTGTTGTAGTGATAAATGGTATGGTATCCGGTCAGCCAACAATTTCATGGTTGTTTGGTGTGATAAGTCTCCTTATATTGAATATGGTTTCTTATTATCTTTTGAATACGTTGACCGGGTATATTACCGAGCAGAGCAATAAAGAACAAATGGAGAGACAGATTAAAACGCAAAAGGAAAAATATGAACAGTTAGCAAGTTCTTTTATTCAAGGAAATCGACTGATTCATGATGTGAATAAGCATAATCAAATGATTTGTAATCATACTGCTCACCATCTTTATTCCTCCCGAATCGGCACCTGAATCATCGTCTCGTAAGATTC
>PPYE01433431.1_pt1 | contig 13319 bp, 12 predicted proteins | sample 1559881 | NCBI WGS metagenome assembly PPYE01 (sample SAMN08240022, study PRJNA423297) | Human gut metagenome, whole genome shotgun sequencing project.
ACTTTTTGTGTGCTTAGGCAACATCTGCCGCAGCCCCATGGCCGAATATGTGATGCGGGACCTGGTGCGCCAGGCCGGGCTGGAGGACCAGGTCCAGGTGGCCTCCGCCGCCACCAGCCGGGAGGAACTGGGCAACCCGGTGTATCCCCCCGCCCGCCGCAAGCTGGCGGAGCACGGCATTGCCTGCGAGGGCCATGCCGCCCGTCAGATGACTGCCGCAGACTATGACCGGTTCGACCTGCTGATCGGTATGGATCAGAACAACCTGCGGAATATGAACCGCATCTGCGGCGGTGATCCGCAGCATAAGCTGCGCATGCTGATGGATTACACCGACCGCCCGGGCGAGGTGGCAGACCCTTGGTACACCGGCGATTTTGAGCGCACCTGGCAGGATGTGCTGGCCGGCTGCCAGGGCTTGCTGGCGCAGCTGGAGAGCAGGGACTGAATTGCCCCGCTTGACAGCACTTTCCTCCGGTGTTATAGTAAATAGCGAAATTTGAATAGTTTTGGAATTCTGGGGGGACTCTTCGGAGTTGAGAAGGTAAAACCTGACCCCACGAACCTGATCTGGTTCATACCAGCGTAGGGAAGCAATTCTGAAGCCCCGGTTCTGCCCGCCTGTTTCAGTGCGAGCACCGAGACCTTGCAGTAAAAGGGATGCTTTTCCAGGTGAAAGGCATCCCTTTTTCTTTTATATTTCTTGCAAAGGAAGGAATCATTGCTATGGAAAACAACACCTGCTGCGGATGCAGCCGGCCGGACCTGCCCTGGGCGGGCCGCGGCACCAATCTGGATATCTCCGGCTGCCGTTTCTCGCTCTACCCCATGGACTCGAACTTTGTGCCCATCATTTTGGGTGCACTGGAAAAGACCGACACCTCGGCGGTGTGGAGCCAGTCGGACGCACTTTCCACCGTTTACCGTGGACGCCTGCCCTACGTGGTGGACGCGGTGGAGGGCCTGTTCGTAAACGCATGGCAGCCCACCGTTCATATGGCACTGGAGGGCCAGTTCTCCAAGGGCTGCCCCGGTGACACCGACGGCGACAGCCTGCTCACCCGGGAAGGCCCCGGCCCCAATGCCCAGACCATCGCCGGCGCCCACTTCCCGGTGCTGTGCAAACTGGCACTGTATCCCATGGGCGTGAGCGACTACATCGACCGCATTGCCGAGGTCTGGCACATGGCAGAGGATGCCGGTCTGAATCCCACCAGCGTTCATTATGCCACCCGCATCAACGGCGATGTACAGGCAGTGTTTGACTATCTGCATGCGGTCTGCCGCCACATGGAGCAAACGGTTCCCCATTACATTCTGCATTTCACCCTCTCGGTGAACAGCCCCACGGCGGAATGATTCCTCACTATTCAAAAACAGCAATTAAGGAGTTGGAACAACCAATGAAACAGAAAGAATCAAGCTATTCTTGGAAACTGCAGGACATTATTTTTGTGGCCATGCTGTGCGTGGTGTTCGGCGTGGTATATCTGGCAGGCGTTTACCTGATCTCGCCTCTGACCGCCATCTTTGCCCCTATGGGCGTTTCGTTGCTGGGCACCGAGATGATTTTCGGTATCTGGTTTATGGCTGCCACCCTGGCCGCCTACATTCTGCAGAAGCCCGGCGCAGCCATCATTGCCGAGGTCCTGGCCTCCCTGATCGAGGTGCTGCTGGGCAATATGTACGGTCCCATGGTAATCGTGGCGGGTATCGTACAGGGCGCGGGCGCTGAGCTGGTGTTCGCTGCCTGGCGCTACAAGCGGTTCGACCGCACCACCATGTACCTGGCCTCTGTGGGCTGCACTATCACCGGCTTTTTGTGGAGTTTCGTACGCTCCAACTACCTGGCCATTGCACCCCAGCTGCTGGTGGTATACTTTGTGGTACGCCTGATCAGCTCCTTTATCTTCTCCGGCGTGCTGTGCAAGCTGATGGGCGACAGTCTGGCCCGCACCGGTCTGCTGAAGAGCTATGCCCTGGGCCGGGCCATGCGGGATGAGTAAGCCGGTGCTCAGCTGCCGGGACCTGACCTTCCGCTATCAGAAGGAGGATGTGTTCCGGCAGCTCTCCCTTGCCATCCAGCCCGGAGAGGCCGTGCTGCTGATGGGACCTTCCGGCTGCGGCAAAAGCAGTCTGGCCTATTGCCTGGCCGGGCTTTATCCTGCCTACGCGGGAACTCTGAGCGGCGAAATTCTTCTTGAGGGTAAGCCTCTGGAGGATTACCCGCTGGCCCAGAGAGCCCGGGGTGTGTCCATCCTGTTCCAGAACCCGGACGATCAGTTCTGCATGGACCGGGTGGATCACGAAATCCTGTTTGCGCTGGAAAACATCAACTATCCGGGCGATCTGCGTGCCCGCACCCGGGAGCTGCTGGCACTGGTGGGTCTGGAGGATGTGGAGCATCATCTGATTCACACCCTGTCCGGCGGAATGAAACAGAAGCTGGCGCTAGCCACCGCCCTTGCCACCGAGGCAAAGCTGCTCATTCTGGACGAGCCCTTTGCCAATCTGGACCCCGGCTCCTGCGCTGATCTCTCGGTGAAGCTGGCTCAGCTGAACCGGCAGGGGCTTTCCCTCTTTGTTGTGGACCACCGGCCGGATTACTGGCTGCCTTTTTTAAGCCGCATTCTGCTGATGGACAAAAGCGGCAACCTTTTGCCGGAAAGCATTCTTCCGGAGGAGCTGCAGGCCCACCGGGAGCTGTTCCGGGAACGTGGCCTGTTTGTGGACGACAGCTGGCTGGAAGGTCAGTCTCCCGCACCTCTGCCCCAGCCGGAGGAATCCATGGTGCAGGCAAAAGACCTGCGGCTGCTGCAGGGCAAAACCACGGTGGCCGAGCATCTGAGTTTTGACTTTCCCCGAGGCGGCATCACCGCGCTGGTGGGGCGAAACGGCAGCGGCAAAACCACCCTGCTCACCTGCCTTGCCGGGGCCGGACGCTGCAAGGGCAGCCTGAAAGTAAACGGCGCTGCGGGGCTGGTGTTCCAGAATCCCCGGTTCCAGTTTTTGAGCCTGACCGTGGAGGATGAGGTTTTGACCACCCTACGGGCACTGGAGCCCAAAGCCGAAGAGCAAGCCCTGCGCCAGAAGGCCCGGGCACTGCTGGAGGAATTTGACCTGCTGGCCTGGCGCAAGCACTCCCCCTATGAACTGAGTCAGGGGCAGCAGCGGCGGCTGGCTTTGCTGGCCATGCTGGCGGGCAACCGGCCGCTTCTTTTGCTGGACGAGCCCACCTATGCACAGGACGAGCGAGCCACTCAATTCATCATGGAGCTGCTGCGCCGCCGCATTGATCAGGGTCTCACCGCCGTGATTGCCACCCACGATCTGGCGCTGGCCCGCTGCTTTGCCAACCGGATCTATTTGCTGGAGGACGGCTGCATGCAGCTGCTCAGCCCGGAACAGCTGGACCAATATGCCGAGGAAAGGAGCCATGCCTCATGCGCGCTTTGAATCCCGCCTACAAGCTGCTCACCCTGATCATTGCTTCGCTGATGCTCTCGGTTACCTACAATACCCGACTGGATCTGGTGGTGGCAGGCTGCTGCCTGGTGGTAACTCTGTGCACCCCGCGGGTGGACCGGAAATTTCTGTTCATCTCGCTCACACCGTTCCTCATCGCTGCCTTCGGCATGTTCATGACCGGCCTGCTGTTCCCCAGTCAGGCGGCTGCACAGGGGGTGGAGACCGCTGTATTCGGCCAGCGGGTCATTTACGCCAGCTCGCTGAAAAGTGCCTGCCAGCTGGCCGCCCGGGTGCTGGCCTTCGGCGGACTGGGCATGCTGTTCGCGTTTACCACCGAACCAATGGAGCTGATCATGAGCCTGATGCAGCAGTTCCATCTGCCCCCGAAATTTGCCTATGGCATTCTGGCTGCCTATCATTTCTTCCCGGTGGTGCGCAGCGAGTTCGGCACCGTGGGCGTGGCACTGCGGGTTCGCGGTGTAAAGGCAACACCCTTTTCACCAAAACGAATCCTCCCCATGCTGGTTCACGCACTGGAACGTTCCCAAAGTCTTGCCATGGCTATGGAGTCCCGAGGGTTCCAGAACGATGCGCCCCGGGCTGTGGCCTTCCGGGTACGTTTCGGCTGGGCGGATATCGCCTTTCTGATCGGTTTGCCCGCTGCACTTCTGGTCGGGCTCTGGCTTTTATAACCACAGGAGCAATGCAATGAATCATACAAAACAAGAGGAGCTGGCCCAGCTGCAGGCCCGCTACCCAAACTTTTCCCCTTTTGTGCTGCTGAAGCTGAGCATGATCCGTTACGGGGCAGTGCTCACCCCCGCCGCGCTGGAGAAAATTCAAGGCTCCATTTACGCCTTTTCCAGCGACAATGCCTTTGATATCCGTTTTTCCGGCCGCAAGGCCTGCACTGCCGTGCCCGGACCGATTCTGCTGCGGGACGGCACCTTCGTTTACATCAACTACGGCGACCCTTATGAGGACCCCTATCAGATTGACTGGGAGGGCGGGCTGTTTTTGCTGAAGGAGGGCAACACGCTGATCGATGTGATCGACTTTGTGCCCCGGCCCGAATTTTACGGCAAAATCACCAGCCTCGGCACTCCCATGGCTGCAGTGGCAGACGTACGCGGCCAGAAGCTGATTCTGAACGCCTTCCAGCGCTGCCGCTTCTGGGAGGGCGGCCACCAATGTGGCTTCTGTGCCTTTTTCACCGGCGGACAGAGCCGGGGTGAGGTAAACTGCCAGGATGTACGGGAAACCATTCAGGAGGCGCTCAAGGAGCCGGGTCGTTTTTCCGAGATCAGCCTGTCTGGTGGATCGGATTTTTCCGGCGAACCGCCCTTTTCCTGCGAGGTAGACCGGTACATCCGGGTTCTGCAGGCCATCGGGGAAAACTTCACCGGCCGCTTCCCCTGCCAGCTGATGGCACCTGCCTATCCCAAACAGCAGCTGGAACGCATCTGGCGCGAGACCGGCATCACCTCCTATGCGCCCAACATCGAGGTCTGGGGCAAGGCTCTGTTTCAGGAGCTCTGCCCCGGCAAAGAGCAATGGGTCGGCTATGAGGAATGGATTCGCCGCACGTTGGACGCGGTAGAGGTATTCGGGCGCGGCAAGGTGTGCACCCAGGTTGTTGCCGGTGTGGAGCTGGCCGCAAAGAACGGCTTTTCCGATGTGGAGGCCGCGCTGGAATCCAATTTTGAGGCCTGTGAGTTTTTCGCCAGCCACGGAGTGAACTTTTTGTGCACCATCTGGCGCCCGCACCGGGCCACCCGGCTGGGTTACCGGCCCATGCCGCCGCTGGAATACTATGTGCGGCTGGCCGAAGGGCTGCACAGCATCCGTAAAGCGCATGGACTTTACAATACAAATGACGACTATAAGCACTGCGGGAACCACCCGGACAGTGAACTGGAAAGGGGTGATTGAGGATGGAACTACCGATTTTCACCCCACTTTCGTCTGAAACGGCTGCCCTCCTGCCTGTATGGGACAATGCGGTGGCACAGGCGCAGGATCTGGAGGGTTCGCTGTCATTTTCCTGTCCCGTGGTGGCCAGCCAGAATGGCGCCACACTCTTACTGGGCCTTGCCCAGGAACGGACCGCCGCCGGACGCGCACTGGTACGGGCACTCTGGTTCGATCAGCCGGTGACTCTGTGGCTGCCGGGTAAGACCGACTGGCTTCAGCTGACTGCCCGGGCCTGGAAGTGCCACATCACCGGCCCGGTGTTCCGGGAGCTTCTGGAGCAGGCACGCCGCCGGGACCCCGCCGCTGACCTTGCCGTCGTATGGGAGCTGCTGCCCACGGCGCAAAGCTCCTCTTCCCAGCCGCCTCAGCCGGTGGACTGCCCCCTTCTGCGGGAGGCAGAAATTCATCTGGAGCTGCTGCGGCCTGCGGAAGTTGATGAACAGTAATACAAAAAGACAGGCGCTCTGCCCGGTGTATCTGACCGGGTGGAGCGCCTGTTTTTTGACTGAGGCAGCCGTTTGCCTCCGGCTTTTTGCAGGGGACAGAAATCGGCTACTTTTTGTTTCTTTTCCGACTGCGGAAAAAGGCGCAAATTCCTGCGCCGCTCACGCCGCTTCCATGCGATATCGCAGCGGTGTTTTCCGTCTCTTTTTTTACCGCCTTAATGGTGATGCTGCAAAGAGCAATTTCCTGCCCGCCTTCCGCAGCAACGGTGACCGTAGTGCTTCCCTCTTTCAAGGGTTTCACGATTGCTTTCGTTCCATCCACCGGGTCCTGGGTGATCTGTACAACACCATCGGGAGTGCTGCTCCATGTTATCTTTTTGTTTGCAGCAGGTGAGTCCAGAGAAGCTCGAATCTCGGCAGCATCGCTTTGCTCCAGACACAGGCTGTTCTGCTTGAGTGTTACGCCGGATACCTTCCAGACTGCTTCACCAGTCACATACCCTTCCAGCCTTCCGCCGCTCTCCACAACAATAGGGTGGCTATTCGTGTTCAGTCTTGTTCCGCTGATTCGCAGAGTTTCCCCATTCCGGATGATGCGGCCACTGTTCAGAGTGACGTTGCCGTACACCGCACCTTCATTGCCGTTAAAAACGATACCGCCGCCATCCCCTGCTTCCGGAACCGGCGGTGCAGCTCCCACTGTTTTGATTCCGCTGACCGCATTGACCAGGGCGCTTCCACTGACCTTCATCCGCGCATGACCTGCAGCCCGTTCTGCTCCGCAGTAATAGCTGATTGCTCCATAACTGCCCGCACCGCTGGCAGTCAGACTTCCACCTGAAACATTCACAATAAGCTCCGCGCGGCTATTGTTTGCCACCTCCAAAAGAACTCCCGCCCCGGATGCTCCCCCGGAGGCCTTTACGGAAGAGTTCTCAATCATCAAGCTTGCTGCGCCGTCGCTGGCCCGGATGGCAATTCCGCCATCAACCACTCCGGCTCCCTCTGCAGTCAAACTGCCAGGGCCCTGAATGGTCAGGGATGCGTTTTTCCCCGAACTGTGATTCGCTGCAACGGCAATTCCGGAAAACCCGGCAACCGTGTTATTCCCCAGCAATTCAATGGTTAAGGAAACCGACTGCTTCAGTTGGCCCACCGCATAGATCCCGGCAGCGGAGGTATTCCCGGAGGCATTGAATTCCCCCAGGACTGTCACATTCTTCAAGGTTAGAATGTTGTTCTCGTATCTCACGCAATGATCCGCAGCAGAATCATTTTGTGTCCATGTAATGCCATCCTCTGAGGTCCATGTGCCACCCGGCAGAATATTGGTATTGCCCACATAAAGCTGCATGGGAGCATTCTCCCCTGCAGGAGCTGTCACGTCCGGCAATTTCTCCGGATGCGGAGCTTCCGTCCATATCCTGCCCAGTATTCCCTTTCTCACTTGATTCCTCCTTGGTTTGCCTAGCCGCTAGGGGGTATGCGCCCGGCAGCATCCGGCGCGGCTGCCGCGGTGCTTCGGCTCCGTATATGGAAAAGAATCCGCGGCCATTGGCCGGGATTCTTTTCGCTGAACCGAACAGTTTTCCTATGTTTTGATTATATCACAGGTCCCTTTGGTTTGAGAGCACCCGTTTCAGGAGGAAAAATGGGTATTCAGATTTTTCAAATCAGCGCAGCATAAAGCCTTTCAGGTCCTGCCGCCGCTTAATATTCAAAGCAATCATAGCATTGGAGATATATCGTTTAACCGTATTGGGCGACAGGCGCAGATGATCTGCAATTTCCTGATTGGTCCAGCCTCGGGCCGCCAGCATGGCAATGGCAAACTCCGTGGTGGAGAGATTGTCCGCCACGGTATCGCCGGTATCAGGATTATGAATCTTGCGCCAGCCAGAGGAAAAACGGTAGGTGATACGGATAATGCGTTCAAAATCCCGGGGCCATCCGGGCTTGATCACAGCCTCCAGCATACCGCCCAGAAGGCCGTGGTGCTCACCGAACCCTTCGATCAGATCATCCGGCCGTGCCAGCCGCCAGGCCTCCAGCAGATGCTCCTTTGCCAGCTGCGTCTGCTTCAGGCTCATATAGTCCATGACCGCCACTAAGTGCAGATAAATGGCCGATATGGGATAGGCCTTTGCCCCCATGATCAAGGCGCCCTCCACCATTCCCGCACTGCGGGCATAGTCCTCTTTCAGATAGAGATAGTGTGCCTGCACACACAGGGCAAAGGCCCGCAGCCCGGGCGGCAGTAGAGGCAGGAATTCCCCCGCGGGCGGCATCTGTTCCGGCAAGGGAAGGTGCAGCAGCACCGCAGCAGCCGCGCTCACAAACGCAGCCGCTGCCCCTTGATTTCCGTTTGTTACAACCCGGGTCAGGGTGGTCTGCAGCTCCGTCAGTGCCACCCGGGTTTGGTGAATCTGGCCCAGTGTCAGATTGGCATAGGCGTAGATCAGGCAGGCCGAAAGGCGGGCATCCCAATCCGGATACGTCAAGTAAAGCTCTGCTTTGCGAACCGCCTTTTCCGCCTGGCCGCTGAAATAGCAATACTCTGCCACCGCAATGTCCCGTCGGGGTCCCTGGGGCATGGCAGCAATAACAGCCCGGCACTGGCCCGGCTGAAACGGGGTGTTCAGCAGAGGCATCAGTGCTCCGCCGGGCTTGCCTTCCGATGCTTCTGAAGCTTGCCCTTCCCTCTCTTTTCGAGGATCATCCGGCTTAGGCGCTCCAGCCGGGATCAGCCAGGAAGTTCCCAGCTTCTTTGCTCCATCAATGCGGCCCTGAGCGCAGTAACGCTGCACCAGCCGCTGGGAGACATTCCATTTCTGCGCCGCTTCACGCACTGTGAGGTAATTCATGGCATGCTCCTTTCCGGATTCTTCCTTCTGACCAGTTTCTGGGCTCAAAGCATTCGCTTTGGCGAACAGTTTGTGTTCGTTTTCCCGCACAGTTCGGATTTGTGAAAAAAGTATTTTCTTTTATTGTACCCGCTTATCCAACTGCCTGCAAGCAGCAAAAAGGACATGGCCTGCAACAGCCATGTCCTTTTTGTTTAATACACACTCGCGTCATTTCCCACGCGTTGTGCCAGTTTCACAGTCTTTGTTTTAGACCTCAAGTGATTTTTCAGAAAAGCTCCTTTGCTGCACAGGCAATCTTCTCCGCTCTAAGCCCAAACTGCTTCAAAAGTTCTTTGGCCGGTCCGGAATGGCCGAATTCATCCTGAACGCCGATTCGTTTCACCTTGCAGAGCAAGCCCGCCTCGGCGATGGCCGCACAGACCGCTTCGCCCAGACCACCGATCACCGAGTGCTCCTCGCAGGTGACGATTCGTCCACACTCAGCGGCGGCTTTCAGCACGAGCTCGGTATCCAGGGTCTTGATACTGCACAGGTTAATGACCCGTGCGCTGATTCCTTTCGCTGCCAATGCCTCGGCCGCTTCCAGCGCTTCGGCGGTCATCAAACCAGTGGCCAGCAGCGCCACGTCGGAACCGTCCTGCAGGGTTTCGCCCTTGCCGATCTCAAACTTATAATTTGCCTCGTCGTGGATCACCGGCACTGCCAGCCGCCCAAACCGCAGATACACCGGACCATCGTGCTCATAGGCAGCTTTAACCGCCGCTTTTGCTTCCACGTCATCCGCTGGGCAGAGCACCACCATGCCGGGAACGGACCGCATCAGCGCGAAATCCTCGCAGCACTGATGGCTCGCACCGTCCTCGCCCACCGAGATGCCGCCGTGGGTAGCACCGATCTTCACGTTCAGATGGGGATACCCCACCGAGTTGCGTACCTGCTCGAAGGCGCGCCCGGCGGCAAACATCGCAAAGCTGGAAGCAAAGGGCACCAGCCCCATACTTGCCATACCGGCCGCCACGCCGATCATATTCTGTTCGGCAATGCCGCAATCAAAATGCCGTTCCGGGAATGCTTTTTTGAACACGCCGGTCTTGGTGGCTGCTGCCAGATCTGCGTCCAGCACCACCACATCGGGATGCTCTCTGCCCAGCTCCACCAGGGCTTCTCCGTAGCTGTCGCGCGTGGCGATCTTTTTCACGTTGCTCATTCCTGCATCGCCTCCCATCGTGCCAGCTCAGCCTCCAATTCCGCCATGCCCTGGGCATATTCTTCGTCATTGGGCGCCTTGCCGTGCCAGCCCACCTGGTTTTCCATGTAGCTGACACCTTTTCCCTTTACCGTGTGCATTACAATGGCACTGGGCTGCTCTTTCTTTGCCCGTGCAGCCGCAAAGGCTGCCTCCAGCTGCGCAAAGTCGTGGCCATCCACCGTCTGTACAAAGAAACCAAAAGCCTGCAGCTTTTCCTCCAGCGGGGCCGGATTCATCACCTGCGTCACCGGGCCGTCGATCTGCAGTCCGTTGTTGTCCACAATCAGGCACAGGTTATCCAGCTTGTAGTGGGCCGCAAACATGGCAGCCTCCCAGACTTCGCCCTCCTACATCTCGCCGTCTCCCAACAGCGCATACACACGCAGGTCTTTTCCCTGATACTTGGCCGCCTTGGCCATACCGCAGGCCGCGCTGATGGCCTGCATGGTGGCGCTGGCTGCCGCCGCACCTGCGATTTCGCCCACGCCGGTGGCCTTGAACTGGAAGGTGTCAAACTGAGATTCCAGAATGCAGGTCTCGTACTCGGGGAAATCGTTGAACGGACGCCACTTATATTCGATCATATCGTAGGTCATGGTGCGCTTGGTGGCCGGGTCAATGATATGCTCCTCAAACAGGGCGGTATCCAGCGAGGCCGAACCAATGCCGCTCTGAACCTGCATTTCCAACTCGGTGTTGTCCTCGCCGATGTCCGCATTGCCAATGATGCCAACACCCACGCCGCGTACCTTCTTGCCGTCCGGCGAGGTCCAGGTGGGAACGCCCCAGCCCTTCCATTTATCCTTCCAGTGGAACTGCTCGGCAGCCTCCTCAATCGCCTTCACATAGGTAACCGAGTGGGCCTGCCACTGGCGGCCGTCACGCCAGGTGTAGATGTCGCCTTCGCCCACGTAGTTCTTCTTGAACACCTCCACGGGGTCCAGGTTGCCTTCCCGCATGGTACGCCCCATCAGCAGCGACAGACAGGAATTCAGCTCCTGTCCGCCGTAACCGCGCACGATACCGGCGGGCTGCTTGTTGGTGACCACTAGGCTGGTGTCCAGATCCCAGTTGGGGCACTTGCACATGACCAGCTGGGCCTCGCCGATACCCACGCCGATCTGGCCCTGGGTGGCGTTGCTCATGCAACCGGTATCCACGAACCACTCGGCCTTTACCGCCTTCACCACGCCGTCCTTGTCCATGCCGATCCGGGCATGCCCCTGGCTGCCCAGGCGGGTTTCAAAGCAGCACATCTGCTCCTGCTTGGTCTGGAACACCTTGACCGGACGCCCGGTTTTCATGGCCAGGACTGCCGCGGACATAACCTGGGGTACCTGGCTCTGCTTGTTGCCGTAGGAGCCGCCCACATTGAAGGTATGGATATCCAGGTTGCAGTCGGTGATTACCGAGGAGTTGGTGATCTTGCAGATGTAGCCGGACTGGGTATCGCACCATACCGTGAAGTCGTTGCCGCCCTCCCAGCGGACGATCGCACCGGGAGCCTCCGGCGCTGCGGGAGCCGCCATCTTGGAAAATTTCACGGTGTCCTCCGCAATATAAGCGCATTCCTCAAAGCCCTTGTCCACATCGCCCTTCACCAGGTGCCAGAAGGGACCGTCCTTCTGGAACGGCGGGTAACCGGGGGTTACAATGTTGTTTTTAAACTGATCGGGATACAGCTGAGGAGCGCCGTCCTTCACAACCTCCATACCGTCCAGCACCGAGGGCAGTACTTCGTATTCCACCTCGATCAGCTCGGCCGCGGCATCCGCGATTTCCCGGGTCTCGGCGGCAATCAGGACCACCGGATCACCCACGTACATCAATTCCTGCCCCAGGATCGGCTTCATGGGAGGCCAGCCCATCTTCCAGCTCTGGTCCACATCTTTATAGGTGAGCACGGCTGCCACGCCTTCCACCTTTTTGGCCTTCTCCACATCAATATGTACGATGCGGGCATGGGCGTGGGGGCTGCGCAGCGCCCGGCCAATCAGCATCCGAGGCAGGGTAAAGTCGTCCAGGAAGGTGCATTTTCCGGTCACGATCTCGCGGGCGTCCTTACGGGGAACGTTGACCTTGCCTATATACCGGTAATTTTCCGGCTTATAGTTTTCGTTTCCAAAATGTTTCATCGTCTGTTCCTCCACTTTTCATCCAGGTCCACGCCGCGGCCCGCCAGCGAATCGATGGCTTCAAACACATGATAATGGCTGATGCAGCGGCAATAGTTTCCGCTCAGTGCATCTCGAACCTCCTCCTGCGTCGGACGCGGGTTCTTGTTCAGAAGAGCCTGGGTGCTCATGATGATGCCGGGCGTGCAGAAGCCGCACTGGAAAGCGTTGTAATCCAGAAATGCCTGCTGGACCGGGTTGAGCTCGCCGGTCTCGGGGTCTGCCAGGCCTTCCAGTGTCGTAATGTGCGCGCCTTCGCAGTCCGCGGTCAGCAGCATGCAGGAGGGAACGGCGTCCCCGTCCTTGATGACCGTGCAGCATCCGCAGGCGCCTTCATCGCAGGACTTCTTGGCCGCGGTCAGCCCCAGCCGGTCCCGCAGTATTTCCAATAGCGTTTCGCTGTATGGCACCTGCCCGAAGTGGTCGCCCATGGAGAAAGTTCGTTTTTCTCCGTTGATGAATAGCGTTGTGGTTTCTACGCCCATAGAAATTCCTCCTTGTCAGAAAATCACAGCAGCTGCATTTTGTGCATTTAAGCCGGTTTTTCCTCAGTATAGAAAGATTTTTAAGGCAAAACAACGCAAATTGTAGCCAAGACTACATGTTTTTGATCTTACAGCGTAATTTGTGCATTTTTTCACAGACAAAATTTACGGCAAATGCTCTCCCGCCAATTTGACTTCCCATCTGCTTCCATCCGTTCCTGTGACCGCATGGCGGTATGACACACTGAGAAAACCCGTGACTATACGGCGACGGCAAACCATCATCTGCGGAACACGATACGCTGAAATCGAAAGGCCGCTGTACCTCACGCTGTTCTTGCCGGAGGATTGGGACTACACCCCCGCAGAGATTGCCGGATGCAAACGACAAAAAAGCGAGTGTTCTTACAGCGTTTCAAATGCCATAAGAACACTCGCCATGAGTTTGTGTGATGAAATTGATACCGGCTCCCCTCCTAAGCCCGTAAGGTGGGAAGAAGAAGGAATGACGAAGTGGTACGAAAAAAGCCCAGCCATTTGGCTGGGCTTTTTGAATGGATTGTAGTCCATTCCGATATGGTGCGGATGAAGGGACTTGAACCCCCACGGTATCGCTACCACTAGAACCTGAATCTAGCGCGTCTGCCAATTCCGCC
>PPYE01585732.1_pt1 | contig 13315 bp, 29 predicted proteins | sample 1559881 | NCBI WGS metagenome assembly PPYE01 (sample SAMN08240022, study PRJNA423297) | Human gut metagenome, whole genome shotgun sequencing project.
CATCTAAATAATACTCAGAATCATATTCTTCATCAGGAAATGTTTTTTTTGTGTATCCGGCTTTTTCTATTTCCTCCCCAGTATATTTCCAATTTATAGATTTTATAAACGAATTTATGCTTGAATATTCTTTTTTTAGTGGATCAATTTTTAATACTTTTTTTTCATGTTTTTGTGCGCATCCTGTCATTGAAATTATTAAAATTAAAGTTGTTATTAACCAGAATATCTTTCTCTTCATGAAAATCCTCCTCATGGTTCATAGTGGTCTTGAGTTGTATTTATCTGTATGCTTTATTCACACCATACCTTGCTTGTTTGTTTGTAAATCCCTCGTATTCAAGTTGTTCTATCAAACCAGATCTTGAAAATGATTGACTCGTCAAATACTGTTCAGCTTTCTTTGCGGCCTGCTCTTTCCAGTTTGCACCGCAATTATTAACCGCATATTTTGCCTCACTTTTTGTAAATCCTTCATATTCAAGCTGTTCAATTAATCCAGATTTAGAAAATGCCATGCTATCAAGATAGTTATAAGCTTTATTTAGAGCGTTTTCTTCTCCTGTAGTTGGTGTGTAAGCTTCTGTAGTAGCTTCTGTAGTAGCTTCTATGGTGGATTCCGTAGTAGCTTCTGTAGTTGCACTTTCATCCAATTCAATAGAGTAAACTATCTTTTTGAAGTAAGACGTATAGTCATTTTCAGGAAGAGAACAAAGGCTGATTAGGGCGTATCCGTCTTTACAATCGAAAACGATAGAAACCGTTTTGTATGTTTCGTCTTCGATTTTTATATTGTAATAGAATTGTTCAACAGGTATGCCATTTATTTCTCTATATTCTGACTTAAATCCTCCATCATAATGGTCTGATTTTTTTATCCCTTCTGCCATAGAGTTAAATACATCACTATTTGTTATATCGCCATCTAATGTAGAATAGCTGACAAACAGCATACCGTCTCCGGAATTAAGTTCAGTTTTATAATAGTAAGCATTATCATCAGTATTTGAATCGCCAATTTTCCACTTTTTTGGAACTTTGTATTTTAATCCATAAGATGTTTCTATTTGTTTGTAATTTTCATATGGATCTTTGTCCACGTTGTTTGCGGTGTTGACAGAACTTTTGCACCCAACTAGTAATAGCAACATAATTACTGTTGATATCGTAATTAATAGTTTCTTTTTCATTTTATCCTCCTTACTGTATAAAGTTATAAGCTACATCCCTCATCATTAAGTATATTTAAGTTTAAAATTTTGCGCGTAATTCCTTTACAACCCCAATTATTTTTACAGGCTTGTCCATTATTTCTTTATTTGAAAAATACATAGGTTCATATGCAGGATTTGTTGAGATAAGAACAATACCATCATGATACTTCTTTAATTTTTTGCAAGTAGCCTCATCACCGTTTACGATAGCAATCACTATATCGTCTGTTTCTGCATCATCTTGTTGTCTAACAATTACAACGTCACCTTCACTAAATTTTGGTTCCATGCTATTTCCGTGTATTTGAAGTCCGAAAAATGTTCCTGTTTTTGCCATATCTTCGGTTATTTCTTCTGTATCAATAATTTCTTCTACTGCATCGATTGGGATTCCAGCGGCAACACGCCCCAAGACATTTATTTCTACGGCATTATGTTTGCGGTTTCCAGATCTTTGTTCAACCAAATCGGATTTTTCAATACCAAAGTAATTTGCCATTAATTCTATCTTATCAATCCTTGGATATGTATTCCCCTTAACCCAGTCGGTAAAAGTTGTATATTTTACCCCCAGTGCCTCACACATTTCGTTTCTTGTTTTTCCATTTAGATTCATATAGTATTTTATATTATTCGCCATTATATCCTTGTTTCCTAGTCCACCCATATTCGTCTCCTTTCTTTCAATATTAATGTATTTCTATTATAAGTTTTTACCGTAAAAAAATCAATAAAATTTTAAAAAAATACGATAAAAACGTTGACATTACGTTTAAATCGTAGTATAGTCTAATTAAGCAGAAAGGAGGGATAAGATTGGAGTCAAGAATGACATTAAAGAATGCGAGAGAATTGAGAGGGCTAAAACAATATCAAGCCGCTAAAATGCTAGGAATATCTGTAGATACGTTAAGTAACTATGAAAGAGGAAAATCATATCCAGATATACCCGTTCTAAGAAAAATTGAAAAATTGTATGGCATTAAATATGCACAGATTATTTTTTTACCTCTTGATTACGATAAAACCGTAAATTCATTATAAAAAGAGGGTGAAATATGAAAGATTTAATGATTTTTGAAAATGTTGAGTTCGGACAGATGCGAACAGTAGAAATTGATGGAAAACCGTATTTTGTAGCAAATGATATTGCTAAGTCATTGGGGTATGTAAGACCCGCTGATGCGATAAGCCAACATTGTAGGTATACTGTAAAACACCGTATACCTCATCCGCAAAGTAAAACAAAGACATTGGAAGTGAACGTGATACCAGAAGGAGACATGTATCGGTTAATTACCCACAGTGAATTACCATCTGCTGAGAGGTTTGAATCATGGGTGTTTGATGAAGTCCTCCCATCTCTCCGCAAAACAGGTTCCTATACAATAAAGGAAACAACTGACGAGCGACTGCAAATCATGAAAATGAATGCGCAGACAAGAATGGCACAGACTTTTCTGAAACTTGCAAATGTGGATACTCTGTCAGAGACGTACAAAAACGTCTTGGTATCAAAAGCAAGTGAGGTATTAGCAGGAGAACAGATCATTCCACTTCCGGCTATCGAACAAAGAAAAACATACTCAGCAGGAGAAATTGGAAACATGTTTGGGGTGTCATCGAATAAGATCGGAAGAATTGCGAATCAGAATGATCTAAAACAACCGGAGTACGGAGAGTACCGGAGGGACAAAAGCAAATATTCAAGTCATGAATGTGATACATGGGTATATTTTGATTCAGCGGTCCCAGTGTTCGCAAGTATTTTAAAAAAATCCAAATAAAAGGTAGGTGATATAGAAGATGAATCTGCAAAAAGAAATACAGCAAATAGAGGATGCAGAAAAAGGGTGTGAGGTCAAAAAGGCTTTGGCTGGTGCGCTAGAGAAGGTAGAAAGAGAATTTACGGAGGAAATGATGAGTAAAGAATTAAGAAGCATCCACATGGACTTAGATAAGAATATTTTTGAATTAAACGGAAAGCGATTAGAAAAATGTTCGTTCCTGAACATCATGTATGATAACGGAATATGGTCTGTTGAAATTACAAAAGATGAAATCTATAAAAGTCCAAGAGATCACGTGATGGAAATTAAACACGAAATTGTTTTAGATAAACAAGGCATTGCGCAAGTCGTTGCAAAAGAAATTAACCGTCAACTTGTGAAAAATTCTGATAACACAAGGGTTTGACTGTGACTTTCATTGAAATGAGGTGATAAACATGGAGTATCCAAAGAAGGTAATGCGGAGGACAGATCTTTTAAATATGGGATTCCCGGAAGAACTGCTGGACAGGGCGTACCGGGAAAAGGGGCAGACCTTCGCTCAAAAGATTAACCCGACGAAGCGTAACAGCGCAATCGTTTTTGATACCGCAGGGTTTGAGCGGTGGCGGCTGAAACAGATACAAGTAGAAAACAGGTCTTTGCAGCGTGGCTGTGGAGTTATGTAGGAAAGGAGGGATGCCGTGAGTAAAGCAGAACACTACATGGCAACAGCAATAAACGCCGCTGGCTGTCTTCTGGCCCTGAAAGGGTACGGTGGCTTGGCAGTGAGCTTCTGGATAGCAGGAGTGTACTGGAAGAAAGAGATTTAAAGGAGGAGTAGAGTTTGAACGAGGAAGAAATTAAGAAAATTGAAAAGGCATGTGAAAAAGCCGTTGAGTATTTAAAAGTTAACAAAATGCCATATGCATCTTTGATTATAAAAGAGGATGGAATAAAAGTGGTACAGGACCAGGCTTTTATCCCATCAAATACTAAACAATCCTAGCGTATCTGTGACGTTTATCTAACCGTGATAGTTCGGACCCCAAAGAGCTGGAACTCATGAAATTCCGATACTCATCATAAGAAACACCATAGTATTGGTAGATTGCCCCATTATGGAATTGCACTTCCAATGTGGAGTTTTCCCATCCAATACTACTGATACGACTAGAGGAAACAGCAGTTCTGTTCATATAACACCTCCTTTTATGTACTTGGTAAATAATACCTGTACTTAAATTATAGGAGATATATGGAAAGAAAACAAGAGAAAGAAGGTGAGGCAAATGGCGGATAAAAAAGATGCGCAGGTAATGCTTGCAGCACTCAGAGAGGAGATCCCAATCCCGTATTCACAAGAGAAATACGTTTTAAGAGGGATCATGAAAGGCCTGGAGAGACTGGAAAAAGAAAAAGCCCCGGAAGCTGGCACTTCCAAGGGCAAACAATAAATATATGTCTATGTGCATTGTAGCACAGATCGGAGTGAATGAAAATGGGATTTTACGAAAAAGACGGGAAACGGATCTCTGAGGAAGATGCGTTTGAGTATGCCTTAGAAGCCGTAGAAACCGGAGACGCATTAATGGAAGATGCTTTCCTGGACTGGTTTTTCCGCTGGGAACAGGGATGGCATCACTATGAAGATGATGATGAGATGGAATCCATTGAGGATATGACACAGCAGCATATAAACCGGGAGATTCATTATTTAAGGAGGGCATGACGATGACATATGAAGCATTAAAACGGGCAAATGAAGCCATACAGTTGATTGATATAAAAGGAAAGCCGTATGCCCAGGTACATGAAAGAGTGATGGCTTTTCGATCTATCTATCCAAATGGAAGGATTGAGACGTCCATTGATAGACTGGATACAGATCTATGCGTAATAAAAGCTACCGTAAAAGACGAAGAAGGAGGAATCCTCAGCACTGGATATGCGTCTGAAAACAAGAACTCTTCCTACATAAACAAAACATCGTATGTTGAGAACTGTGAAACATCCGCAGTAGGCAGGGCTCTTGGATTGGCTGGTTTTGGTATTAATGCCGGGATTGCCAGTGCAGAGGAAGTGACTAAGGCAGAAGCGGAGCAATTAAGAGGCAAGCCTATCGGGAAGATTAAAGCAAAAGCACTAAGAAAGCGCTTTGAAGCAGATTCGATTGACGAGGCCAAGGTATTGGCCTTGTATAAGAGAAACTTCCTTGAAGATATCTCTGAGGCGCAGTTGGCAGAAATAAATGAACATTATGAACAGGTCAAAGACCGCTGCGGGTGTTAGCTTATGGGACAGGTTGTGACGGTTGAAATAGAGGGGGTCCGGGAATCCAGGGAGGGAACCGAGATGATTATTCGGATTCCCGGGCACAATCTGGCAGATACATTTTTAACAAAGCGAATAAGGGACGGAGAGTTCCGGTATGACGATGGCCGGACGATTACGAACGAACAGAGGAAAAAGGCATACGCAACGATCCGGGACATGGCAGAGTGGACCGGATACCCGCCAGAGGACATGAAGGAGATTATGAAATATGAGTTCATGAGCCGTACTGGAGAAGATCATTTTTCCTTGTCTGACTGCTCTGTTGATTTGGCCCGGGAGTTTATTTCTATGCTGATAGAATTTTCCCTTGAGCATGGTATACAACTTTCAGATCTGGCGATAAACCGGACGGACGACATAGGCAGATATCTCTACTACTGCATAAAGCATAAAAGGTGTGCTGTCTGCGGCAGGCTGGGAGAGATTCATCACGTTGATGCAATCGGAATGGGAAATGATCGGCGGAAGGTAGATGATAGCAAATATCTAAAAATCTGCCTCTGCCGTGGGCATCACACGGAAGCGCATACAATCGGTATGTCTGCATTTGAGGAGAAACATAAGGTATACGGCATTGTAGTTAAGGAGGTAGACAGTGGCGAAAAATAGTAGAGAGAAGGGGAAAAAAGGTGAGCTGGAGCTTGCGAAGATCCTCAGAGAACAGGGATACAGCGCACGTAGAGGACAACAGTATTGCGGGGCCAATGGGGACGCTGACGTGGTCGGCCTGCCATACATACACATCGAGTGCAAGCGGGTAGAAAAATTGAATCTGGATGCCGCAATGTCACAGGCTTGTAGCGATGCAAAGGAGAGCGAAAAGCCAGTTGTAATGCACCGGAAGAATTACGAAGACTGGAAAGTCACAATGCTTTTAGAAGACTGGATAGAACTATACCGGGAATATGCCGCAGGGAGAGATTTAGAGAAAGGGTGATCTAATGAGACTGGAAGGGGGATATATCATCCTGTCTAAGAAGATTCTGGACAGTGATATATACCGGAAACCCCCTCTGTATTTGAAAGTCTGGATCTATATTCTATCCAAGGCAAATTTTACAGATGGGAAAAAACTGAAACGGGGCCAAGTGTTCCTCTCTATACCAGAGCTTCAGGAGGCGTGTTCCTATTACGTTGGATACCGGAAAGAAACCCCTACCAAGAAACAGATCTCAGGAGTTTTGGACTGGTTACGAAATCCAGGCGAAGGGTCAGACGAAGGTGACACGAACGGGCCAATGATAGAGACAACGAAGGTAACACGAGGAATGGTCGTAACCATACGTAATTACGACATTTATCAGGATTTTAAAAGTTACGATGGTAACAGTGAAAGCAATAATGAAAAGTCTGCGAAGGTCGAACGAAGGTCGAGCGGAGGGGACACTATAACAAAAGGAAGTATAAAGAAAGATAAAAAAGAAAATGTAAAACACGTATACGGCGCATACAAGCATGTCCGTTTGAAAGATAGTGAAAGAGAAGAATTAGCCACCCAGTACGGGGAAGAGATGGCCAAGAGAACTATTACATTCCTGGACGAGTATATCGAGATGAAGGGGTATAAGGCTAAAAGCCATTATCTTTGTATTCGGAAATGGGTTGTTGACGCTGTGAAGGAACGGGAACGCAAGGCTAAGCCTGTGGCAAAGAAAACGAACCAGTTCCACAACTTTGAAGAACGTGATTACAACTATGACGAGCTGGAAAAACAGCTCTTTGAAAGACAGATGGGAGGTTAGAGCATGGAGCAGATAGGATTTTTTGAGGATATCGGCTGTAAGGAGCCGCCGGAACCGAAGCCGAAGAAAAAAAGCCGGCCGATTCCGGAGGACTTGCCGGAAAGTGCAAAGAAATATTTTGCAGAGAAGACGGCGAAAGAGTGCCGTAGAGCAGGTTTAAGTGCCGGAGACAAGAGAAGCATGGAGAACCGGATTTATGCGTGGCTTAAGGAGCAGGGGCAGGACTTGACAGCACATCAGATCGCAATAGGCATGTGTCTAGCGGGGATACATTACAGCAAGGAGCGGCAGTCCGTTGCACCCCGGTTAAAAGGCTTAGAGGAGCGTGGGTTGATCGAGAAGACCGGGAAACGTGTCTTTGACAAGGAAACCGGGGCCAGTGCCGGGACATACAGGGTGGTGGCAGAAAGTGATTAGGATCATGTGTAACGAGGAAGAGAAAGAGCTATTACAAACTCTCTTTCGATTCGCAGAATTTTGCCTGCTGGGCGTGGCCTGTATATTCAAACAAGAAGTTCATCATTTCAATTACCGTGATATAAAGTGGATCATGGAGGATAAAAAAGATGAATAGAAAGAGGTACACAGATGCTTTTAAGGAGCAAGTCGTAAAGGACCGCAAAGAAAACGGTATGTCCGAGAGAGAAGTTGCAGAGAAATATGGAATTGCAAAAAGCACTGTATTCACCTGGACTACGGCGTATTACTCCGGGCGGCAAGAGAACCAAAATAATACTCTTTTTACGAAAGGGCAGAAGGAAAAAGCTGCACTGGAGTATGTCCATGGCAAGACAAAGAAGGAGATCGCCAGGGAATATGGCGTTCCCATCTGGCTCATAAATGAGTGGATAGAAGATTATTTTGCACGCAAAGAGAAAGAAATAGACGAGGAAAAGAAAATGGAGAAGGAAGAGGCAAGGCCAAGCATCTTCCGTGAGCGGAAGTACAGAGACAGGAACGGCAACTTGCTTAGGACAGTATATCCATCGTCATCCGCTGCATACGTCACCTGGGCAAAGTAGGTATTTACTCATAAGAGTTTATATATCACACAGCAACTTATAAACCAGTTAGGCATCCTGTTTTAGTCCGCTCCGGCGGGCAGGAAGGAGGAATGGATGAAGGTGAGATTTAGAAGAGAATTTGGTCAAGATCCCTTTGGCGGGGAAGAGATCAGTTTAGAAAGAGTGCCCCACGTAGGAGAATATTTTCAGATCGGGGAAGGAAACAAAGCGTATCAAATCAAAAGCGTGCGCATGGTACTTATAGGCTGGAAAGAACACTATATCGTAGAAGTTTAGATTAGGAGGAAATATGACTGTTGGGGAATTAGAAAAATATTTAAAAACGATAGAAAACAAAAACAAAGATGTATTTTTTTATTATACATCAGATGATCCGTTTGAAAGCGGCATTGGAATAGAAAATGCTTTTTCAGCTTCTAAAGATGCTGCCGACACAGGAAACTTTGAAGGTGTGTACTTAAAGGGAAACTAAAGATGAAAAATAATAAGTGTAACACATGTAAATGGTATGAGGGATTTGTGGAAGTCTGCTGTAACGGAGAAAGTAAGCATCGTGCAGACTTTAGAGAACCGCAGGATTCCTGCGAAAATTGGGAACGTCAGGAGAGAGGAAAGGGAGAATGAAAGAACCGGAAATAGGGGATTTTGCAGAGTGTATAGATGGCCATGCTGGATTTGTCTTAGCGATTAAAGATAGTCCATACGGTCGTATGATATTTATAGCCCTTGCAGATGGAAGAGTATATCATTTTCCACTTGATATGCTACAAGATTGAACGAGCATATTAAGATTTAAGGAGGTACAGAATGAGTAAGCGACCAGAGATAACAAAAATGTTGTCTTTATCTGTTAGAAGGCATATAAATCAACGCAATGATCCTAGAATTTATTGGGCGGCAGAAGTCACATTTGACTATGGAACCAGCAATGCAATAAGGGTGGATTTTATGCGTTTTAAGCCTGTGAACAATACTATATCTGGCATTGAAAAAGGCGATTTCTATTGCTACGAGGTAAAATCATCCGTGGAAGATTTTCGATCAAAAAATGGACATAACTTCATTGGAGACTTTAATTACTATGTAATGCCGGAAGAAGTATACATTGCAGTACAAAACGAAATACCGCATGCAGTAGGCGTGTATATACCAAATGGAAAGAGCGGACGGGGTGATTGGTATGATTTGCGATCTGTAAAAAAGGCAGCAAGAAAAGACCGGAAAAGATCTGTATCAGAAATGCTACTCATGATGTTTAGATCGGCGGCAAGAGAAATTGTTTAATTTAAGATTTAAGGAGGTAACTATAAGCGAAAGATGGAGGAGAAATAATATATGATATTTGAATTTGGAGCGATGTCGGATACTTTGGAAGCGCAAGCAAATCACAGCGGTTATACGCTTGGAGAAGATGCAAATAGGCTAGAAAAAATTAAAAATGCTAGGGCAATGTTATTCTTACATGGCGTTTTAACAGAAAGCGAAAATGAAAAAATTATAAAAAGGATTTGCGATAAAGTAGAAAAGGCGCTAAAGCCGTTTGATTAGAATTTAGGAGGTAGAAAGGTGAAAGTAATTGCCATTATTGAGAAGCCAGAAAATTGTTTATACTGCGATATGTTAAACGGAAGTGATGAATGCATTTTGCAGGATGAATACCAAAATTTTGATGCGGATTCTTTGAGTGACTTATTAAATAACTGTCCTCTTCGGGAACTTCCGGAGGCTAAAAGCGAAGAGTGTGGGCAGACGATTGTTAATTCTGCCAGAGCAGAAGGATGGAATGCCTGTCTAAGAGAGATAACAGGAAATTTTTAAAAAAATGGATCATGAAGGAGGAATAATAGTGAGAAAATTAAAACTTGTTAAGGTGGGGAGGCCAGAATTGGTTTCATGCATGATGCATGATGGAACACAAATGAGGGACTATCAATGTCCTGAATGTCAGCATGGAATCATAGAAGAATATAAAAATTGTCCGTATTGTGGGACTGAACTGGACTGGAAGAACAAAGATGAAAGATCAAAGGAGTTTGAAAGGGTGCTGAACATTCTTTCAAAGTATGAGTGATGTTAAAGGAAGACTTAATAAAAATCATTAATAATTGTAAAGACCAGGATATTACAGATTTTTATTTCCATCGTAATTGGTATACCGGAGAACTGGAACTCAACATCGAATTACACGGTGTAGAGACTTCCAGGCAGGATTCAATGATTGAAGGATATGAAGAAAATGAATTATCAGCGTTTTGGGAATAGGAGAATAATCAACAAAATTGAGATTAAATGGAGGTAAGAAAATGGGAATTAAATATGAAGAATATGTAAGAAGTGGTGGTATTAACATATTAATAGAAAATCAACTAGTAAGCAATTCTGACAGGGTAGAATATCCTTCAAAAATTGAACTTACACCGTCCGAGGTTCTTAAATATATCGCAAATGGAAACATTGTATTAATGGTCGATTTGCAAGAAAAATGCGAACATTACAAAAGTTCTATATCTAATAAGCATGTTTTTTCTTTAACATCAAAAAGCTATTATTCAAATAAAGACGAATTTGTTATTAGAGTTGCTAATAGTCTACATAACGGTAAATTAGAAATTTTAAAAGAAAAAGGGAGTTCAAACAATTTATTATGGGAAACAAAACATAACGTAAAATTTTATGTTATGAATATTACCCAAGAATTTTATGAAGATGGATACTGCGAAAGAATGTAAAAGAAAATAAGTTGGTGGAACCCTAATAAAACTGAGATTTTATGAAGGAAGGAGGACGGAGCCTCCCGGGAAGATGCGCACCGGCTCCTCTGAACAGATGAAAGCAGTATTAAAATATCCAGGAGCCAAGAACAGATTAGCGGAATGGATTTGTAATTACATACCAAAACATGATGTATATTTAGAACCGTATGCCGGCAGCTTAGCCGTGTTTTTTGCAAAACAACCTGTTAGGATTGAGACATTAAACGACCTGGATGGAAATGTTGTGAATTATTTTCGTGTAATTAGAGACAAACCGCAAGAACTTATAGAAAAACTATCCTTAACGCCGTATGCAAGAGGTGAGTACAACACAGCATTTGAGCAGTCAAAAACAGATTCAGAAGTAGAGATGGCCCGGAAATTTGCGGTTCGGTGCTGGCAGGGATTTGGATGCAGTAATCTTTATAAAAACGGGTTTAGGAGTAGCCAGCAGGGTAATAGTCCACACACAACAAAAGAGTGGAGAGAACTTCCGGAAAGGCTACAGGCTGCAAATGAGCGGCTTAAGAATGCACAGATAGAAAATCTACCTGCCGTAGAGCTTATAAAGCGGTATAATACGCCGGATGTCTTTATGTATGTAGATCCACCGTATCTACATGGAACAAGGAAAAATTATTTATATCGGTACGAGATGGAAAATACGGAGCATGTAGAACTTTTAGAGATCCTTGCGGGGCATCCGGGAAAAGTCCTGCTATCCGGCTATGACAACGATCTATATAACAGTTATCTGTCCGGGTGGAAGAAAGTACAGAAAAAGACACAGGCAGAGGCAGGACTGCCGAGGACGGAAACTCTGTGGATGAACTACAAAACGGACCAGATGGATATATGGGATTTTATATAAAATGGAGGGAGATAAAAATGCAGAAAATAGAAAAAGACGATATTGTCATTAGAAAAGGGATCATCCACATTTTGGACAGCAATAACGGATATCTTGGATTATCCAATGACCTGTTGGACATGGGGCCGGACCTCATGGAATTTGTTCGGGGCCATATCTTTAAGATCCTGGACAGCGATGATACAAAGAAATGCAAGTTTGACGGCAGCCTTTCTCCAATCCCGGCACTGCTGGAAGATATGCAGGAAAAGGAAGACGATAGCTTTATAAAAGCCAGCCGACTGCTGGCAGAAAGCCTGTTTGACATCATGTGCGACAGTGTTACGATCCCGGCGGCGGATCTGGTCGTGGTTAGTTTCCAGTTACATAGTGTCGTATACCTGGCTCTCCTAAAGATGAACTATAAGGATACCTACATACATAAAGAGGAGGAGAATGAGGTCAATGATATTGTAAAACAGCGGATTATGCCGATGGGCGGGGCAAGACTCACAGAGGCCGTGATTGTTGATCTTCTGGAATATAAGGTTCAGCTGGTGGAAAAGAAGTTTGAGATGATGACAGGCGACAAGATAAACTATATTTCCGAGCGCTTTCTCAAGTGTCATGCAGATCTGGCTCCCAAAAAGAAATTCCAGATCTTAAACAAGACGATCACAGCCATAAACAACCGTTATGACGGAACCGGGTTGAAAGATCGGATAGATATAAAAAGCAAGCTCAGAGAGGAGTTCGCTGAAAAAAATGAGTTCCGTATTAATGAGATCGGCGACCGGATCTTTGGGGACAGCCCAGAGAAGAAACAGGAGTTTGACGACCGGATGGAACGGTACGATATGCAGTACGATAAGTTCACAGTCAGGAAGGAGAACACGGTCAAGGGCCTTGAGTTTATCTTAGTTGAGACGGATACCGGGGTCGAAATCAAGATACCTATGGAAGAGTACAATACGAAAGCAAATGTAGAGATTGTAGAAGAACCGGGCGGAGGGAGCACGGTTGTTATCAGAAATATAGAACAAGCCAGGGTGAAATAAGGAGGGGATACGATGTGGATAATTAATTTTCATTTAGGATTTTCAGCGCTGCTTTTGGCGGCAGATAAAAATGAGATTGAGATGTTATATCACTACGGGGAGGACGAGGAGTGACAAAAAAGAGGCTTAAACAGTACGGTGCACTCAGGAGGGAAATAGAGCTAATTGACACAAAATTAGATCAGCTCTATGACAGACAAAAGAATATACCCACGGTATTAGGAAAAGTAAGAGGATCAAGCCCCGAGTTTCCATACATAGAGACACGACCGACTGTATACATGGACGAACCTGGAGAATCGGATCATGTCAAGAGGCTGATCCAGATGAAAACATCACGAAAGATAACAGCAATGTGTGCTGTGTTAGAGGTAGAAGAGTTTATTTCCTCTATACCGGACAGCACAGTCCGGCAGATATTTGAACTTACATTCTTAGAAGAAAAAAAACAGCAGGAGGTTGCGGACCAAGTGGGATACAGCCGCAGCCGAATTTCACAGATAATCAAAGAATATTTGAAAGATTAACACAATTAACATAAAAGGAGTGATATAATTATAATAGAGC
>PPYE01434093.1_pt1 | contig 13304 bp, 15 predicted proteins | sample 1559881 | NCBI WGS metagenome assembly PPYE01 (sample SAMN08240022, study PRJNA423297) | Human gut metagenome, whole genome shotgun sequencing project.
CGCTCATGGGGAAGGGGTTGGGCTTCTGGAACACCATGCCCACCCGCTTGCGCAGCTGGTTGACGTCGATGTTGCCGTAGATGTCCTCCCCGTCCAGAAGGATTTCGCCGGTGATTTTGCAGCCCTCCACCAGGTCGTTCATGCGGTTGAGGGACTTAAGCAGCGTGGACTTGCCGCAGCCGGAGGGGCCGATGAAGGCGGTCACCTCGTTGGGGGCAATGTTCATGTTCACGGTTTTCAGCGCCTTAAAGTCGCCGTAGTATAGGTCCAGGTTTTTGACCGTTATCTTATCCATAAGAGAAACCATCCATTCCTTTCGTCATCGCGGGGCGGCAGGTGCGTATATTTGTGGAAGGCCACGCCCCATGGTCATTCGTTCTTTTTATGCTTTGGTGAATTTCTTAGCCACAAAGGAGGACAGGGCATTGATGCCCACCACCAGAATCAACAGGATGACGGCTGTGGCATAGGCGGCCTCGCGGGCCAGGCCCTCGTTTAACAGGTTGTACATGTGTACCGCCAGGGTCCGGCCGGAGTCCATGGGATTGACGGCCACCTGGGCCACAGTGCCGGAGGTGAACATCAGGGCGGCGGTCTCGCCCACGATGCGGCCAATGCCCAGGATGATGCCGGAGAGGATGCCAGGCATGGCGCTGGGCAGGATGATGCGGAACACGGTGCGCAGCTTACCGGCGCCCAGGCCGAAGCTGCCTTCCCGGAAGGAGTCCGGCACGCTCATCAAAGCCTCCTCTGTGGTACGCATAATCAGGGGCAGTATCATGATGGACATGGTCAAGGCGCCGCCAATCATGGAATAACTCCAGCCCAGGCTGACACCGAAGAACAGGTAGCCAAACAGGCCGTACACAATGGAGGGGATGCCGGAAAGGGTTTCGGCGGTGATGCGCACCACGCCCACCAGCTTGTTGCCCCGCTTGGCGTATTCCACCAGGTAGATGGCGGAGAAGATGCCCACAGGCACCGCCACAACCAGGGACATCACCGTCATAATCACGGTGTTGATCAGGGCGGGCAGCATGGAGGCGTTTTCACTGGTGTATTCCAGAGAAAACAGGGCGGGCTTCAGGTTTGGCACACCCATGATGACGATGTAGGCCACCAAAAACAGCAGCACCGATACGGTGATGACGGCTGCCAGGGTGACAATCACCCGCAAAAACAGAGAGAAGGGAGACTTCTTATATTGCTTGACAGCTTGCTGAAGGGTGGGCTTGTTCACAGCCACAATGTCCTGTGCGGATTTCGCTTGCTTCATATTTTCAGCCATATCGCTCACGCTTTGCTCTCCTTTCTCTTGAGGATGGAAAACAGCAGGTTAATGATGAGAATAAACACGAACAGCACCACGCCGGTGGCAATGAGGGCCTCCCGGTGCAGGCCCTGGGCGTAACCCATTTCCATAACGATGTTGCCGGTGAGGGTGCGAACGCCCTCCAGCAGGCTGTCGGGAATGCGGGGCTGGTTGCCGGCAATCATAATCACAGCCATGGTCTCGCCAATGGCCCGGCCCACGCCCAGGATGATGCCCGCCATAATGCCGCTTTTGGCGGCGGGTACGGTGACAAAGAACACGCTGCGCTCGTGGCTGGCGCCCAAGGCCAGGGCGCCCTCGTAATAGCTGTCAGGCACAGCGCGGATGGAGCTTTCCGAAACGCTGATAATGGTGGGAAGGATCATAATGCCCAAAAGGATGGAGGCGGTCAGCATATTCTGGCCGCTGGGAGCGCCGAACAGGTCCTGTACCAAAGGCACAATCACCATCAGGCCGAAGAAGCCGTACACGATGGAGGGAATGCCCGCCAGCAGGTCCACCGCTGGCTTCAAAATCTTGTACAGGGGAGCGGGACAGAACTTCGCCATATAGATGGCGGCCAGCAGTCCCAGGGGGACCCCCACGATGATGGCTCCGGCGGTGACGTAAATGCTGCCGATAATCATGGGGAAAATGCCGTAGTGGTCGGCGTTGGGCCGCCAGTCGGTACCCAGCAAAAACGCAAAGGGGCCGATTTTGGCAATGGCCGGCAGGCCGTTTGCAAACAGGTAGATGCAAATCAGCGCCACGGCCAGGATGGAGATGCAGGCGGCGATCAAAAAGACCACCTGCATCACTTTTTCGCGGAGCTGTCCGCCCCGGTGTTCTTTTGCTTTTCCATTCATAAGTTATTCACTGCCCTCCTACAGAAAAAGGGCTGTAAAGGTTACAGCCCTTTCGTGTGTTCTGCGACTGACGGAAATTTAGCCCAGCTCAGACCAGTCGGTGATGTTGCCCAGGTAGATGTCCCGCACCTGCTCGGTGGTCAGGTCGGTGATGGGGGACTCGTTGTTGACGATGATGGCGATGCCGTCGGTGGCGATAACGGTGTTCACCAGGCCGGCGTCAAGCTCTTCCTGCTTCAGCTCACGAGAGGCCATGCCGATATCGCTCATGCCGTTGATGGCGTCGGTCATGCCGGTGGTGGAGTCAGAGGTCTGAAGTTCGATTTCAACGTTGGGGTTCACAGTGTTGTAGCCCTCAATCAGCTTCTGCATCAGGGGAGAGACAGAGGAGGAACCAGACACGGTGACAGTGCCGGAGGCGCCGTTGCTCTCAAAGGGCTCCACGCCGGACACGGGGATATAATCCTCAGCCACAATGGCCTGGCCCTCTTCGCTCATGATGTAGTTCATGAAGTCCTGGGCAGCCTCGTTGGTCAGCTCGCCCTTGGTGGCCACATTGAAGGGACGGGACACGGTGTAGGTGCCGTTTTCAATGTTCTCGGCAGTGGGCTCCACGCCGTCGATGTTCACACCCTTCACGGTATCGTCCAGAGAGCCCAGGGAGATGTAGCCGATGGCGCCGGTGTTGCCGGCCACGGTCTGGATAACAACTTCGGTGGAGTTGGAGATGGTGGCGTCCACGGTGGTCATGTCGTTGTCTTCCTCGTCTACAACGCCGATCAGCTCCACAAAGGCGCCGCGGGTGCCGGAGCCATCCTCACGGGAGACCACGGTGATGGGGCCGGAAGCAGAGGCGCCCTCGGCAGAGACCTCGGAGGAGGACTCGCTCTCAGAAGCACTGCTCTCGGAAGAGGTGCTGCTGGTGGAGGAGCTGCCCTCAGAGGCGGAGCTGTCAGCGGCAGAGGAGCTGCTGTTGCTGTTGCCGCCGCAGCCGGCCAGCATGGAGGCGCACAGAGTGAGCGCTAAAAGGGTGGAAAGAACTTTTTTCATGGTAATGACCTTCCTTTTGCATTTTTTGGTATGTCCTTTTTCCTTACCTTACGGCATACATGATATACACGCAATGTAAAGTGCGACAGGGGGGTTATGTATCTGGGCATTACAGAGGGTTATCAAGAAGTTGAAATTACCGATATTGTATACGACTCCCGCAAGGCAAAACAGGGCTGCGCCTTTGTGTGCATGCGGGGCTCCAACTCCGACGGCCACAAGTATGCCGCCGGGGCCGCCCAGGCCGGGGCCGCCGTCATCGTGGCGGAGGAGCCGGTGGAGGCCCCCGGCGCCCAGGTGGTCTTGGTGCCGGACACCCGCAAGGCCCTGGCCCTGCTGAGCGCCGCTTTCTTTGAGAGCCCCGCAGAGGGGGACATCTCCGTCATCGGCGTGACAGGCACCAAGGGCAAGACCACCACCGCCTATATGATTCGCTCCATCCTGGAGGCCGCCGGCCACAAGACCGGCGTTATTGGCACCATTGGGGTGCTCATGGGCGAGGAGCTCATCCAGACCGACAACACCACCCCCATGAGCTACGATATACAAATGTATCTGCGCCGCATGGCCGACGCCGGCTGCCGCTACTGCGTGATGGAGGCCTCCTCCATCGGCTTGAAGGATTTGCGGGTCTACGGCTTCCCCTTTTCCGTGGGGGTGTTCACCAACTTCTCCGAGGACCACATCGGCGGGGTGGAGCACAAGGACATGCAGGAGTATATGGAGAGCAAGGCGAAGCTGTTCTCCTTGTGCAAGGTGGGCGTGGTCAACGCCGACGACCCCAGCCTGGAGGGCATCCTCCAGGGCCACACCTGCCAGGTGAAGACCTACGGCTTTGAAGCCCCCGCGGACCTGCGGGGCGCGGATTGCCGCCACCTGAACAAGCCGGGCTTCTTGGGCATCGCCTTTGAGGTCTCCGGGGAGGAGGACTTTACCGCCGAGGTGGATATCCCCGGCCGGTTCAACGCCTACAACGCGTTGGCGGCCATTGGCGCCTGCCATGAGCTGGGCGTCCCCGTGGAGGCCATGAAGCAGGGCCTCTCCACGGTGAAGGTCAAGGGCCGGGTGGAGCCTGTGCCCGTGCCCGGCAACTACACCTTATTATTGGATTACGCCCACAACGGCGTGGGCATGGAGAACATCCTCACCACCCTGCGGGAATACCATCCCAAGCGGCTTATCTGCATGTTCGGCGCCGGGGGCAACCGGCCCAAGGTGCGCCGGTATGAGATGGGGGAAATCAGCGGCAGGCTGGCGGATATTTCCGTGCTCACCGCCGACAACTCCCGCTTTGAGGATGTGAACGACATCATCGCCGACATCAAGGTGGGCATGGCCAAGACAGAGGGGAAGTATGTGGAAATCCCCGATAGACGGGAGGCCATCCGCTGGTGCTTGGAAAACGCCCAGGAGGGGGACATCATCGTCCTGGCGGGCAAGGGCCACGAGGACTACCAGGAAATCCAAGGGGAGAAGCGCCCCTTCGACGAGCGGGTGGTCATCCGGGAGCTGCTGGAGGAGATGGGGACGCCCCAGCCCCAGGCCGCGCCGTGAACCTCCGGGAGGTAGTCCCCCAGGTGTTGGAAGCCCTCCAGCAGTCCCGCGTCTGCCTGGAGGATGGGCCCACCGTGCTGGTCCTGTCCCACAAGGGGAAGCGGGTCCAGGTGCAGGTGACCCAAGAGGGGGACTTTTTGAAGCTCTCCACCGGGAGAGTGTGGAAACGCGCGGTGAAGCTCCCCGCAAGGGCTTTGGGGGAAAAGGCAGATAGGACTTGTTCCATTACAATAGTATAAGCAATATGCTAAAGAAGGGAATGTGAAACCATGGAAAAGAACATCACTTTCGAACAGCTGGCGGCCTATGAAAAGGCCTTCGACGCCGACCGGGCCAACCAGGTGGCCATGCGGGCTGTCACCACCAACGGCGTGGTGAAGGCCGCCACCAACCAGGAGGTCTACCGCCGGGACCGCCACCAGTATTCCATCTCCCTGGAGCAGGGGAACATCACCAACCAGAAGCAGAGCGGCCGCTGCTGGATGTTCGCCGCCCTGAACACCATATGTTCTGCAACCTGATTGAGAAGTACGGCGTGGTGCCCAAGGACGCCATGCCCGAGACGGTGTGCTCCTCCGCCACCCGGGAGATGGCCGGCTATATGACCCGCAAGCTGCGGGAGTACGCCTGCACCCTGCGCACCGGCCACCAGAACGGCAAGTCCCTGGAGGAGCTGCGCCAGGAGAAGGACGCCATGATGGCCACTATCTACAACATGCTGTGCGTGTGCCTGGGCAAGCCTCCTAAGACCGTCACCTTGGAGGTGCGCAACAAGAAGAAGGAGTTCATCCGCGACACGGGCCTCACCGGCAAGGAGTTCTTCCAGAAGTACGTGGGCTGGGACCTCTCCCAGTATGTCAGCCTGATTAACGCCCCCACCGCCGACAAGCCCTATCACAAGACCTACACCGTGAAGCTGCTGGGCAACGTGGTGGAGGGCCGCCCTGTCAAGTACTTGAACTTGCCGGTGGAGGATTTGAAGGCCGCGGCCATCGCCCAGATGCAGGACGGCCAGCCCGTGTGGTTCGGCTGCGACGTGGGCAAGTGCTCCCTGCGGGAGGGCGGCGTCCTGGATTTGGAGGCCATCCAGGCCGGGGAGCTCTTCGGCACGGACTTTACCATGGACAAAGCCCAGCGGCTGGACTACGGCGAAAGCCTGATGACCCACGCCATGGTGTTCCAGGGGGTGGATTTGGACGAGGACGGCAAGCCTACCCGCTGGCGCGTGGAGAACAGCTGGGGCAAGGACGCCGGCGAGAACGGCTACTATGTTATGAGCGACGCGTGGTTCAGCGAGTACACCTACCAGGTGGTGGTGAACAAGAAGTACCTCACCGCCCAGCAGGTGGAGGAGCTCTCCCAGGAGCCCACCCAGCTGGAGCCCTGGGACCCCATGGGCTCCCTTGCCTGAACGCTTTGGAAACTATCGATCACCGGGGTGACTTATGCGAGTGAAAATTTCTGACATCCTAAAGGCCACAGGGGGCAAGCTCCTCTGCGGGGACGAGGCCGTGGCGGTCACGTCCTTCTTCACAGACAGCCGCCAGGCCAAGGCCGGCGCCATGTTCGTGCCCATCCGGGGCGAGCGCGCCGACGGCCACGACTACATACCCGCCGTGCTGGAAAGCCCTGCCGCCGCCACCTTTACCGACCACGAAATCCCCCTGGGGGAGAAGCCCATTGTCCTGGTGAAGGACTGCCGGGAGGCCTTGCAAAAGGCCGCCGCCTGGTACCGGGAGCAGTTTGCCATCCCGGTGGTGGGCGTCACCGGCAGCGTGGGCAAAACCACCGCCAAGGAGATGGTGGCCCAGGCCCTTACGGCCAAGTTCCGGGTGCTGAAAACCGCCGGGAACCAGAACAGCCAGGTGGGGGTGCCCATCACCGTGTGCGGCCTGAAAAAGGACCACACCGCCGCCGTGGTGGAGATGGGTGTGAGCATGCCCGGGGAGATGGCCCGCATCGCCGCTGTGGTGAAGCCCACCTGCGCGGTGATGACCAACATCGGGGTGTCCCACATCGAGTTTATGAAGACCCGGGAGAACATCTTAAAGGAAAAGGCCCACATTGCCGATTACATCCCCGTGGACGGCGCTTTGTTCGTCAACGGCGATGACGACCTGCTGCCCACCTTGAAGGAGACTTTGGGCGGCAAGGTGGTCACCTTCGGCCTGGGCCCCACCTGCGATTGGCGCGCCTATGGCCTCAACGAGGCGGACAAGGGCACCTTCTTCACCTGCCTTTCCCCCGCCGGAGAAAAGACCGAGGTGTTTGTCCCCGCCGCCGGGGAGCACAATGTGCGCAACGCCTTGGCCGCCATGGCGGTGGCAAGGTACTTGGGTGTCCCCGCCGAGGACGCGGTGCGGGCCATCTCCGCCTACAAGGCGCCGGCCATGCGCCAGCAGGTGGTGGAGGCCGGCGGGCTGCTCATCATCGACGACAGCTACAACGCCAGCCCCGACTCCATGCGCAGCGCCATCGACGTGCTTGCCACCCGCCCGGTGACAGGCAAGCGGGCGGCGGTGCTGGCGGATATGCTGGAGCTGGGGGACTTCTCCCAGCAGGGCCACTATGAGGTGGGCTCCTACGCCCGGGAGCGCGGCGTGGAGCTGCTGGTGGCCGTGGGGCCCCTGGCCAAGGGGATTGCCGCTGGCTACGGCTCCGAGGCCCACTGGTTTGCCACCAACGAGGAGGCCACCGCCTTTTTACAGGAGGCCCTGCGCCCCGGCGACGCGGTGCTGGTAAAGGGCTCCCGCGGGATGCGCACCGACGAGATTGTGGCCGCCCTCACCGCGGGGCAGGAAGCGTAAACCCGACAAATAAGAAGCGCCTTCCCGGCTGGGAGGGCGCTTTTTCTGTGCGTATGTATCAACGGTAATAGCTGTGGGGCTGCATGCTGAGATACTGCCGCAGCACCGCGCTGTTTAGCTGGTTGTAGTAGTGGAGATAGTCTTTTTTCTTCTGGCGCTCCCGGCGGTTTTTGGCCTGGAGAACCTTCCATTTGGCGCAGTTTTTATGGCAGCCTTCACAGTAGCTGCCGCAGGTGGCTTGACAAGGAATCATGCAGTGTCTCTCCTTTCCTGAGAACAAAAAACAGCCGCCTTTCACTGTGGGGCAGACGCGGGAAGCGTCAGCTCCAGGAAAGGGGCTGTTTTGTTTTGCGGTTGGATACTGGGCACGCCTGCTGGCGTTGCCGGATGCGGGGCACCATCATGGCGCGCACCCCCTTATCAAAGGTCTGAGAACATTATAGCAGGATGCGCAGGAGAAATCTATCAACTTTTTGTTAAGTTTTTCTGAACACCGGCGGACGCGCCGCGCTCTTTTCAAAGGGCTACTGGAGTAGTATAATAAAGATGCAGCCCTTTGCTGCCATTCTATCTGTGACGAGGTGTACTACGATGAAGGTTTTACTGATTAACGGCAGCCCCCGGGTGGGCGGCAACACGTCCATAGCCCTGGGGGAGATGGAGAAAATCTTCCAGCAGGAGGGCATCCAGGTGGAGACAGTCCAGGTGGGCAACAAGGCCATCCGCGGCTGCGTGGCATGTCTCTCCTGCATGGAGAAGGGCAAGTGCGTGTTTGACGATTTGGTCAACGAGACTGCCCCCAAGTTCGCGGAGGCCGACGGCCTGGTCATCGCCAGCCCGGTGTATTACGCCTCTGCCAACGGCACCCTTATCTCCTTTATCGACAGGCTGTTTTACAGCACCCCCTTTGACAAGACCATGAAGGTGGGCGCCGCTGTGGCCGTGGCCCGCCGGGGCGGCGTCTCCGCTACCTACGACGAGCTGAACAAGTACTTTGCCATTTCCGGCATGCCCATTGCCACCGGCCAGTATTGGAACGCTGTCTATGGCCGGGAAAAGGGCGAGGCCGCCCAAGACGAGGAGGGCATGCAGACCATGCGCACCTTGGCCCGGAACATGGTTTTCCTGATGAAGAGCATTGCCCTGGGCAAAGAGCAGTACGGCGTGCCGCAGCGCGAACCCTTCCAGCGCACCAATTTCATCCGCTAAAGAAAGCGTTTTCACGCATAACTCCCCCTTTGGGCGTCCACACTACAGCCAAAGGGGGAGTTTTTCTATGAAAACCGTATCCAAAGAGGAATACCAGCGCCGGGTGGAGCTGGCCTCGCCGCCCTCCCCGGTGGGGAAGGACTGCCTGCTGGCCTTTTTGTTTGGGGGCGCCATCTGCACCTTGGGCCAGGCGCTGTGCAACCTCTACCAAAGCCTGGGCCTGGAGCTGCCCCAAGCCCGCACCGGGGTGTCCATCAGCCTGATTTTCCTCTCCGCGCTGCTCACCGCCTTGGGCCTTTACGACAAAATCGCCCAGCACGCCGGGGCGGGCACGCTGGTGCCCATCACGGGCTTTGCCAACTCCATGGTGTCCCCGGCGCTGGAGTTTAAATCCGAGGGCTTTGTCAACGGTCTGGGGGCCAAGCTTTTCTCCATCGCGGGGCCGGTGCTGGTGTACGGCATCACGGCGTCGGTGGTGTATGGGCTGGTGCTGTTTGTGTGGCAGTGGCTGGGAGGTTCCCTATGAGGCGGCTGGGCCAGCGCACCTTGGAGTTTGAACGCCCCACCATCCTCTCCCACGGAGCAGTGGGGGGCAAGCGGGAGGCCGAGGGTCCCCTGGGCGGCGATTTTGACCAGACCTTTGGGGACACCACCCTCCAGGAGGGCAGCTGGGAAAAGGCCGAGGCTCGCCTCCAAAAGGAGGCTGTCACCTTGGCACTGGAAAAGGCCGGCCTCTCCCCCCGAGAGGTGGACTTCATCCTGGCGGGGGATTTGCTCAACCAATGCATCTCCTCCACCTTTGGGCTGTTGGACTTCGGCATCCCCTTCCTGGGGCAGTACGGGGCCTGCTCCACCATGGCCCAAACGCTGCTGCTGGCCTCCATTCTGGTGGAGAGCGGCGCTGCGGAAAAGGCCCTGGCGGTGACAAGCTCCCACTTCTGCTCGGCAGAGCGCCAGTTCCGCCTGCCTTTGGAGTACGGCGGCCAGCGCGCCCCCACCGCCCAGTGGACCGCCACCGCGGCGGGCTGCGCGTTGGTGGGCCTGGGCGGGAAGGTCCGGGTGGCCCGGGGCCTGGCGGGCGCCATCCAGGATTTGGGCGTAAAGGACCCCGCCAACATGGGGGCGGCCATGGCCCCCGCGGCGGCCGCCAGCCTGTACCAGTTCCTCCAGGACACCGGCACCTCCCCCGGGGACTACGACGGCATCTTCACCGGGGATTTGGGCGCGGTGGGCTCCCAGCTGCTGTACCAGTGCCTGGAGGACAACCATGTGGACGTGCGCTCCGTCCACCAGGACTGCGGCCTGCTCCTCTACGACCGCCAGCGCCAGGACGTCCACGCCGGGGGCTCGGGCTGCGGCTGCTCGGCCTCGGTGCTGTGCGGCCACCTTCTCCGCTGCATGGAGCGCGGGGAGCTGCGGAACATCCTTTTCTGCGCCACCGGGGCTTTGATGTCCCCCACCTCCTCCCAGCAGGGCCAGGCCATCCCCGGGGTGTGCCACGTGGTGCAGCTGCTGGCCCCGTAAAAAAAGACCTCCCCAGCGGGAGGCCTTTTTGTGTTTACCGGCGGCCCAGCGCCCACAGGTATTCCTTTATCACCGTGAGCATGTGGCGGTACTCCTCCCCGGGCAGCTGCCGCAGCCGCTGGAGCAGCTGGTCCAGCTCCAGGTCTGTCACCCGGCCGGTGAGCAGGTAATCGGCGCTGATATCCAGCCCCATGGCCAGCTTGAGCAAGCTCTCTCCCCGCACGTTTTTCCCGCCGGTTTCAATGCTGGCGAAAAACTGCTGGGAAAGCCCGCAGCGCTCGGCAGCCTTCTCTTGGGTAAGGCCCAGCTCTTTTCTCCGCTGGGCTACCCGCTTGCCCATCTCCTTGGCAAAAGAGCAGGTTTCTTTCACAGGTAGACCTCCTTGTTTGCTATCCGATAGTAGATAGTTTACTCTTTTGCGGCGAAGATTATAATTGCCAAAAATAGAAACGCATTATACAATAGGAGATAAAGGGGGGGTTGCCGTGGAAAGCGCGGGTTTGGGCAGGAGCCGATGCATCCGCTACGACGGGGGTTGGGAGACAGTCTACTGGCTGGATGGGGAGGGGGCGCTGGTGCTGCCCCAGCAGGTGTTGGCTTCTTACCGGCTCCCTGCGGGCGGCACTGTCCAGGTGGGACGGGTGTGCGCCCAGTCGGTGGAGCTGTGGCCCGGCCAGGCGGGGGAGGCCACCGTTTCCCCCGGGGGATTGCTCCGTGTCCCTTTGGCGGTGTGGGGCCGCACGGCAATACAGCCGGGCCGCTCCTGGCTGGGGCTGCTGCCCTTCCGCCAGACGCTGTTTCTGGTAGACAGGGGCCTCCTATAAAAAAGGGCCCCCGAAGGGGCCCTCTCCTCTGTGGTTTTGTCAAGCTTGGGGCGCGTTCAAAAAGTTCTCCAGGGGGGAGAGGTCCACGCCCTCTTTGTGTGCCTCCAGGAACTGGAGCAGCTTCTTCCCGATGACGGCCACGCCCCCGGCGCAGTCGCTTTCCAGGTTGATGGGCAGAATGGGGTCGTGGACAGACAGCCGCAGCAGGAACCAGCCCTCGCCCTCCCCCTTGGGGAAGGACACCCGGATGCCCTCCCGGTTGTCCGGGGCGATGGCCCAGTTTTGCTCTTGGGCGTACGCCTCCAGGGCGGCGATGAGGGCTTCCCCGCAGGCCCGGAAATTCTCCTCGGTGATGGGCAGGCGGACCTCGGCGGCCTCCACCGGCTCCCGCAGGGGGGCCAGCAGGCTGGTCAGGTCCTTGCCCTCCTTGCGCAGGGAGGCCATCTTGATGAGGATTTTCGTCACCAGATAGGCGCCGTCATCCAGGAAGTGGTTCTCCCGCATGGCGGCGTGGCCGCTGGTCTCAATGGCCAGGGGGCAGTTGACGCCCTCCTGGTTGAGGCGCAGCGCCTCGTTGATGACGTTCTTGTACCCCCGCTTAAAGCGGTGGTGCTGGCCGCCCAAGGTGGTTTCAATGTACTCTTTCAGCCCGTCGGAGGTGATGGAGTCCGTCACCACGGTGCCGCCGGGGTTGCCCTCCAAGGCGATGGCGGAGGCCAGGGCCACCAGGCGGTTGCGGTTGATTTCCTCCCCCTGGCTGTCCACGGCGGCGCCCCGGTCCACGTCGGTGTCGAAGATGACGCCCAGGTCCGCGCCAGAGGCCTTTACCGCCTGGCAGATGGAGGCCATGGCCGTCTCATTCTCCGGGTTGGGGATGTGGTTGGGGAACATGCCGTCGGGCTCTAAAAACTGGCTGCCGGAGATGTCCGCCCCCAGGGGCTCCAGCACGTCCCAGGCGTAGAAGCCGCCGGCGCCGTTGCCGGCGTCCACCACAATGTGCAGCCCCGCCAGGGGATGGTCGTAGTCCGGGGCTTGCACCCCCTCTTGGATGGTGCGCCGCAGCCGGGCGGCGTAGTCCTTCATGTAGCCGCAGGGCTCCACGGTGCCGGCAGCCTCCCGCTCCGGGCGGGCGCCCTCTTGGGCTAGGGCCAGGATTTCCGTGATATCCGGGGCGTCCAGCCCGCCCTGGGGGGTGAAGAATTTTAGGCCGTTGCGGTGATAGGGGTGGTGGCTGGCGGTAATCTGCACCGAGCAGTCGCAGGGCAAATCCAGTGTTGCCCAGAACATGGAGGGCGTGGAGGCCAGCCCGCAGTCCAAAGCCCGTACGCCGTACCGCACAAATACCCGCTGCAAGGCGGCGCTGATGCGGTCCGCGGAAACGCGGGAGTCGTGGCCAATGGCGATTTTCAAGGCAGAGGCATCCTTGCCCAGATGGCGCTGGGCCCACACCAAAAAGGCCGCCGCGATGGTTTCCACCACTTCGTCGGTGAGCGTTACCGGCTCGCCGGCGCCCTCCACCGCCACGCCGCGGATGTCCGTGCCGCTTTTCAGTTTGCTGTAATCCATAAAAGGTTCCTCCTTTGTTATGTGCAAGCAGCCCCGTAGCCCAGCCCGCGCAGCCAGCTTTTTACCGCCTCCAGGTCGGGGGAGCAGAGCTTGGGCACCGCCTGGGCCAGGGCCTGTGGCTCCCAATCCCACCACTGGGCCTCCAGCAAAAGCTGGGTCAGCTGGCTGTCAAACCTGTTTTTCAAAAACCGGGCGGGGTTGCCCCCCACCACTGTGTAGGGGGCCACGTCCTTTGTCACCACGGAGTAGGCCGCCACAATGGCCCCGTCCCCGATGTGCACCCCAGGCATGACCACGCTCTCCCGGCCCAGCCACACGTCGTTGCCCACCACCGTGTCGCCCTTGCGGGGCAGCTGGTCCAGGTGGGGCGGGGCGTTCTCCTCCCAGGCGCCGCCAAACACGGCGAAAGGATAGGTGGTCACGCTGCACAGCCGGTGGTTGGCCGCCCCCATAATGAAGGCGGCGCCGCTGGCCAGGCAGCAGAATTTGCCAATGGTGAGCTTATCCCCAAATTCCGGGTAGTTGAACAGGATGTTGTTTTTCTCAAAGCCCGTGGGGTCCTGGGGGTCGTCGTAATAGGTGTAGTCCCCAA
>PPYE01358166.1_pt1 | contig 13301 bp, 6 predicted proteins | sample 1559881 | NCBI WGS metagenome assembly PPYE01 (sample SAMN08240022, study PRJNA423297) | Human gut metagenome, whole genome shotgun sequencing project.
GTAATTGTTTATTCTCTTGCTAATCCGTAATCAAGCATCGACTTTTCAATGCTTTCCTTTTTCAGAAAATACGTTTGGTGATGGCAAAATTACGCCAAAAGAGGCTAAGTATGGTGGATTATATGTGAAATTTTAGTGGATTATCTGATTCTTTTCGGAAAAAGGCTGTTTTGTGCAACTAAAAATTACAGTTCATATTATCAGGGAGTTTTTGTTTTGATTAATAGATATATGCCATGACAGTAACGATAACCAAAAAGCCTCCGGGACAATCATATTTTATTCCAAAATTACGTTAAATCACGCTTGTGGATTTTCACTTGCGAAACTTTTTTAGATAAAAAAACAATCCGTTCCTCCCTGCTTTTCATTTTCTTTTTGTAATTTTGCACCCCGAAAAAATAAGATTGATTTGATATAAAAGGATAATACACAGAGAATAATGAAAAAAGGATTGTTTGCTCTCGCCTTGGGTACTTTCACCCTCGGAATGGCGGAATTTATTATCGAGGGAATTCTCACAGATGTGGCACACAACATGAATGTGAGCATCCCGCAAGTGGGTCATCTCATCTCCATTTATGCCCTGGGCGTTTGTGCAGGAGCCTTCTCCCTGATACTGATGCACAAGTATCGCCCTAAGAATATCCTGCTTTTTCTTACGTCGTTGGTGGTGATAGGAGCCATTATTGCCACTGTTGCCCCTAACTACTGGCTGTTGCTCTGCGCCCGCTTTATCCAGGGTTTGCCACATGGTGCTTACTTCGGAACGGCAACGATCGTGGCTGTGAAAATGGCCAAGGAAGGCAAGGAAACCAAGGCTGTGGCAATGATGTGCGCCGGAATGCCTTTCGCCAACCTGATGGGTGTTCCGCTCGGTACATTTCTCAGTCATACGATGTCCTGGCGAGTTCCTTTCCTGATGTCCGTGATATTGGGACTGCTCACTTTGTATATGATCTATCGCTGGGTACCTAATGTAGAGGCATTGCCCAATAAGGGAATGAAAGCACAGTTCAAGTTCATGCGCCATCTGGCTCCCTGGCTCATCATCGCAGCCACTTTCTTAGGCAATGGCGGCATACTCTGCTGGTTCAGTTACATCTCGCCTTTATTGCAGTGGAACGGCGGGTTCAGTGCTGCCAGCATTTCTGCACTGATGATTCTTGCAGGATTGGGTATGGTGGTAGGCAATCAGGTGAGTGCCTTGCTTGCCGATAGGTTTAAGCCAGGACGTTTTACCTGTTATCTCCAGTTCTTGGCAGCTGCAGCCCTGCTTGCCACTTTCTTCCTTTCCCACATAGGATGGGTTTCGGCAGCCATGATGTTCATCTGCTGTGCCTGTCTTTTCGGAATCGGTTCGCCAGAGCAGTTCCTGATAGTCAAGCATAGCGAGGGTGGCGAGATGCTCGGAGGCTGCTGCATTCAGGCGGCATTCAATTTGGGAAATGCGCTTGGTGCTTTCTTCGGAGGAATACCTGTGGCAATGGGATTGGGTTATCATTTCCCTGCTCTTATCGGTGTACCTATGGCTTTGATGGGAGCCGTCTGCCTGCTGGTCTTCCACAAAAAGTATGAATAAACATAAAAAGAGGGTGTGTCATGGATTTACGACACGCCCTCTTTTTATGTTTGTTCTTGTGTAAAATTATTCCTTGTTTTTTGATTTCTTCTTCTTTCTTCGATGTAAAATAATATATCCGGATATTAGCACTAAGGAAATCAGCAGTCCGGAGATAAAGACGAAGAGGTCGGAAAGCGGACCTAAGAGGGGAGAATAGCATCTGCCCACATGCAGTTCGAGGGCTACATTCCAGAGAGAAAGGGGAGTGTGGGATAGTAATTCAGGCGTGGAAACAGGAATGTCTGCGCCCTTGCTGTAATCGAAAACTACCGCTCTGCCACCGAAGAAATCCTTGGAGAAACCACTTGTCAGTGTACTGGAAATCGGAATCATCGACTTGTCATGATGAGGCTTCCCAGTGGAGTAGTCCAGGATAAGTTCCTGCTCCGGATACCAGCGGAACAAACCGCTGAATGAACCTATCAGCCAACCGCCCTTGCCGTCGCTTTCAAATACGTTTACCCCCATCGGACTCACCTTTGGTGTCTGGTTTTTGTCGAGCAGTCGTGGCTTCTGACTGAAGGATTTATCTACATAGAGAAAACCCTCAGAGGTAGATACAAGCCAGTTGTTCTCAGCCGCATTCCAACGGATGGCACGGAGTTTGTCGTGCCATACATTGCCGTCTTTTATCTTCTGCTCAGTCTTGTTGAGAGCCAGTGGAATCATCAATGGTGGGCGCAGGCACATACCGGTAATCGCCAGCCAGAGGGTGAGGATGATGGTGGTATAACCTATCTTGTTGTGCCATTTCGCATTCCACACCATCCGCTTGCCGAGGACCTTCATCCTTTCCTTGATTTCTGTAGGATTCAGTTCGCTTTCCTTCAGTTTCTTATCCTGCAGTCCGTTTGCTAACAAACGTTTTTGTCTGCGGATGCGATAGGGTAAAATAAAGAGGACGATACCCGTTAGCGATAGGATGATGAGTACGACGGCGATGGCATCTACCACCAGTCTGCCCGTAAGTCCGAAGAAGGCTCCGCTGTGCAAAGCCCAGACAGTCTTGAATAATGATTCCGTTGGAATAAAACCATCTGGTTGGGCAATAATACTTTTTTTTGTGTAAAAACTATTTTCGGAATGTGCGGATTGTATTCTTGCGAAACTGTCCGATTTTTTGTGGGTCGTAATTTCGTAAATGGCAGAACGGGTCAGGGCGATTACATTCATGCTGTCTGGAGTAAGTGTGATGTCTGCCATCTTTTCATGATGATCAGGGAGAGGGAACTTGATCCATCTTCCTCCAAGGGCATTCTTTCCATTCTCATTCTTCCCATGAACATCATTCCTCTTCGCTTTGTCAGCTTCGAAATAATAAACGTCCCGAAGGGCAGCGCACCAGATTCTTCCATCTTTGGTACAGACCAGATGGCGAATGTTCCTCTCATCTATTTGTTCTGGAAGTCCTCTGTTGAAATCCTCCCAGCTTTGCATTTTGCTGTCAGTAAGCCATACGCCTGCATAGCCATACGCCAGGATGCCCAGAGGCGATGGGGTAGAGCCTTTGATGATACCATTGTTGAAGTTGCGGATATGATAGGCAGGAGGCAGTAAACTCCTGCTCACGGCGCAGTCTGCAAATAGTTGGCGGTGGTTCAGGATAATGCCTGAAACGCAGAATACCAGCATGAATACGGACAGTACGAGTCCGAACCAGCGGTGGTATTTCTTCCATGTAAAGTGCTTGTTCATTCTATTGTTCATTATCTTTTGTATTTTTTGGGATGCAAAGGTACTGATAACCCCCGATTCGTGCAATACCTAAAAATAATGATTTCAAGCCCTGCGCCGTATTTATTCTGTGAGATGGGCAGGAAACCTTTCTGCTTATTCCCCGAAGTTTTTCTCCAGAATCTTATTTAGCAGGAAGGTGGCATTCTGGTTTCTTGCCACGCCTCGCTGTATCTTATAAGTATAGGTGACATCCGTGCCTAAGTCTATCTCAAAACAGAAGTTGTGGAACTTGCCTGACGGATCATTCTCCATCTTGGATAATTCCAGGTCGTGGGTGGCGATGATGCCGCTAACAGGCAACTTGGAGATGGCTTCGAGGAATTTTCTGGAACCGTTCAACTTGTCCAGCGAATTGGTGCCCTTCAGAATTTCATCGAGAATAATGAGGGTTTTCAGTCTCTCGTTTCTCTCACCGCTTGCACTTCCCTTGCAGAATTTCAACAGTTCTTCCAGTCGGATCAGTTCTGCATTGAAGTAAGAGATGCCATGCGTCAGGTCGTCTGTGGTTCTCATGCTGGAGAACATTCTGAAGCGGGAAATCTTCAGATGGTCGGCAAAGACAGGCATTCCAGCCATCGCTAAGATATAATTCACGCCCAATGAACGGAGGAAGGTACTCTTGCCCGCCATGTTGGCTCCCGTGATGATATAGTAGTTGCCGTCCTTGACCGTGAAATCGTTCTTCACCGCCTTGGCACCGAGGAAAGGATGATAAAGGTTCTTTCCCTCGAAGATGATTTCTGGCAAATCTTGCAGTTCCGGTTCGTTGGCTTCGGGATGATTGTATCGGAAGTCGGCCATCGAAACTATTGCATCCATCTCGCTGATCACGTTCATCCATTCCTCCATCTTCACCATGTAGATATTCTTCCATTTCAGAAAACTGCGCACCAGGAAGAAGTCGCTGAGCATGAAGGCATCGGTGAAGAACAGACCGAGGAAGTTGCCCCGTCGGTCGTAACCCTTCAGTATCTTTTCCAGTTGGGCGAATGATGGCAATGCATCGGCGAGCGATTCCTGCATCTCCCTGCCCAACTGGCTCTGGAAATTGCGCTGGGCGATGAGACGGAGAATCTGCGAGTAGGCGATGAGCTGATGACGGAGCTTACCGCCATTACTGTCTATCTTGTCGAGGGTATGCTTGCAGATGAAGAAGACCACCATGTATTGCAGCATGACCCACCACAGGGGGATGTTGATGGAGATGACGGAGCAGATAGAAAGGACGACAGAACCGATGATGCCGATGATCGCCAGCCAACCGAGGACGAGTGAAATCGGGGAACCAAACCATCCCGGTACTTCCATCTGTGAAACTTTCTGCATCGCCTCAGCTACGGCTGCAGAATCTATCTTCTTGCAGTTTCTTTCGCCAAGTGCTAAAAAGTTGATGCGCCAGTCGGGGGCTGCGATTTCCTTCTGCAGTTCCGCTCTTTTTCTGATTTCCTTCAGAGAGAGAGGGGTTTCACGCGTGAGGTTGGCAGCTAATCTGTCAGAACCGCCCGAAGTGATGGTGCGGCAGATGCGGTTGAAGAGGGAGTCCTTGCCAAAGACATCGAGGTCGAAGGCATAGGAATGTTGCGGGTCCAGATATTGTCCGCCTGTTTCAAAAGGAGAGAAATCACCCTCCCAGGCCTTGATTTCATTCTGATAGACCTTGAGCAGGGCAGCCAGTTGTTCTATCTTCTCCTTGTGGCGGTCGTCGATGCGGCGGATAATGAAATAGACTGCCAGGCACAGAACGGCTCCCACCAGAAAATGACGGGTGTCGCCATCGCATGCAAAATAGCAGATCAGGAAACTTAGGATGCCTCCGAAAGCCAACAGTTCGCCCGTGATGAATCCCGTATTCTTGCGCTTCAGGGCAGTCAACTCCGAAGCATATTGGTTTGCGTATTTCTGATAATTCTCTTTGATATTCATGATTGTCTGCTTGTTTTATTTGCCATGTATCAGCGATAGATGATGGCAAGATGATAAACTGTTTATGGGGTGCAAAAATAGGGATAAAAACAAAGCTGACCAAATAAAGTTACCCATTTTTAAGTCTTTTATGCGAATATTTGTGGAATTTTTCTTTGTGTTTCCATTTATTCCCCGTACCTTTGCACCCCAGAATTATAATCAGTCAATAAGAACGATAGAAAAAATATAAGTTTAGAAGATTATGGAATATATGTCTCAAGAAGGCTATGACGAACTCGTAGCCGAGCTTCAGCACATGGTGAACGTGGAGTTGCCAGCCGTGCGTGATGCTATCGCTGAGGCTCGTGACAAGGGTGACCTCAGTGAAAACTTTGAATATCATGCTGCCAAGCGTGAACAGGGTAAACTGTTGAGCCGGATCAGCTTCAAGCAGAAGGTCTTGGAGAATGCCCGTGTCATCGACAAGTCCCGTCTTAAGAGTGACACTGTAGGTCTGTTGAGCAAGGTAAGGATTACCAATCTTTCCACCAAGTGCAGTATGACCTATAGCATCGTCAATCCTCATGAGGCGGATCTTCATAATGGCAAAATCTCCATCAAATCTCCTATCGGCAAGGCTCTCTTGGGTAAGAAGGCAGGCGAAGAAGTAGTGGTAAAGGTACCTGCAGGCTTGCTCAAATTCCGTGTAGAGAGCGTGGAATTATAATGTCTCAGATAGCGTGGCACTGTAATGAGGATTATTGAGGAATAATCAGAAAATATTGTGGAATTTTTGAATATCGGGAATGGCTGAATTTCGGTCATTCCTTTTTTTGTAAGTTTTTAATCTTGTGAATGTTACGTTTTCGTAAACGTTTACGTATTCTTTTAACGTATTTGAAATATATTATAATTTGTTTTTTTTGTAATTTTGCAGTCGAAATAGCACAGGGATGTGCTTTTCCATCATGATAATTGATATAATCAAGATGATGATTGATATAATCAAGATGATGATATAAACTCGATAATTTAACAAAAACCATACAAAAAGTAAATGAGACACCTAACTCGTATGTCCCGTAACCTCTCGAGATGGGGGGGCGGTTTCACTTATTTGTATCTTTCCCTAATGCTCCTGTGCTTCTGTGCCATAGGAGTCAAGGCTGCAGATACTAATGGGAGTGTAAAATTCAATTCTGGCGTCCGCTATTCGCAGTGGGCGATTAATTCACGACTTCACGATTTCTATGGAAATCAAAAAGCTTATGGCTTTAAGAAATGGAATTCAGAAACAGGGTTATTAGAAGAGTATGCCAACAAAACGAACATGAAATTGGATTATGTCGCTGGTCTTGTTGGCAAAGCCACTCTTGAAGCTTCTGATTACTATGTAGATTTCGACTGGGCAAAACCTTGGTTTAAATCTGCACAGGCCTATGCTACTGACTATAAGTATTCCGCACAAGGTCAAACCAAGATGACCCTTGACAATATGAATGCTGCAAAAATGGCATTTCATATTATCAATAATAGCAAATGGGGCGAGGATGCAGCAAAAACTACTGCAAAGAATGCTATAGAAGCTATTATTACTGATTTAAAATATTATAACGAGAACTATGTTATCGGTGGTACTAAATCTAATGTCAAAGAAGCTACAGCCAACGATGTTCAAAAGAAAATGTTGGGTGGTTGGTTCCACAAATACAATTATGTAGACCAAGTATGGTGTGATGGAATGTATATGGGACCTGCCCTTCTTGCACAATTGATAAATTATAAAAACGCAACCAATAATGTTTCAAACGATGATTGGAGTCTATTGACAAAACAGTTTTCTATCACATGGGAACAGTTGCGTGATTCCAAGACTGGTCTTTTATATCATGGAATGACAGCAACACCTACTATCACAGATTGGTCTAAAGATGCAACTCCTACATCTTATCATTCAGGAGCATTCTGGGGTAGAGCCAATGCTTGGTATATGCTTGCTTTAGTCGATGTCCTTGAGGTTATGCCACCAAGCAATACTAATTATTCTGTTCTGAAAGGCTATCTTGAAAATCTTGCAGCAAGCATAGCATCTTACCAAAACGCAGATGGAACATGGTATCAAGTCTTGGACCAAAAAGACAATGCACTTAATGGGAACTACGAAGAGTCATCATGTTCTGCACTTTTTACAGCTGCGTACTTGAAAGCCTTACGCTTGAAATTACTTGAAAGCAGCAAATATGAGACTATGGCAAAGAAAGCATACGTTGCCTTAGTAAATAAATTTATGGCGTATGACAAGGATGACAACAACAAAATCCAAATTTTGGGAAGTTGTTGTTCGGCTGGATTAGGAGCTAACAGTAAAACTTTACGTGATGGCTCACGCAGTTATTATATAAACGGAAACGACTCAAAGGCTGTAACCGGTGAAAATACTGGTTATTATTATACCGAGGGCAAGGTTCTCGGTGGCTTCATTATGGCTGCTACTGAGTACGAGCGTGCTTACCAGAACCAGGACAGCAAGCAGATTCTGTTTGCCAAGGACTTGGCTCCAAGCTATAACTTCACTACTACTGCAGGAACCCTCGATGCAACTGCTTATGGTAATGGTAACGTTTCTTATCAGTGGTATAAGGATGGGGAAGCCATTGCAAATGCCAAATCTGCTACTTATGCTCCAACTGTAACTGGAAAATATTATTGCGTTGCTACTGCTAATGGTAAGAGTGCTGATAGCAATACTATCCAGACAAGTACTACAACTGTTACTACTGCCAATACTGATAATGGTAGCACAGATAATAATGGTGGTAGTGATAATGGAACAACATCAGGAGAAATTTTCTCTTATACCATTAATACATCACAGACCGCTGCTAATACTCCGTATACCGCAGAAGGTGGAACTGTAACATTAGGAGCAGCTAAATTTGAGGCCAAAAATGGTTATAGTTATAAATTGGACAAAGATTTTGATCAAGATAAATCAGTATGTATAAAAATAACGTTGTCTGGGACGAAGTTGCAAGAAGGTGATATTATAAAGATATCCGCATATTCAGCAAAAGCTGGTAACGGAGGTTTGGTAGCATATGCAGGTACAACCGAAAGTTCTTCTTCTGTAAGTCTTGGCAACATGACTCAAAAGAGTGAAGATATTAGTTATACTGTCAAAGCAAGCGATATTCTGAAAGGTTTAAGTACATTCTATATTTATAGAAAAACTGGCGAGTCAACTTACGTTAAGTCGATTAGTATCACCCGTGCCAATACACAGGTAGCTCTTACTGCATCCTTCTCTCCTGCAACAATATCTGCAACAGAAGGCGATATTGCACAAAATCTTCCTACTCTTACAGTCAAGGCAGGCGAGGCCACTTTGACAGCAAACGACTATACCGTAACTTACACCTCTAAGAATGATGCAGTAGCAAAGGTAGAGAATGGTAAGGTAAGCTTTGTTAGTGGAGGTGAAACAAACATCGTTGCCAACATCAAGCCTACAGATACAAACAAGTATAAAGAGACTTCTGCTACATTTGCCGTTAAGGTAGAGAAAAAGCAAACTCCAGTTGATCCAACCGAAAGCGGGGTTATCTACGACTTCACAGGCTCTATTGGTACTACTACTGATGGAACAAGCTGTACAACTGCTAATAATGTCATAACGTTTAGCAGCAACTTCAGTGCAAATGAAGGAAAGTACATCACTATCAAACCAAAGACTGGTGGCTTCAAAGTAGGTGATGTGATTACGCTGAAAGGCTATTGCAATAGCAAGAATCTTTCTGGTGTGATTATTTATTCTGATGTAAAGGGTAGCAGCATCTTTAAGTCAAACATCTTGGCTACATCTGCTGCTGGTGGTTCTGAATTTACTTATACCATTGAAAAAGATTGCGATGCACTCTATTTGGGTCGCTATGGCGGTGGTACTACTTGCTTGGAAAGTCTTCAGGTAAAGCGCCCTGCTTCTTCTAACAAGACTCGACTGACAGCTTCTTTCGAGCGCAATGCTGATGTGGTGGTCAACACTACCAAAACCGCGACTTTGCCAACTCTTACTGTTAAGGCAGGAGAGAACATTCTTGCTGCAAATCAATATGATGTAGTTTACAAGTCGAATGCAGAGAATGTAGCTACTCTGAGTGATAATACCATTACAATTAAGAACTTAGGTATCGCAACCATCACAGCAACCGTTACTCCTAAAAATACTGACACTTATGAAGGAACTACAGCCACTTATCAGTTGAGCGTAAAGGCTCCTTCTCCACTCGTTGTTTCCGCAATGGATGTTACTATCAACACCACAGATGCGGAAGAAGAGCAGCCTATCATCAAGGTTTATGGAGATAATGACAAACTCTTGAAGTTAGATCAGGACTACACCTTGTCTTATGCTGTTAGTGGAGACAATAATGTATCAGTTGATGCGTCTGGTAAATTCTCAGTTAATAAAAATGCTGAAAAAACAGAATTTATCAAGGGAACCTCTCTCATTACCGTTACTGCGACTCCAACAGAATCACTTAGAAGCAATTATACTGAAGGTAAACTCCAGTTCTCTTACTCGGTATCAGAAGGTAAGATCAAGCCTGTTTTCTCAGATTCATTCAAAGGTATCACCATTAATCTGCACCAAGATAATAAAAATAGAACTATCACAGTTCCTCTGATTTACAATGGTGAAGATGTAAGCAGTTATTTCATATACACTTACACTATTACACCTACAGGCAACACCTCAAGTGTAACAGACAGTACACTCAATTTCACTCCAGAAACTGCAGGTACATATACTGTTACAGTAAGTGCAACACCTGGCTCTAATGGTACAGACAACTATAGTGATGTCTATGATAGTCCTGACGCTATTACATTCACTTTGAATGTGAACAGCAAGTATCAGGTTATCAGCGTTACACCAGACCCAACAAGCATTACCATGTATGCTGGTACTACACATGAAGCACCAGACTTGACTGTCAAAAATGAAACAACAACTCTTGGCGACACAGAATATGAAGTAACATGGTTCTCTACTTCTCCTGGTGTCGTAAAGGTAGATGCAAAAACAGGAAAGATAGAAGCAGTCAGCGAAGGTACAGCTAACATCCGTGTCGTTGTCACTGGTAAAAACTTAGAAAGCACCACAGCTTTAATAACTGTAGAAGTTGATGACCGTGCACTATATCGTGTAAAGGGGCCTGAAAGCGGTGAAACTTATGGTAACCAGAAAAGAATGTGGAACCAAGACGGGACCTTGTCTGTAGTTCTTGGTGGATGGATGTTCCCTAACGACGGAACACCAGACTCAAAAATTCTCGTAAACGAAACACTATCCAACGGCGAACACTATCAGTGGGATAAAACATCATCTAAAGCCAAGTGGAAGTTGACAGGATTCGACTACTATGTATCAGGAAACAATAGTAAGAATGCTCGTCAGGAGAACGGTTCCAATGCCATGCCTGAGACAACTACCATCGGAACTGCTGACTTCAAAAAATACACAACCGAGGTTAAGGATCCAATGTTCAATGTTCCTTGCTCTGGTTCATTCTTGGTGTTTAATCCTAAAACCAACGGTAAGGTAACTGCACACATCTTCCAGAATGGTGTCTTCGATACCAGCGGCAAAAAGCATTCTTATCGTCCTCAGCGTCGTGTATTCGTAATGGACGAGGCAGGCAACTTCGTAACTTCTACAGCCCACATCGAATCTACCAATGGTAAGCCTACTGGCGAAGCATACGATTTGACTACATACGGGTGGGACTTGAACGGAGGCAAAGCCCCAACGGTAGCAGACGTAGTCAGCCATTTTGATGGCCTTAAAAGCTTCGAGATGACAAAGGATGGTTTTAAAAACAACGTTTATCCAAGTGCCCTTTCAACCGATATCATGCCTAACAAGGCTATCGCAAACCATCCAGGTGACAAGAGTGCTCATGGCTGGTGCGTATTGGCAGACTCCCCTGTTACCTATACCTTTAATGTAAAGGCTGGTAAGACCTACTATCTCTACAACTTCGGTTCGAAGATTGGCTTCTATGGCTTCTCATTCGATAAGGATGAAACAGAGCCAACTGTTGATGAGGTATCTTATGCAGATGATCAGTCCAATACTATCACGGCAACTGCGGCTGGTCATGTGGCAAAGGTAACTGTCAACCGCAGCATGAAGAAGGATGTTTGGACAACTTGTGTTCTTCCTTTCAGTCTCAACAGACAGCAGGTTGACGCAATCTTCGGTCCAGCTTATAGTGCAGCTAGTGAAGAAGCGAAGAATGGTACCCAAATTCTCTACTTCGACCGTGTAGAAGGCAATAAGGTTTTCTTTGTGCGTCATGCTTACAATACCATCGTGGCCAACAAACCATTCCTTATCAAGCCAAGCAAGGAGGTAGAGAACATCAGCACCGCTGCTTTAACTGACTATCCTTACGTAACTATCGAGGCAACCAAAAACAAAAATGGTAAACCTGACGATTGGTGTACTGGCAATGGCTATACATGGGCTTCAAGCTACAGCAACGATATGATCGTAAAGGAAGGCGATGGCTTCATCAGTAAGGATGGTTCGTTCAAGAACTTCGTAGGACCAAGCGGTACCTTGAAAGGCTTCCGTGGTTATCTGAAGCATCTCGGCACCCAAACTGGTGCTAAACCAATGATGCTGAAGGTGGTAAGCAGCAGCAACGTAGATGGCGACAATGGTGAGACTACAGGTATCGAGGATTTGATTATCGATGCTGACGGACAGTTGATGCCAGCCAATGGAAAGGTTTACAACATCAACGGACAGTTGGTTAGCGAAGATGCCAACAGTTTCCAGTCGCTGCCAAGTGGCATCTATATTATTAATGGTAAGAAGTATATCAAATAAAAACATTTGAAGCAATGAATAAAAAAGTATATAAACAGCCACAGATATTTTACATTCCGTTACAGACAGAAAGTTTGCTGCAAACCCTTTCAAAGCCTCAGACTACTGACAAGACTGGTGGAGGAGAAACAGGCCCTGGCTATGGTGGAACTGGCGGTAAAGACGATTTGTCCAAGGAGCACTGGGGTAGCATTGACTCCTGGGATTCCTGGGAATAACCCCCTAATCCCTCTATAAATAATTAATCGCCCTGAAAAGGCTGAGCATTCATCGCTATTTGGAAATGAAATGCTTGAGCCTTTCCAGGGCGATTTCTTTTATTCTCCTTTGATTTCCCAATCTTCAATATTACCCTTCGTAGAATCAAAGTTGATACCTACTTTCATTTTTCTTACCATAGCCTGATCCTTTCTTCTTCTAAGTATTTATACCCTGCAAAGATGCGAAGTTTTTGGGGGAACACTTTTAAAAATGGTGGAAAAATTTGGAGGTTACGTAAAAACATCGTATATTTGCATATAAATAGTTTGAATAATGAGCAAATATAATTTTAATATAGACAATTATCATGCTATAGGGCATGCTGATATCGAAATAGAGGGTATCACAGTTATCGTAGGTAGCAATGGCTGTGGAAAAAGCACTATGTCCCGTTGGTTGTATTATATCGTCAATACGTTGTCAGTATTAGACAGTTTCTTTTTCTCTGATTTCAGAGATATGGTTATCAAATCATTAGAGAAATATTCTAATGCGCTGGATGATATCTCAAATTATCTGGATGATGATAAAAAAAGATTGTTTGACCATACCTTATCATTAATGACAATGGCAACATTGAGTAATGGTGGTGTGGAGAAGTTCGATTTTTATTATAAAAGAGCGATCGGCTTACTTGATGACATGCTGGTAAACTTTCTGCAAAAAGAGCAGAATCCTCAGCAGGTGTGTAGAGTGCTTAATCTTTTTGGGGTTACTGATCAAAATCATGTTCATGAAGATATAGAAAGAATTTCCATTCAGTTGTTTTCTGAATATCTTCAGAAATATGAAAACAGCAAAAAAAATCGTCCCATCAGTTACTTGAAAGAGAAAATCGCTTCTGTATATCGGGAAAAGGATGGCTTTCCTGCCAGC
>PPYE01433433.1_pt1 | contig 13300 bp, 8 predicted proteins | sample 1559881 | NCBI WGS metagenome assembly PPYE01 (sample SAMN08240022, study PRJNA423297) | Human gut metagenome, whole genome shotgun sequencing project.
TGCGGCTTTATCCAAATCCTCTTGTGTGCTATTTGCATCTTTCAATGCTTTTTCTGCTTCTTGATATGCAGCTTCAAAAGCGGTAAAGGATTCAACCGTATATAGATCTTTTTCAGATAAGAGCGGTTTTGCATTTTCTATTGCCTGAAGCAATTTATCACGATTGACACCGGTTCCTTTTAATGCCAAATATTTCTCTGTGATTTTCGCAATACCATCATGTACGGTATTCATATCCTTAGCAATTTCCTGTTTACCAGAATCGGTTAAGTAATAGCCTTTGGATTCGTATCTTGTATCAAAAGAATTCAACAAGGCATCGACATCAGCCTGCAATTGTGGAAATTCCTCAGTCATAAGCATTAACTTATTCACATCACGAACCCCCTGTGCCATTTTTTCCAAACGAATAGAGCTTTTTGCGGTTGGATTGGCAACGTTTTTCTCATCAGGGAAGATCAAGAAACAATCTCCCGCTTCAAAGGAAGAGTGAGATGTATCTCTTAAAGGATCTTCTACCCAAGCATCGTATGCCCAACGCAAGAAACCGGTAGTACCGTTTTTATAAGCAAATAAAATTGACCAATAATTCTCAGCCGGAGCACTTAAGGAGAAGTTGCCCGGAATGTGTCCCGTACATGAATATAAGGTCGTTTTCAAGCCTAACGCATTTCGATCCTTTAATAGCTGTTGGAAAACTTCCGGATTATTTTGCACAACGGTATCTCCCACATTCAAATCATCAATTCTGCGTGCTAGCTTAGGGTGCTCTCCACCGGTTAAATTATCCATCGCACCGGCTGTTTTTAACGTCTTTCCATCTTTATTTTTAATTGTATCCAATAGATTAAGCGCTGTTTCACTCAAGCCTCGCTCATCAATTCCTACATAAGCATCGTCAAACCAACCTTTTTCATCAAGATGCTTCACCATTGCTGTAAAGAAATCCGTCCAAACCTCATTATAACGCTTAGAACCCACAGTAAATCTTTCTTTTACTAGCTTTCCATTTTCCCAATAGGTAAAGGAATTATGCCATGGTGCAATACTGTAAATAACAATCTTATCACCGATACCTAAATCCTTATTGAATTGTACCCACTTATCAAAATCGGTAAAATCGTATGTAAAGCTGCCATCTTTTTCTTTCGTCCACTTCACCATTGACGGATAATGTACTTCATTCTTACTGTATGTCTGTCGATCTCAAGCATCTTCATTGATTGTAGTTGTAATAGCATGACCTCCGATGCTCTTATATTTTTCCATAATGGATTCTAAAATCTCAAAATGCTTTTTAGAGAACGGTTCTACACCATAATATTCTGCACTGCTGTATGGATATTGCCATAATTCAATATCAAAGCCGTTTTCAAATTCAGTTGCGTCCGGTAAGACCACATTTTGCACATTTACATGATAAGTAAACGTTAAAACCTCTTTTGTATCCTTACAGGAAACCTTAATCGTTCCCGTATATACACCTGCTGTGGTATCTTTGGGAATATTTACATTGACCCAAATCGGTTGTACGCCTGCAAAGGGAATATCAACGGCATCTTTTGTATATAACACATCAGAGCTTTCCGCACAATTTCCTACCGGATAGCGATTCGGTGCATAACCCCACCCCGGCATTCCGGTATAAGCATCTACGGATTTCACAAAAGTAGCATCTACATTGCTTGCGTCAATTGTTCCGTATGCATTCGTAAAATCACTAACCTCAATGCTTACATCTTCTAAACTTGAATCCTTCGCAATAATCGCAATTTCGGAAACTGCACTGTCATTTCGCCAAGCTGAAATGGTTTCTTCCATCTGTCCCATAGTGCTTACTTTTTCATAGGTATCCTGTGTATATTGTAAATTTTCATCTACGATCGTTCCGGCAATTTGCTTGGTCTGCGGAAGAACTTTGACTTCCATCGTTTTTACAACATCACCACAAGCCACACGAATGGTTGCACTACCTTCCTTTAATGCCGAAAGCTTTCCGTTTTCATCAACACTTACAATGTCCGCATGATCCGATGAGAACGACAAATCATCCATTGGAGCATATTCCGGTACACTTGTCGCTTTGATCTGCTTCGTGCTTCCCTGAATTAGAGTCATAGAAGCATCAATAACAATGTCCTTTAATACATACGGAGCATGGTAAACCTCTGCCTTTACGACCTGATTTACAATTTTACTACCGGTTTTTGTTTTTTGGGTTACGGCTTTTAAGGTATGTGTACCTTCACTTAACCCATCTACCACATAAACCAATTCATCATGTCTGTTTTTTGCATATAAATCAACGGTTCGTTCATGTTCACCATCAACCGTAAATTTCACAATTCCATGTACAGGTGCTTTGGTAGCCGTAATGGTAATCTTATTTCCGACGAATGGAATTTCATAGTAGCACTGTTCGGCTTTATCATCAGAAGCACCTAAATCAATATATGCCTCTTTTTCTCCGACAGTCCAGCTTGCGCCTTCATACGCATGATACTGAAACGCATTGTATTTTTCTTCTGTCTTATTCGGTAGAATCGTTTCTTTTACAGTAGAACCTTCTTTTGCGCCGAATACCTCAGCATAGCTTACCTGAAGTCCGGTACCAAAAGGTAATGTTACAGAAACCGTATGTGTTCCATATTCTAAGTCTTACTTTTCATATAACGTGGTAATTTGATTAGCACTTCCGTTAATCGTAAGTGTTTCAACATTTCCGTTATCTAATTGGAAGCTGTTTTGATTATCATTTTTCACACCATATAGCTTTACACCGGTACCCTTAAACGTAAAAGTGTATGTATGCTTTTTTGCTTCCTCTTGATCCTGCGTCCACACCCAATGCTGTGTTTTAGCCTCATGAGATCCATTGATAGCTTCCTTGGTATCGGCAGCCCAACCTTTTTTACCAGTTGAATCGGTTGCATCTGAGAAAGTAAAGTAATGATCTAACGCTTGATCTGTCTGCGTATCATCGACAATTACCCCATTTTCTGCTTTCGCAAGAATGTTTATCGGCTGTGTTGGAAATATTGTTACAAACATAAACAATATTACCTAAACAAAGCTGCAATCCTTTTTTAAACATCTGTTCATCTCCTTTTCCTATGAATGACGTACTTTTTATAGATTTTATCATAACATGAATGATTCTATCTAAATGTAAGCCGTTACCTATCTAATAGTACCTTAAACCTCTTATACGTTATTTACATTTTTTAACATTATTTTTGCACTTTTTGATAGCGGTATCATAAACTACGCAGCTATCTTTTGTAGTATGATGCCAAATTACTTTCATTTCTTTAATTAAAAGCATCGTCTCCAAAATAACATAATATAAATCTTTTTATACGTCTTATTGTTCAATAGCTCCGTTAAGGTCAGCTTTCCGACATTGGGAACCGAAACAGCTTCATCATGGATATTGAATACACTCATACCTACGGAGCAGAAATAATCTGCTTCCGGAATTTGTGAATATTCCATCAATCCCACTGTTCTGGAATCACCGATAAACAAAGCATCGTCCATCGAAATCGGTGTTATAGCGGGGACAGCGTTTTCTTTCGAATCTGAAGTTTCTTCTTTATGAGGCTTCTTTTCAGCCGGCTTTTCTTGCTTATGAACCTCCTCTTGCTTGGCATCGAAGGTTTTTGCTTCTTTTGTCGGCCAAATACTTTTAATCCCCATAAATAGTACCACAACAAGCATAGAAATACATAGTAACAGTAATGTAAAGCGATTTGTTTTTTTCATAATAACCTCCTAAAAACGAAAATATAAAAACGGATCGTCTAAGCCACGATATAAACAATATACGCTGGCTGCAAATATAACAAAAAGCAGTGTATAAATAAGCATGGGGCGTTTTATGTTTTGTAACAGTCGATACGGCAATTTGGTTGAAAACAGAAATCCGGCAATGAAAAACGGATAATAAAGCTGAAGATATTTCAGATAATCATAGCGGAAAATCGACCACACACCTTGTCCGAAAAACGGAAACAAGCGAGTAAAGAACACACCTAGCTGCTGTAAATCATCAATGGCGAAAATCGCCCATGTTAGCGGAATAAGAAAAAACATATAGAGGTGTCCCAACCATGCATGCTTGTTTAAATAGCTTCCAAATACATATTTCTCTAATAAAAGAATGATAAACAATACCAATCCCCAAAGCATAAAATGATAACCGGCACCATGCCAAATACCTGTTAATAGCCAAACGATAAACAGATTACGTATCGTATAGATCATTCCTTTGCGATTGCCGCCTAAGGGAATATACACATATTCTCGAAACCAAGAGCCTAAGGTTATATGCCAACGACGCCAAAATTCTGTCATTGTTTTACTTATATACGGGTGATCAAAGTTTTTTGGTAAATGAAAGCCAAGCATTTCACCAAGTCCAATAGCCATTAGGGAATATCCGAAGAAATCAAAATAAATTTGAAATGAAAAGGCAAAGATGGAAAGCCATGCAAGGGGAGTGGATAAGCTTTCAAAGCCAATCGCACATGCCTGCGACCAAAGCTTCCCTAGCGGATTTGCCAATAATACCTTTAACCCCAAACCGAAGATAAAGATGGCTAATCCCTTATGCACAAGCTGTTTGTTGATCCTTCGATCATGCAATTCCTTTTTTACCTGCGGATAGGTAACGATCGGTCCGGCAATCAGCTGTTCAAACATGGATATATATACGGTATAGCGTAATAGGCTTTGTTCCGCCTCTATTTTTCCCCGATACACATCAGCAAGATAAGAAATTCCTTGAAATGTATAAAAGGAAATACCAATCGGTAAAACAATATTCAAAGCAAGATCCCCTAGTCCGCTGATGCTTGCAATTTCTTCTAAAAAGAAGCTTGCATACTTAAAGATAAATAAACTGATGATATGAAACAAAACAGCTATCACAAAGATTGTCTTTCTATATTTTGGATAGCTTTCCATATATACCGCTGCTTCAAAATCAACAATCATGCTTATAACAAAGATAATAAAATGCTGTGGGTGATGAATAGCACTGATAAAATAAAAAATGAGACTTCCTATTAACAGCACAAGATTTCGCATATATTTGGGTACTATATAATAACAACCGAAAAAGATCGGTATAAACACAAATATAAACGGTAAACTACTAAAAACCATTTTTCCTTTCTACTCCTTCCTTTTTACATATTAAAGACGTACAAGGAGGCTAAAAGGGGACAAAAAAGATAAACTTTTTTTATTTTATCAATAATTTCCACCAAAAAGAAAAGGCAGTGAATGGAGTAGTGCTTCACTCCTTACTGCCTTATTCTCGATTCTTTTATGGTAATCGTTTTATTTTTACTATTCGCGAGCTTTTGCTTTTTTGACAAGGATAAATCCAGCCAATCCCAAAGATGCTGCTAACAATACGCCCCATGCAAGCATATTGGTAGAATCTCCGGTATTAACATTGCCAGATGTTCCGTTTTCTGGCTTCGTTGTACCCTGTTCCTGTCCTTTATTCAATTCCAAATTAGCGATAGCTTCTTCAATAGCCGCTGCCATAGCATCAACCTTATCTTGACTGCGGATATCTAATCCACGTTCAACGGCATTGATTGCTTTTTCAACCAATTCAAAATTCTTATAGTCTTTTTTATTTAAAGCGTTAGCTTTTTCAATAGCCTGATCTACCTTGCTGTAATCAGCTGCTTTAAACACTAAGCCTTCTACTGCTTTATTGATTGCATCAGCATAGCCATCAACAACTGCCTGTTCTGTTACTCTCTTATTTCGAATAACTGCTGCTGTTGCATCATTCAACACTTTAACGCTCTCGTCAGTATAAACACTTAAATCTGTCGGAATTTTAGAAATTGCTTCATCTACTTTTGTGTAATCAGCAGGACGGATTAAATAATTGCTGTGTGTTTCAGAGAATAAATCCATAAGACTTAATACAACATCTTCTTCATATACTTCTTCCGGATAATCACACCAAACTGCCTGCATACTACCGATTAAATCAAGATTATCTCCCGTATTTGCTCCGGTAACAGAAGTAAAGTCCTTCCCTTTAATACCATTTACTGCAGAATCGTAAGTATAACCATTTCCATGTTCGGATTTGTCATAATTTCCGATTACCCAATACCAACCATCATTCGTATTCAGAATTTTATGACCTCTTTCAGCAAAAAAGCTTGGTTTAGCTACATCGTATCCCCACCAACCTGAAGTCCAGTATGAGATAATCAAATCTTTATCGAATGTACCGAATTTCTCATTGCTATTGTAATAGATACCATCATTAAAGCACATAGGCTTCATTCCGGCAGCCTTTACAATCGCGGATAGATCATTAACATAGGCTACGAACTTTTTATACAAGCCGCTTTTTTGCAGATTTGCCCAACCACCTGTATTTTTATCGTTGGCATATTCATCGCAGCCTAAATTAAAGATTTCAACTGATTTAGAGCCAAAATACTCAGCATATTTTTTAACCAATGCTTTTGTGAAAGCAACTGCTTCTTCGTTATCAAGATCGACTGTACGAACGGAACCATCAAACTGTGGATTTTGAATTCCCAATGTCTCCATTGCAGCCAAAATAGAATCCATGTGTCCCGGACTGTTGATAACCGGAATAATATTCATGCCTCTTTCTGCTGCATAAGCAAGAATTTCGTCCATTTCAGCCTGTGTAAGAGCATTTCCGTTTGGATCGTTATAGTAAGACTGATTTCCTTTTGTAAGTGCTTCTTTGACAGCATTGCTATCATACTGCTTGCCATTTACTTCCAAAGACATATCATCTAAGAAAAAGCGAAGGGCATCATTTCCTAATAAAATCTGCACATCGGTGTAGCCGTTCTTATAAGCTCTTTCGATGATGGTTTTTAATTGCTCGGTACTGAAATATTTTCTTCCCGCATCAATAGAAAACACACTTTTTAAGTTTTGATTCTCTGCCGCTTTAACAGTTGTTACTGTACCGGAGGTAAACTTTGCTCCTCCGAAAGCACAAACCATGGCTAGTGAAGCTACTAGCAACTTCTTCATAAATTTCATATCCATATCTCCTTTACTTACATGAAATCTATATTCATTATAATGTAGCGCTTTCAATTTAGTAAACGTTTTATTTATTAAGAAATTGTAAGAATTTTAATACACTTTTATTTACTTCGATAAATGCCTTTTCTTTGCTCTATTTCTATTGCCACTTTATCTTTTTACTATAAATGACATGTATTGATTATTTCTACTTTCTCCGTTAAAACACTTTACAACATTTTAAGACTAGATTAGTCCATTATCTCAAATAAATTAAAAGTTCCCTAGTCACCCTAACTATATTTTAATGTAAAAAAGAGTCAGCTAGAAGCCCTAGCTGACTCTTTTGTCTTTCTATTAAGCAATAAGGAATCTCCCCCAATATCAAACCGAAAATTCAAACTGTGATAAATTTATTTCCTCTGCTTTTATGTTCCCCCTATCAAAGACTTCAAAACATCTAAACAATGAATATCTACACTATTCTCTGTTTCTTCTCTTCAATATTCCTAAACCTGCACCGGATACAAGTAGTAATAACAACGCACTTGCGATACTTGTTGCATCTCCGGTATTCGTTTCATCTTTTGAATCTTCTTCCGGTTTGATAGGATCACTTGGTTTCTCAGGATCTATCGGCTTATTTGGATTCTTTGTTACCAAGCCATCACGTGCATCTCTGACTTTTTGCATCAATGCTTTCATTTGTTCATCATTAATATCAGAAGTATCTTTAACTGCTTTTTCTAATTCTTTTCTAGCTGTTTCAAATACTTTCCATGAATCCTTCGTATAGTCGTCCTTATTTAATGATGTCAACTCATTCAACAGTTTTTCTGCTTCTGCAGTATCTGCACGTTTCACTAATTTTTCTCTATGCTTATGAATTTCTTCGACTAGCTTTTCAATCGTTTCATCAGATGCCACATCTTTATTTGCCAATAATTCTTCTGCAGCTTTCAATGTATCTTTTGCAGCCTCTTTATACGCTTTGATTGAAGTTTTTGTATAAGTCTTACTTAAATCTTCTTTTACAAGTGCTTCTAAACGACTGAAATCAATACGATAGATAGTATCTGCCGGTCTTCCTTTCTTTATTCCGTAAGCTTCAAGCTCTACGATGTGATCGGAAGTTCCGTTATTTTGATCTTGTCGTCCGTTTACATAAACACGGATATAGCGAGCTGTAACCGGAGTTTTCAATGTAATCGTTTTACCTTCGGCAGTTTCTGCATATAGCTCATCTTTTCCTTTGCCTAGGTTATGCACATTACCTTCTTTATCGGAGTTGAATACTACTGTCTTATCTTTGAAATCTTTATCATTACTCAATACGATTGCAGTCGGTCCGTAAGTTCTTCCATCTGCATAACGTGTCAAGTGCAACTTATTCAACTCACATTCGCTACCTAGGTCTAATTCAACATAACGTGAATGTTTTTTACCATCGCTCGTATCTGTTAACTCTAAATAGTTTTGACTATAATTTTTAACACCATCATTGATATGAGCAAATGGACGATCACTCTTTTCTGCTACTGCTTTATTTTCAGTTACATCAAAAGCACTAACCTTCACATCTTTATTCAGACTACGTGCCGCAACATTTCCTTCAATATCTTTTTCATCAACATAATCTGTTACTTCATCGAATGCCAATGCGCGATCCAACACTGTGATATAAGATGTTTTTCCTTCTAACCCTTTTGCAAATACCAATTCCCCTTTTTCAAGTTTGAAATCTTCATTGGCTTTGTTATAGGCTGAACCTACCAATTCGCCGTCAATATAAAGCTTCAACATTCCATTGACTTCTTTGACTGCCGCAAACTGATGTTTCTTGCCATCTGCAATCATTCCTTTTGTTTCAGATGTAACACTTCCGTCTTCTTGACGTGTTTTCTTGACATATTTTGAGTTCGCTGTTGTTCCATTCATCGTAAATGTCAAATATCCATCTGCATCGATTCCAACGCTATACCCATTTTCCTGTCGCATGATTTCTGCACCCTTAGATGCTGTTTCAATCGTTCCTAATACCGTAAATCCTCCGGTTCCATCAATAGATAACGTTTTCCCTTTGTGGATTTCTTTTCCGGTCAGCTTACGATTTACGATACTGTTTACAATATCATCTTTATAATAATCATCAACAACACTTAATGAAGTCGTATTTCCCGTTACATCTTTTACACCGTTTACTTTCACTTCAACGTCAGATAAATCATCTATTTCCTTTTGTAATGTCAATGCTACGGTACGTAGATCTTCCTTTAATACAACCTTTTCTACTTTGTTATTTGTTACTTTGAAATCTTCTGCTTTCGGTGTACGAATCGTTTCATTAAATTCCACTTCAACAACCTTATTATCGCCGTGGATAGAATTTACCGTTGCACTTGTTATATCTTTTTCACCATATTGCATGATCAATACTTCTTTTGGTTTCAATGTAAATGTAATCTGATCACCGTAAGATAATGGTTTGTCGATTTGATATTTATCAACATCACCGATTACAACTTTCCCATACACGTCCTTCATGCCTTCATTTACGCCTACCAAACGATCATAAGTCAAGGTATAGGTCTGTTCCACATCTTTTGGATTTCGAATAGAAACAATTCCTTCATTTCCATTCCAACAAGAATATCCATAGATATCTCCGTTTTCCGGATTTCCACCGAACATTTTTGATTTTTGAAGAATATCAAAATTATCTTCAATCCAATTTGCAGCCTCGGCATTGATATCCCATTTATCATCATCAAACATAGATGGACTGTAGTAATATTCCCAGAATGCCGTACCACGTGTTCCTAACATATACAAATGTTCACGTAATTCTTCATCCGTATACTTGATTGGATGTGTTCCACCTGGGGCACTGTGTGCCGTCTTTGCATACACCGGATCATGATTATAGAAATACTTGTTTGGAAGCTGCCATTGATTTTCATTAAAGAAATCATAGTAATCTCCATCACGGTAAGTTAACATTGCTTCTTGATCAGTAGAATTAAATTTATAATCAAATCCACTGTCTCCCGTATTCTGCATCCAAACACTGTTTACCCACTGTACATGCCATGGACTTGGATTGGTATAAGAAGTCATATTTAACCATAATCCCTTATCTCCACGCTGTGCACGCATATCTTCAAACATATCTGTCCAACGTTCGTATGTTTCACTGATGGTATAGAATGGACTACCCGTTACATGATGCTCATTTGTATCTGTTGAAGGATTTAGCAACATGCCATCTAATTTCCAATAGTTAATATCGAATTTATCTTGATATCCTAAAAAGATATCTTGACCTAACTTATTCAAATAGCGAGCATCGGAAATATTGATATCGTGTCCAGATTGTTCGTTTTTAGAACCTAATCCATTTTGTTGAATCCAATTGGCAATCGTAGTTTGTGTTCCATATCCACCGCGTGGTCCTAACCATAAACCAAAGTTTGAACCAAACTGTTGAACTTGCAAACTTGAATCATACAATTCATTAGGGAATTTACCAGGACTTCTATCAAAATCCCAGAAAGAATTGTAGTTGATCCAACCATCATCAACAACATAAGAATCCAGTGGATTCACTCCATGCTGAGTGAAACCTTTTTCTACCTCAAAGAAACTACTCTTGATGTTTTCTGCTGTAATATTCTTCATATTATCATACCAAGAGTTAAACTGTTGTCTGAATTCAGTCGGAGTTGCAATTGTTTCGATATATTCGTAGAAATCTGATTGTACTACCAAATAATCTGTACTTCTTGCAGCACCTACAACACTATCCCATGTAACCATTTTACCGGCTTGTCCATTAGCACCGTTATAATTATTGTAACTATTATAATCAGTATCAATTTCTAATGTTTTTCCATAGTGGTAGCGAATAAATCCATTCTGCTTCCCACTTTCTTTATTTAGTCTTATTTTATTTTCAGACTGTGGGAATTCACAGCCCCAATACATGGCACCTACATAATAAGGTTGTCCTAGCTCTAAATAATCGCCTTTCATGTTTGCCATATCAGGATTGTTTTGTAATTCAGGGATTGTCCAATAATTTTTTGTTTTATCACCTAACTGATAATTTGCTGAAGCATCTTCTTCTGCAAAATCCATGTTTTCCAAATCGATATAATCAATTTTAGCTTTTTCTGCATCGGCTTCCGGTACACTGATTTCCAAATGTTTACGCATGAAAGAGTCCCCATGTTTCATGGTTATGACTTCTTTAACCGTATAAACTACACCTCTGGCAGTAATTGGTTTGAATGTAAATGTTAATGATTTTCCACCATCAATATCATTTACTTGTGGTGCACCATCTACTTCTAAATTGCTGCTCTTAATTGTATCCTCTGTCTTAGGTGGGAATACTGCTTTGTCTTTGAAAAACTCAAATTCAGAACAACAAGCAACTTGCGCGTCTACACCTGATTGGCTAGGTTCATAACCTGATACGAATTCGATTCTTACATGTTGAGCTTTAATTTCTTTATCTAAATTGATATAAGTATCTTCCTTATCATCAAAAGTACCGGTATACACTGGCTGTGCTGTTTTATTCAATGCACCTTGTTTTAATTCTTCCTGACTACTTGCTGTATAAAGTTTAAATTCCTTCACATGACCGCTGACTGTTGGCGCACCGTTATAAACTCTTTGTTTATAATGAAGGGACTGAAAGCTCTCCTCTTTTTTCAAATCAACATAAATATTATGAGGATAGTTATGTTGATCATCGTCAACACCTTTATATTCAGAATGATAGTAGGTATTTTCATCTCCATCAAACATCTTGGAAGCTGCACCGTTAGTTCCTTCATTTTTTGATTCACTATCGGAAGTAACTGTCCAATTTGTGGCATCTAATTCCTCTTTTGGTGCAACAAATCCACCTTCACTTTGACCGTTATCCATTGTTTTAATCACAAATTCTTCACTGGATGCCGGTGTCAATACTTTTGGTGTTTCTCCTGTGCGATAGTTGGTGATTTTTTCGGTTTTTAATTTACCGTTCGTTAAACTGAACGTACGAGTAATGTACTCATTACCGAATGTGTATAGATTTTCATTTTGAGATAGAGAAACAATACCATTTTGTTCTTTTTCCGCAGCAACTTCTTGTGCTTGCACATAACTTGAATTCAATGGCAATATCGTTCCACAACTCATGCATAATGCCATAAAGGCAACTGCACCTTTATAAATTCCTTTTTTCTTCATTTCTACTTAGACGAGGCATACCCTTATAGTTTATCGGGTGGCATTGCTTTTCCCTTTCTTTCTAACTTTTCCTCGCCTATTGCAATGCCATTTCATGAAAGTCTTCTTGAGGACATCATCTAAACATTATATTTACCTTTACTTGTTCACAACCCCTTTTTTAGCATTTTAACAAGCGCGTTGTATGCGCTTTACCGCTTTATATTACTATAATCCCACCCTTCATGTATTTGTACTTTTGAGCAAATGTTTTATACTTTTTAATATTTGACGCAACTTCTTACCAGATTTAAATTTCAATACTTACAGTTCTGCATTTTGATACAAAAAAAATCGCTTCATAACCCTTATGCAAAAATAGGTGTGAAACGGTTGTATATTTTTGTAATTTAATCAATCTATCCTTCCAATGTTCCGACAACAATCGATCATATGTAACACAAATCATGCAGTCCGCAAATTGATTTAATAAATTGATAATTTTAGGGTTACTTAAAAGAGATAAGTTTCGTGTCGGCTCATCTAACAGCAACAGCTCCATCGACTCCTTCATCAGCTTGAGAATTTGTAGCTTTACCTTTTCTCCTCCACTTAAGCTGCCCATTGTTTGATCTCTCAGCACAAATCACCTGGCAGCTGCAATTTACGACAAAGGCTATGAAATTCCTGTAATTCATTATAGCGTTCAACCGTTAATTCCTCTTCGGGATCTCTTTTTAAGATATAATCACAGATACAAACAGGTTCCCAAATAGATGGAAGCTGTTGAAGCAAATAGCCGATATGCTCCATAATGAACTTTTCCCTTGCCATCTTCTCCGATAACAACAAGTTTTTCCGTATTTCCTAGGGAATACGAAAAATTCTCGATAAAATAATGATTCTTTAAATCTTTTATTGTTAAGTTTTCAAATACAAGCATGAAAATCACCTTCAAATGAGGCTGTGAACAGAAAAAAATAATGAATATTGTATCTATGATTTGGCTTCATTATTTTTTATC
>PPYE01644035.1_pt1 | contig 13299 bp, 11 predicted proteins | sample 1559881 | NCBI WGS metagenome assembly PPYE01 (sample SAMN08240022, study PRJNA423297) | Human gut metagenome, whole genome shotgun sequencing project.
ATGTGATAAAAGTGCCTTAGTGAATTTGAGCCATGTTCAAAGTTTTGATTCTCAAAAACGGGAGCTCTTGCTGGATGGCGGCATCAAGTGTGACGTCTCTTTTCGGCGGACCCGTGAATTGAATAAGATATTAAAAAATGCTGATGGTGACTGTTTGAAATAATCATGCGAGAGATTCATTAGCCAAATAAGCATCGTGACATAGAAGTAAGCCTTCTTTGCCACGATGCTTATTTTCGTGTGAATGGATTTTACCATCTATTTTTGATTATTTGTTTTTTTAAAATTAGCCATGTGAATAATTACAGCTAATCGTATATTTATAGAGCCTATTTAAAAATGGTAACGAGATCTGCTTGAGTCGTTGTACTCAGGCAAGTCTCGTTTTTTGGGGGATGCTGAGTCAAATAAAGAGAGGATGCATAGCTCGTATTGAGCAGCATTTCGTTGATTGCAGGCATTGAATAAATTGGATGCAGCCTTAGTATAAGCGCCTCGAGTTGGTATCGATTTACAAATCCAAACGCCACCGTCTCCTACACCAAACATAGCGGCATTAATATCTATAGGGGAGTTTTTTGTGGACCTTGGTCGTATTATTGTCGAATATTAAGTGCGAATTTACGTTTGAAGCCCAAAAGTGTACGTTAATAAGAATAACAAAATTTTAGATTAAAATTGCTCTATCATGGATATGTGAGGTGATTGTTGTGAAAATTAAGATTGGCCATGTAAAGCAGTGTAAGTAATCACGAAATGCAGAAAATCGTTGGTGGAAAGAGTAGCACGTATTCGTTACAAATGGGATCGGTTGTACGTACGGCAACAAAAATATTTAAAAAACTGGAATGGTGAATTGATGTGTTGAGTGTCTACTCTTCTAAGGTGTAAATTGTTCGAATATTGCTAGTTCAAGTTGGTTAATGAGTCACAGCTCTTGAAAAGAATACTGTAAAATGATAGCTTGCTAATAAAGTAAATTAACAAATATTATTTTATATTAACTAATGGGACAATAAAATACTTTAGGGGGAGTACTGTGATTGAAGTTAGCATTTTGGATGGCATTGCACAATCGTTTTTTATTTATTTTGGGATAATTGTGGTATACAATTTTATTTTTGGTAATACTGGTGTGAAAAAAATCGTTTATTCATTGATTTTGTTATTGATATTATCTTTAATAGGAATCTTTTTAGGCGACATTACATCATTTTTCTTAGCCTTAGGAATGATAATTAGAGAAAGACGAAAGCCAAAAATCAATTATTACCATTTAAATGTTTTTTTGATGTTGTTATCAAGTCAAATCGTAGTTTTAGCACTGGCAGCTTATTTCAGTAGGGGATTGTTGTATCTTTTTCTTGACCTTCATCAAATCGCTGATTTATCAACACACAGCCATCTTTTTACTGGAGTTGAGATTGTTACGATGTGCATCATTGATCTTTTAGCGCTTCAATTTGGTCATGTCATGATAAAGCGGTATGCTGGATCGCTAGACATAAGTAATGACGGAGAAGTTAATAAGCATCTATTTACTATATTGTTGGCTGTTTTTGGATCAATCGAGCTGCTACTACTAATTAGTAATTTTCAAGGAGTTACAGCTACAATTCAGTTAACGCTGTTATTAACATTTGTTTTAATGCTTGGTCTCATCAGTTGGCAAGCTTTAGAAACCACAAGAGTGTATATTTTGCAGAAAAAAGTCGCAACTGAGAAGCTCCAAAATGAACAGTTAGATAATTATCTTAAGAGCGTAGAGCACCAGTATTTGGAATTAAGAAAGTTTAAGCACGATTATAAAAATTTAATTGCTAGTTTAAATGCTCAAAATGATATTGGTGAGATTAAGGACTACTTGACTGATTATACAAATAGTAAAGCGTTTAAAATAACTTTAAATGATGGGAGTATCGCACGTATTCAGCATTTAAAAAATGATACATTACGTGGGTTAATCGTCCAAAAGTTTTTTTATGCTAAAAAATGTGATGTCAAGCTAAATATTGAAATAGGTGACACTGATTTTTATCTCAGTCATGGGGTTGCTACAGCAATGCGTATCGTGGGTAACTTGTTGGATAATGCAATTGAACAAGCAATATTAATGGCCGATAGAGCGGTGACAGTTGCTTTTAATGTAATTGAAAATACATCTGAAATTTCGATTAGTAATTCTGTTGGTTCAGATTTTAACCAGCACAAGATCTTTGAGACTGGCTATTCAACCAAGGGCAGCAATCGTGGCTTGGGCCTCGCAAATGTGCAAGAGCTTGTCGAACAGCAGCATGGGTTCTACATGGAAATTGAAAGCACAAAAGGCTATGTCACAATGAGTTTAATTATTACGGAGGATAACTAGGTGTTACCGGTTTATATATTAGAAGATAATGAAGCTCAAAGAAGCAAATATACAAGTATCATAAACAATACCATCATGATTGAAGAATATGATATGCAATTGGCAGTAGCAACTGACGATCCACAAGTTTTGCTAGACAGCACTGCAAGCTCCGAAGAAGGGTTGTTTTTTCTGGATATGGAAATTGGCAGTCAGCCCCAAGCAGGTCTGAATCTCGCAGATGATGTTCGCCATCGATTGCCGTTTGCCCAAATTGTATTCATTACCACTCATGAGGAGTTGTCTTTTTTAACGTTAGAACGGCGCATTGCACCGCTAGATTATATTTTGAAAGAACAAGGTCCAGATACTGTTAAGACGAAAATAGAGGCGGATATTCGTGCAACCATAGATATTCTTAAGTCGGAAGCGGAAGAACACAAGAACATTCTGGGATATAAGATTGGAACGCGCTTTTTTTCAGTCCCTGTCAAAGATGTTATTATGCTAAGTACTAGCAAAGAACGGCCTGGTATCGTGAGATTGACTGCTATAAATAAAGTGGCCGATTTTCCCGGTAATTTAAATAGTTTTGAAGGTAAATATAGTGACTTCTTCAGGTGTGATAAAAGTACATTAGTTAATCTGAATCATTTTCGTAGTTTTGATTACCAGAGAAAAGAGCTGACCATGATAGATGGTATCAAGTGCAGCGTTTCGCATAGGAAATCTCGGGAACTAAATAAAATTTTAAAAGAGGATGAGTAGCCTTCCTGGTTATTCAGAAAAAAGAGTTGTTACTTGTTGGTGGTTTTAAATGTAAAATTTTGCTCGAAAAATCACTGTGAAAAAGCGTTGTAGTGTATGGAAATTATAGAGATTAATATGTCTATATTGAATGGGTAGGCGACATCCAATATGGAACTGATAACTGTCGATTGTATTCAAAGGGGATATTAGATATGACCAAAAAAATCAGTATTGGACTGTGTGTATTTTTATTCGTGTTTATGGTGGTAACTTGGATTGTCTATCGAGAACTGCCATCTGAACTGGATGTGTTATTATTTTTTATTTTCTTAGCAGACAGTCTCAGGTTAACATTCAATGGCAAGAGCGTTCAGAAATAGCCGATAAAAACCATACTTTGTTTGTAGGCAGTAAATGCTGCAACTGATCGTGCGGCTTTATGTTTATTGCAAAAGAGTGTCTCAAGCTTCTCAAAAACCGAGAAGTTTGGGACACTCTTTTTGTATTGAAAATAATCTGAAAAGCATCAACCAATACGGTCAGCTATTTACTGCTTACACGGAATCGCCCTGTCCTTAACAATTAAATCGGGCAATCTCTCATTTCTATTTAATCGTCGATCGCTAACAAACATTACTGTCTATTTTTATCACTGATAAGTATAATTGCTATTTAACATATAGAACACTTGGAAACAAGTAGTATCAGCGATTCGAGACGGTTGATTTTTAGGTTGATTAGTTATCTTAATTGGATGATTAGATTAAAATATATTGACAACTTTATAATCTAGTTTTAATGTTAATAACATCTAAAAGCTACTTACGATTTAAGTTACAGTGTTAGTCGTGCAAGAACGGGATGGGGTAGGTAGTGGATGTAAAGGTGGGCGCCACATTTCAGATTAACTGGTTTGTGTTTAGTGTTCATTTTGATGAGCGCCACTGATTTAAGGAATTAGCAATGTCTGCCTTGGATGCAAAAGGGAAAGGGGGTGGTGCTGTGGAAAGCGAACGCGTAGAGCTACAACTAGCAACTTCAAAATTTTCGTCGCTGGTCGGTACCAGTATTTTCAACGTGTTTATTAATGTGTGGGTGATTGACACATTTGGATCGGCACGGGTGTTGTCGCACGTCTTAAGTATTGCCGGTGTTTCATCGCTGCTATTTTCGTTTCTAGGGGCCACGATTTCCAAAAAGCTTTATTTCATTAAGGCCATCAGGTACGCGGATGGGTTGTCGGCAATTTTTTGCTTAATTGCCGATGTGTTGCTGCTGACCACTAATTATCGACTGCCGATATTGTTGGCATTAGTCTTTACCTTGAATATGAACGTCGCGATGACCGGGCCGTCACTGAAAAGATTGATTGGTATCGCCGTATCGAAGGATAGAATCATCGGGTTTAACGCTGTGATAAGTACGGGGACAGAAACAATCAAGGTGGTTATGCCGATGCTAACCACGTTCCTTTACACCAATCATTGGCTGTCGCTAATTGGGACGATTACCTTGAATGGTATCTCGTTTTTTATTTCATTTTTATTTATCCGTGGCATCTGGTGTGAGTCTGAATCATTATCAGATGGGAACGGGGTGACTTATAAATCGGCTTTCGTCTATATGTTCAAAGCACCCTTACTAGCCTACTTGATCATCGCTGGATTTTTCTCGAACATCTTTTTGTCGGGATACACGCTAATTATTCCAACGATCGCGATTAATAATTTTCATGATCATTCTTTATATGGCCTAATCGTGAGCATTGAATCCGCTGCGGCAATTTTAGGATTGCTTTCGATTCGATATATCCATATTGATGAGCAAATATCGCGAGAGCGTTGGGGGCTAATCGTTGGTGGGCTCAGCGTGGGTGTTACTGGCATCTTTCTAACAAAAGAGGCGTTCATGCTGACTTCGTTCATACTTGGATTCTTCTATGCCAGGTATAATGTCGGCTTGCAAAGCTATATCCAAATTAATGTGAGAAATGAACTCATCGGTTATTTCTTTTCAATGATTTTTATCTGTGCGAGTATCGCAGTTCCAATCGGGAGCACGCTTTTCGGGTTGATTATCGACCAACATGCCATCGAAGCGCTGGCAATCATTAGTGCTGGCATTACCGTCATTAATGCGATTTGGTTCGTGTTAATCAGTAGACGATGATTCCAAATTGGTGTCAGGCTGAATGAGGTGAGAATTGGACTGTCGGCTGTTCCCGCAGTAGCCCCGATATTGAGTAAGGGTGATAGAACCAGCTAGTGGTGGCGTGAAAGGTGCTGGTGGCGCATATGCTGGTAGCGCGCGATTGATGCCGTACTTTGTTGAGGTAAATCTGTGGTGGGTGGCAGAAAGTCGGAAATATAAAATCGATTGGGTTTCAATTACATAAATAATTTGTCAAAGTCAACATTGATGTTCTGAAAATGAGTCATGAAGCGATTCGATACTGAATTAAAAAGATGGACACGACATAACGGAATTGATGACGGTCGCAAAACCAAGCGACGGGTCGTAACACGTTAAAACTACTTGCTGAAGTGAGGAGGTTGATATAATGAGAAAACAAGTTTTAGTTATCCAAGGCGCCGACTACACGCATCAGTCACTGGCGCCCTACGTTGACGTCAGTATTATCTGTACGAAGGCGCATGCTGAGACCTTAGCTGCTAAGCAATACCGGCATATTTTTATTGTGGATGATCTAGCTGATTTCGATGAGATTGAAAAGTTGAACCTCGGCGATTTTAGCTTTGACTTTGTCTATTCGTTTTCAGAAAGTTATCAGCAGTTGGCCGCCAAGATTGCCGATACCTATGCCATTGCGGGCTTTACGGAGGATGATATTCGTTTCTTGAATGACAAGCATCGTGTTCGTAATCTGCTAGATGAAGTCGGGTTAAGTCACTGTAAAAGCCGATCAGTTCATTCTAAACAACAGATTCTGAATTTGATCAGCGCCTTTAATTATCCGTTTATTCTCAAGCCTGATCATGGTATTGGCGGCCATGGTGTGCGAAAGATTAACTCATTACAGAATTTGCAGGATCTAGATATAGAAGATTTATCAGATTATGTCATGGAGACGTTTATTGATGGCACAGAATACAGTGTTGAAACTTTTTCAAACTTAGGCCAACATCACGTCTTGAACGTAACGGAAAAGATCAAAGATTCAAATATGAATGAAGTCGGGCACATTATTCCCGCGCGCTTAACGGCTGATGAGACGCAACGAATTGCCGCGTACATGACGCAAATAAATGATGCGTTAGGAATCAAGTCAGGGGTTGGTCACACTGAAATTATTGTGACTAAAGACGACCATATTGAACTAGTCGAAACGCACATCAGAATGGGTGGTGGCATGATGGGCGTCTTGATGAACAATGTCTATCACTGTGACGTTGTCGCTTGTTGGGGCGATTTGATTGCCGATAACAAATCCGTGAGTCACCTTCCTGATTGGAATGGCAGCTATAGTTCAATTATGTCAGTTTTTCCGACCAAACGTGGCGTAATTACGCGGCTGGACGTTCCGAATGATGACTCTTTTAAGACGATAATTCGAAAGCAGGTCGGTGATACTGTGGACGACATTGATAATCAGAATCGAATTCTTCAAATGATGGGCACAGATACCGACCCAGATCGGCTAAAAATGAATTTATTGCATCGGCTCAAGCAAGTCATTGTGGAAATCGGGTGATGGTATGGAAATTGTTATTTTGGCGAACCTGTCGATAGCGACCTTAAGACTTGATGAATGGTTAACCGCAGACGATAATCACTATGATGTGGTGACGACCAGTAAGAAACGGGCGGAATATGCGGCCGCCAATTTTGCCGCCAACGTAACCCTGACTTATGTAGATGATTGGTATGCGGAAGCAGCGCTAGTCGGACAGATTCGACGCATTAACGACCATAATCGGATTCAGAAGATTATTTCGTTTAGAGAAAGAGATGTGCTAATTGCGGCTAGGTTGAGAAAGTTATTCAAGGTGCCTGGTCAGCGCATTGAAAACGCGATTTTGTATCGTGATAAGGTCAAAATGAAAAGCTACCTGCGTGAACATGGCATTCCAGTGACTGATTTTCAGGCGATTGACGATTTACTGGATGCGCTCTGTTTTATTGAGGCGCATGAAAACCAGTATCCGTTTGTCATTAAACCCGTTTCAGGTGGTGGCTCTGCAGATACGAGCGTTGTTCACAATGTCGCTGAAGTGATGGCAGCGGTGGCCCATCATTCTGGAGAGCCGCAAATGATTGAATCCTTTGTTGACGGGAAGATGTATCATATTGATGTCTTACGAGTTGATCATCAAGTCCGATATATTTCGACGGGGAGATACCTGACCGACTGCTTGGCCTTTCAGCATGGGGTGTCCACAGCGTCTGCTTTTTTACCGTATCGCACGAGCGAATCAAGTCGAATACTAGCATTCGCCAATGCAACGCTGGACGTGATTCCGGTTGAAAAAGACGCAATCTTCCATATTGAAGTGTTTGAAAATTCAGCGGGGCAACTTGTTCTCTGTGAAATTGCCTGTCGGGCTGGGGGCGGCAGAATTGTGCCGTTGATTGAGCATAATAGTCATATTAATCTTTACAAAGAACTGTTGGTACATCAAATCGAACGCGATGAGTTAAGTGATTTGCGTGAAGGCCAGATGCATAATGATAAATATGTGGGCTTTGTATTGACGGCGCCACGCCAAGGAACAGTAGTGGCGGCGCCCAAGCAAGTTCCGTTTGAGTATGTCGATGACTACGAGATTTACACTCAAGCGGGTACGGTGTATGGTGTTCCGAATTCCTCGGTCTTTGCAACCGCATTTTTCGATGTGCACGGCAGCAGTGTCGACGAAGTGAGCGAGAAACTGGCAGCGGTCGATAATTGGATGCAGCATAATTTGGCGTATCAGTAGCTGTTTGGCATATGCTGCGGGAGCCGATGAGTACTCCGGAAAGCTTGGGCAGGATGCGTCAGACCCAGGCAGGTCATGATTAAAATAATCCGATGTTTAAGCGGCTTCATCGTCTTTATTGGCGATGAAGCCGTTTTTGGATAGCCTGCTCAATTTAACTGAGAAAAGTGGCTTTTCTTGGCAAGGTTGATTTTGTCTAAGCATCACGATTCGTGCACTAGCATGTCTCGATCGCGAACCGTTCTCATTTAGCGGCACAGTTTTTTATGACGATTGCTTTCCAGTGAGACCCGAATAATCACGATCATCGGCCAATTTTGTTTTCGTTGTCCAAGAGGTGCAATAGTTTCCAGCGCTTAGAGATTAAGATGAACGTGGCAATGCCAATAAATAGCGCATCTAAAAAGAGGCCCTTTAGCAGTGCTTCTACGGGCCCGTTGATGACGCTTGGAGCTGAATTAACGCCTTGAGAATAGAAACTAGAGAAATCAATCAACCAATGGACACCAATCGCGCCCAGTAAGTTGCTGGTTATTAAATAGATTGCGGCAAGTAACAGACCTAGCCCAATCACGTAGAGCACCTGGCAGAATACTGACCACACGGGTTGGGATAACAGATTGGTCAAGTGCATTGCGGCAAAGATAAGAGCCGCAGCAATCATTGCAGCGATGGTGGCGCGTATGGTGGTGAACTGTTTAAGGCATCGCGATAGAAGCGTCGTAAATATTATGCCGCGAAACGTGTATTCTTCAGTTATCGCGACAATCAATGAAAGCAGTAGTGAAATTAAAAATTGATTCAGATGATTTCGAAAGAAAATAAGCAGAACGATTATCGTTAGCCCTAAAGGTACCCCGTTTTTTCTTAATTCTGACATGGTGTTGGTGGGCAACAAGCGAATGCGCTGTTTGATATACAACCGATTCAGGATGAGTACCGCGAGTAACATCAGCGACTCCGTAACGATTACCTGGACTGGACCAGCATGCATGCCAAAGACAGCCGTCAAAGGAGGCATTAAGAAAAGCGTGATTAGATAGCAAGCGACTGTGATTGCGACTTTGATGAATGGCATAGCTGAATTTTCATCCTCCTTAAATGCTGATAGTTGAAACAAAACCATTATATTTCAATTTTAAATCAGCTGGTTGAAAAAATTATAAAAGTAAACAAATGTCCGGTTAACGTGAATGCAGGGCGCACTTCGTCATAAAATGACACGATTTCAAGGTTTAAACGCAAATCGCTGTGTTACGTCACAACTGAAACCTGACCATACTAGGGCTGAATACGATATTGCCACGTCAAAATGATCAATTGGACTTTTAACTGTTTGCCAGGGGGTAACAGGGGGTGGCTTGAAAAATGGGCGTATAACCTGACAAAACACGTTACTTAGCATATTGACCGCTCCTGCTTGCACATAACTAGGGCAGCAGTTGTTAACCTCACTTTTTATGACTTATACATCTTATCGTTAGGAAGATGTATTGGTGGTAGCGCCGATATGACGATTAACTGGCATAATGCTACGTTACTATTTTTTTGTTAGAAACAGTGACAGGTGAGTTACAATTTTATCTATAATCGATAAAGTTTCAGCCATTAGCTACTTTTGGGGAATGAGATGACAGTGATGTTGGCCGATTCCTAGGTCGAGGATGCTTTGAAGGCTGACGTTGTGCGGATGACTATGGATGTGCTGATGGAATTTATAGGGTCAAAGTGGTTGGGATAGTTCGTAAGAATGGGCGCGATGTGGTACGCCTGTTTTAGGATGCGAGGAGAATGTTGAATGTTAATCAAGACGGGAAGATGGATGAAGAAGGCCTTCATCGGGATATTGCTCTTTATGTTAGTTCAAGTCCCTGTTTTGGCAGATGGCTATTGGCCTTGGTGGGGAGAGACTCAGAGCGACGTTCAGGTGTGGCAACATTGGGGTGCCCTGATAGGCTTAACCGTAGTTGTGGGAATTGTGGTCCTCATAATTTATAAAAAAGTCAATTTTGCGGATATGAGCGTTAAAAAAATAACAGTATCGATGGCTGTAAAAGCAATTGTGGTTGCAATCATCCTCGTATTGCTTGAAATGGTCATTGCCGTGGTCTTTTCGAAACAACCTGAGTCAGAAAACTATGAAATTGTTCAGTTGATCCGTAGCCCACTGGGAATCCTAACGCTAGTCTCTAGCAATATCGTGAGTCCAGTACTTGAAGAACTGTTATTTCGAGGTGTGATTCAAAGTGTTTTGCGTGAATCATTACCTGGCGTTCTGGCTATCATACTGACGAATATATTATTTGCTTTGGGGCATGGGTATCAGCTGGGAAGTACATTGGGGATTTTTGTCGTAGGCTGCGGTTGCTCGTGGTTATTGATCAAAACTAAAAATTTGAGCGTGCCCATACTGAGTCATATGACGATTAATTGGCTGGTCACACTTATCAATCTGGTGGCGATATAGTTGGTAGCTGAAATAACTGGATTTCGGTAGATTGACCATTGCCAGTCAGTGTTTGCAGTCGGTTAAGATGTGGATAAAACAGCAAAGAATATTTATCCACAAGGGATAACTTGGCTGGATTGGGTTAGTTGACAATGTAATCGCGGCTGTGAGTTATTCATTGAGCGTAAATATGGTGCATATTTATTCAATAACTGGTTTCGGCGGATGTTGAGACGGGTAATCGGTTCACGGCAGCGTAGTTATTAACATTGAGTGGGGATAACTCGTTGGGCAAGGTGAAAAGTTCAGGTTAATGGGGATAATCAGAACTTGTGGTTGGATAATGGCTGAGGGGCTCCTTCTATTTGTCGATATTTATTGGTCGCGAATAAGGTGTAATTGAAATCGCGACACTATAATTGAGATGTATACGCAATACGTGTATAATCTGTCCTAAAATAAGATTAAGTGAGCAATCAATTCATTGATTAAAACTTTCGCGAATAAAGTGACTCAAAAGGTTTTTCAACAAGAATTTGCTAAAACGTTACCACCAACCGTGCAACGCGTGGCACTACGTAAGTTGCTAATGATTGACCATGCTGAAACGATTAATGATTTGAGAATGCCACCCGCAAATCATTTAGAGAAGCTATCACAAGATCGGCTGGGACAGTACAGTATTCGAATTAATAACCAATATCGAATTTGCTTTACGATTCAGAATGGCAATGAGTTTTATGATGTTGAGATTGTAGATTACCATCGTGGATAGGAGATTAAAAGCTATGACTGAGATGCCAACACCTAAGATTAGTGAAATCCTCGAAGAAGAATTTATGGCGCCGTTGCAGATTTCTGCGTATTTTTTGGCCAAGCAGATTGGGGTGCCTACTTCACGAATCCAAGATTTGTTACATGACCGTCGACAAATTACTGCAGATACCTCATTGCGATTAGGCCGGTTCTTCGGGGTATCAGACCAGTATTTTCTAGCGATTCAAAATGACATTGAAATACGTAAGCTAAAGCAACGCAATAGCGCGGCCTATGCGCAAATCAAACAATATCAAGTTAATTAATCTGACCCGCCACCGCCGCTAGTACCAGTCATAGACGCAGCGCACTATCTAATTGCCGGATACGGCTGCACTTAAGATACCCACTTGTGGATAAAACACAGCCCTATTAGTTATACACAGGTGGACAAGCATGTATAACTGAGTCCCCGCTATCCACAGTGACCTAATCAATAGTCGTCAGACGAAAAAAATGACATTTAACGCAACCAAGTAGGCCGGTTAAATGTCATTTTTGAGTATCGTGATTTAACTAAGTTACACGCGTACTTGATGTTCAATGGTAAATAGCGTCGGGTCCAGTTGGGCAATCAGCGGTGAGACGTCCCCGATGCTGAGTAGCGTCAAATGATGCATTGCGCGGGACGCAATCGTGTAGAGAATCCCAATTGAATTAGCATCCGGGTAATTAGCCGCGGAGACATCGTAAGCAACGACCGCGTCAAATTCTAGCCCCTTCGCGAGGTAGATCGGCATGACGATGACCCCCTGCGGCATGGTGCGGTCGCTATCGGTCATTAGCGTCGTCACCGTGTGATGCTTCAGATATTGGTAGACTTGCTTACTTTCAGCGAGGTCCTTAGTGAGGACAGCGACTGTGTGCGTCGCTTGAAGTTGATGGTCAACTTCGCTACGCAGACTGCTAAGCGCTGCGTCTTCACCATAGCGAATCATGACTTTTGGCAAGTCACCCTTGCGCGTAAACGCCTGGATCTGGTCACCGTCGGGCAATAGCGCTTTGGCAAAGTTCGTAATCTGTTCAGTCGAACGGTAGCTTTTATTCAAGGTAATCAAGTTTGCTCGGCGCACGTTAAATGCCGCCTTGAGTCGTTCCAGCAATTGCTGCGGCAACTCGATACCTTTGAATAAGGCTTGTTCACTGTCACCTAACAGGGTGAACTTAGCCAGTGGAAAGGCGTGCTTGATGTAGAGCAACTGAGCCAATGAATAATCTTGCATTTCATCGACGAAGATGTACTGCATCCGCCGATTCTGGCCACTACCGGTTAAAACGTCGCGTAATAATAACAGCGGCGCACAGTCGACCAGTGCAATGCGGTGGTATTCCACGGCAGCTTGGTAAGCCTTGATGCGTTGCTCCCACTGTGCGGCGGGAATGTCATTAGGCCGGTCGACTTGGGCTAAGAAATCATTATATTGTTCATAAGTGTCTAAGAAATAGCCGTTATAGATGGCGTCGTATACTTGCCGGAGCCGCTTGGTCACGATTTGTTTACCAATATAAAAGACTTCATCGTCGAGCGATTGGAAATCCCCGCGGCGCTTGTTGCCCAGCAAGTCGTGATAGGCTTCGTCGCTTAATTGGTCGATAATATCGTTGACCCAGTCGGCTTGAGCCTCGTCATCGATGCGGTGTTTTAACCGTTTGATCAGCGTATTCTTGATGGCGAGGAAGCGGTCAGCCGGTTGCATCGCTTTAGGAAGAGCTGCCGCGATTTTGGTAATCACTTCTTTGGCGAAGAACACCTCGCCGTTGAAGACGATGTTCGTGAAGCGCAATTGGTCGGCTGGTAACTGGTGACAGTAGTCATCGACTTGGCGCATGAAGTCGGCACTTTCTTGGAAGTCACGAATGGCCGGCGTCAATTGCGTATTTTGCCGGTCACTTTCGTAGCGTTCGAAGAGGCTCTCGACAGTCAGGCCTTGAAAACGGGCGCTGAGAAATTCTGCGAGGGTCACTTGCCGCATGTTGCGCTCCCCGAGACTAGGCAACAC
>PPYE01001327.1_pt1 | contig 13297 bp, 8 predicted proteins | sample 1559881 | NCBI WGS metagenome assembly PPYE01 (sample SAMN08240022, study PRJNA423297) | Human gut metagenome, whole genome shotgun sequencing project.
ATTTAATGATCCCAATGTTTTCTTTAGCGGAAAACACCTATACTACCCAACAAAGGGAAGATAGTCTTTTATCCCTATTAAAGTCCTCGCCAACCGTAGATGAACAGATCGAGTTATATAAAGATTTAGCGACAATGTACAGGCAAACGCCCAAGGAGATTGTTTACCTAAACAAAATGGCGGATGTGGCAAGCTCCACTTTGAAAGGTCATGCTTCTTTATATTACGCATGGGCCAACTTATCCCGCCATTATTACAATATACAAAACAGGGATAGCCTGATTTACTGGTCGCATAAGATAGATTCATTGGCCGCGGCCAAGAATGAGGTTCCAGACGCATTATTCGATGCACGAGGATTCATTTGCCAAATGGATCTATGGGACGGCAATTATGAGTTAGCAATGAACGGGGCGATCAGCCTATACAACTATGCCCGTGATACAAAAAGTGAATATGGATTGATTTGTTGCAATGAGAACCTAGGTTTAATCTATCAAGAGATACATCGGGATAGTGATGCGATAGTAGCTTATCGGGAAGGTCTCGATTTATTACAGAAACGAGGTGACAATCCGAAATTCGAGATGCAATACATGGGAAACCTCATCGAATCTTATCTTCGAACCGACCATTTCACCGAAGCCAAGGAATTATTAACTCGTTACGATGAAATGATCCAAGATAGAGAAAGAGAGAATGAAGAGCAAGGAACCGCTTTCCCCGTGGATCGTTGCCGTGCGTTAATGTATGTTTTTTATGCGGATATGTATGTCCTTCAAGACAAGCCCAAGGAGACATTGGACGCCTTGTTGAAAGCGACACCGATCGTAGAGAAAACCGGAGATGATTATACGGAATTCTGCTACAACTTCGTTTTCGCCAAGTATTACTATTTAATAGGTATGTATGAAAGGGCGCTGAATATCATAGATAAAAATAAATTAACAGAAGAAGATATACGAACCTCGGAGCTGAAAGTCGAGATACTCGAAGCATTGGGACGTTATAAAGAAGCGCTCGCATTTAGTAGAGAAGTTGTAGAACATACCAAGATGTTGCATGACGAGGCCTTCAACCGGCAGATCAATCAGCTCCGGACATTACATGATCTAAACAATCAAGAGATGCAGGCATATGAACTACAGCTACGTGAACAACAACTGCATACCCAAAGGTTGTTAATGATTATTCTACTCGTAGTATCGATCGTGCTTTTAGTGATGCTATACATCGTATACAAGTCCTATCGCTCCGCACGCCGCTACCAACGAGAACTTATGAAAGACAAGGAAGCCTTAGTAGAGTCCGAGCGTCAACTTCGTACAGCCAAAGAGATAGCGGAACACGCCAACCAGATGAAAAGCACGTTTATCGCCAATATCAGCCATGAGATCCGTACGCCGCTTAACGCGATTGTCGGCTTTTCGGAATTAATATCCGATGAATCTATTTCCGCTGGCGAAAAGAAAGAGTTTTTCTCCATTATCAACAATAACTCTTATTTATTACTTAATCTGATAAATGACATTCTTGACCTTTCTCGCCTAGAATCCGGGAATATGAAGTTCATTATAGAGAAGACAAGCTTATCGGATTGTTGCCGGAACGCTTTGGCAAGTGTAGAGCACCGGGTCTTTCCGGGTGTTCAATTGACCTATACACCTTCTGAAGACCCCTTACATATCCAGACAGATTCGATACGTCTCCAACAATTATTGATAAACTTATTGACCAATGCCTGCAAGTTCACGAAAGAAGGAGAGATCAACCTATCTTATCAAATAGATGAGGACAAGCAGCATGTACGTATCACCGTAACCGATACCGGATGTGGAATACCGGAGGATAAGCAGAAAGTCATATTCGAGCGTTTCGAAAAGGTAGATGAATACGCGCAGGGTACAGGCTTAGGGTTATCCATCAGCCAAACAATTATCGAGCATTTAGGTGGCTCCATTCAATTAGACCCGACGTATAAGCATGGAGCCCGGTTCATCGTACTCCATCCCTACAACCCTCTTGATAATCCATCATGACGTAAACCACGTCTTGAAATCCGGCACTCTCGCCTTGCTAACCAATATACGCTCCAAGGTCGGTACGATCAAATTGACCGCAAGGCGTCCGTTAAACCAGAGATCGATATCTTGCACCGCCTTTCTGGATATCAAGTACTGACGATTGATCCGGAAGAACAAGGCAGGATCAAGGCTATCGGCTAACTCATCCAAGGTTTGCGTGAAAAGGTATTCCTTCCCGTCCGTCATCACCGCCTTTACATTTCCGTCCGCTATATAGAAAAATAAGATCATATCCACGGAAACAGGTAGCAGCTTATCCCCTTTCACAGGGATCAAGAAATGCGTTTTATATCCTTCCACCCGCTTCAAGGCTTGCATGACAGCGGAATAATCGATCGCTTCTTTCTCCACAGCCGTCGATTGTAACCGTGACAACTTATCCAAAGCTTTCCGTATATCATCCGCGTCGATCGGTTTCAACAGATAATCTACGCTATTCACTTTAAACGCTTTCAGCGCATATTCATCATAGGCTGTCGTGAAAATGATCGGGCAAGAGATATCTACATGACCGAAGATCTCAAAGGCCGAACCATCCGCCAAATGGATATCCAGAAAGATAAGTTCCGGCATTGGATGCGATTGAAACCATTCAACACTATCCGTAATACTATCTAGGACATCGATCACCTCGATATCCGGATCAACCTCTCCCAGCAATGCCATCAAATTACGGACAGCCGCTTTCTCGTCTTCTATTATCAAAGCTTTCATACCAAAGGGATTGTTACGCTGAATATACTAGCATCTTCTTTTATGGAAATATCTTTCTTATACAAGAGGTTATAACGTTTACTCAGGTTCACCAAGCCAATACCGGTGCCTCCGCTATGTGTCAATTTCGGTTGGATAGGATTGCTAACCGTCAAGGAATCATGGCCAGAACGAACGGATATGGTCAATGAATGACGGTTGCTGATCTCGTTATGCTTCACGGCGTTCTCGATCAAAAGCTGCACCGACATAGGAGGCAGTTGCTTAGACTCGTGCTCTTTCCCTAAGTCTATATCGAAGACTAGATTATCCTCATAGCGCATTTTCAAAAGGAAGATATAAGCGTTCACGAAATCCATCTCCTCCCGTAAAGTAACACTACGGCACTCATTCTCTTGCAAGGTATAACGTAAGACACGGGATAACTCCTGCAAATATTCTTGTGCCTTCCCGGGAGTCTCCCGGATCAAGGAACGGAGCGTATTTAAGGAATTAAATAACATATGAGGATTAAGCTGACTCTTCAACGCCTCATATTGGTTCAATAGATTCTCCGCCCGCAATTGCTGGTTCTCGACCTGTACTTGCTGGCTTTGACGAATCAGGTAAATCATATAGCAACTCCCCGTAACGACACACGACATGATAAAATCCCTCAACGGATGCAGATAATGATGTACCAAGGCGTCGATCGCCGGAATATCAAACTGATGGTGCAAGAACACGAAACCTTTTCCTAATAAATTATTCACGCACCAAGTCATTACGAACGAGAGAAGGACCTTCTGCCAAGAGATACGCGTTCTGCCCGGTAACGTCAAACAACGACACCAATTCCGGGAAATGGATCAAGAAGGCCACCATGATCGATATGATGACCAACGAGAACACATATTTATTCTTTATATTCATTTTCTTCATGAAGGCAAAGATAGTCATTTCTTCTCTACCCGTGCGGAAACATACATACCGGGACGAAAACGGGGATTCGTCTCTTTCACCCGAGCGTACATTTCCAAGGAACGGCTCGTCTCGTCCACCTCCTGTCCGATCGAGATCAAGACCGCATGGAAGGTCTCCTTCCCCATTCCATTCACCCGGAACTGTACTTGGTTCCCAATGGATAAGTCCGCTAAATCCTTCTCATAAGCGGTCAGGCAAAGGAGAGTCTCGCCTTTATCGATCACATCACAGATCGGTTCGCCCGCGTTCACGTATTTACCGAGATTAATGGACAGCCCGGCGACATAACCGCTCAGTGGCGCTTTTACCTCCAAATAAGGTTGGATACCGTCTTCCAGAAGATCGCCGGCGGAGACACCTAGGATAGCAAGTTGCGCAGCGGCGGCATCTTGACGGCTCTTCATGGAAAGATAATCCGCCTTGCTTTGCTGGAAACGTTTTTGCGAGGCCGCTTCTTGCTCGCTCAAACGCTGTTGCCTTTTATACTCAGCCTCTAAGTATTCCGTTTGGGCATGGGCATCCAAATAGGTCTGTTGCAACGTGATAAAATCCGGATTCTCCAAGCTGACGACCACGGAGCCCTTCTTCACATAATCGCCCGGAAGCAGCGTAGTAGCATGAACCGTGCCTCCCATCGTCAACGTAACCGTAGCCTGCCGCTGCGGGGGAACTACCATGATCCCGTTGAAAGAGGAGTGATTCGGAAGGGCCGTTGCCGAGGAAATCCCATCCACCTCTACGCTATCCACGGATGGTTCGGACGGTACGCTTTCCGCTACTTGAGTAATAGCGAGCCGGGCAGTTATGTCTTGCGAATCGCCCTGTCCTTTCTCCGCGTTGTTTGTCATACTGCATGCGGCCAATGCCATAAGAGCCGCAGGAATCCATATCTTTTTCATCTTATACTATTTTTCTGGTTATCTACTATACAACTCCAACTCAAGCGCCGATATATTATAGGCATATACGGCCTCAATATATCCCCGCCGGATCTCCCGGGCGGCGTTCAGGCTTTGAACAAACTGCGTGATATCTGTCTCGCTCTCTTTGAACTGTACCGTCGCGCTCTTCAACAAAGCATCCGCTTCCGGTAAAGCGCCGGTCGTATAATAGCGGATATGCTCTCCTTCCTTACGAAGCGCGACGCTCAACTCCTCCACCTTATTGTTCAATTGACGGATGTTACTCTCCGCTTCCGTGCGGGCGATATAGGAATCGATCTTCGCTTGCCTTACCCGGCTATGCTGCGGGAAGAACAATACCGGGAACGAGATCCCGACCATCCAAGAGTCCAGACCGCTCAACGGGGCTATTTTCTGACGCACATATCCTACCGATAGTTCCGGGAAGAAACGGCTTCGTTCGATACGAAGCATGGCTTTCTTCTCATCGGCCACGCTCCGGAAGTAATTCAGATGGATATCGGACGGAGCGATCTCGGCTACGCGAGCGGGGAATAAAACCAATGTCGTATCCATAGGCAGCAATGGGGAATCCGAATAACAAGTCCATGAGAAACGACGGGCAGCCAATTGCAACTCCTCCTCCGCCTGCGACAAACGGGTTTGCAGATCGGCGACCAAGGTAGATGACATATTCCGCTCCAATAGCGTGATATCCCCTTGCTCATAACGCAACTGACTTGCCTTTCGCAAACGTCCGGCCCACTCGATCTGCTCTTTATACAAGGCACATAGATGAAAGGCATATTGATAATAAGCCCATGCCCGTTTTACCTCGGCCGTAATCTCCTTCTTCACCAAGTCCCGGTAATATTCTCCCGTGGCGACTTGACGGTTCACCAAGGCGTTCTTATAAAATGGGGTCAATAGAGAGCCTAAGGATTGCGTGATCTCCATCTGATTGTCGTTTCGTGTCTCACCGTTGATCTGTCCCCATGAATAATTAAAGGTGGTCGGTGACACCTCCCAGCTCTCTCCCCGTGAAGCACGACTACGTTCAATGGATGCCGTGGCAGTCTTCAGGCGAGGATGATTCTCCAAGGCGATCGTCACGGCTTCTTCCAACGACACCGTCTGTTGGGCATGCGTGGGGAATAAGATACCTAAAAAAAGAAGAAACGGCAATAGGCGCTTCAACCAGCGTTGGCGCTTCCAAGCGGCCGAGCTATTTACCAACCGATAAAATACCGGGATAATAATCAACGTCAAGATCGTGGAGACAATCAAGCCTCCGATCACGACCGTCGCTAACGGACGTTGCACCTCCGCGCCCGCGGACTTCGCTATCGCCATCGGCACGAATCCTAGAGAAGCTACCAAGCCGGTCAAGAATACGGGGCGAAGTAGATGCGGACATCCTTTCGCGAGGATACGATTCGTTGTCATTTGATATTTAGTTTGTTTCCGTAAGTTATTAAAATGATTAATCATTAATATACCATTCAAGACCGCTACGCCAAACAAGGCGATAAAGCCGACCCCCGCCGATATACTGAAAGGCAACCCTCGTAACCAAAGGGCCAGAATACCCCCTATCAAGGATAACGGGACGGTAGAAAATACCACCAGCGAGTAGGTAACACTCTTAAAGGCAAAGAACAACAGCAATAAGATCAATGACAAGGCGACCGGTATCACGATCGTAAGCGTATCGATCGCATTCCGCAAGTTCTCGAACTGGCCGCCATACTCAAAGTAGTATCCCGGTTCCAGCTTGATATGCTTGTCAAGGGTTTCTTGGATAGTACGCACGACTTTCTGGATATCAGCGTCACGGACATTCACCCCGATCACGATACGGCGTTTCGTGGCATCCCGGTTAATCTGTAGAGGCCCGTTGACCAGCTCGATCGTAGCGACCTCGCTAACCGGGATCTGGATTCCCTCGGCAGTCCGTACAAAGAGCTTATCCAAATTCAGATCCGCCACTTTATCATTATCCAGACGAAGCACCAAGTCGAAACGTCGCTCATTCTCGAAAACGACACCCGCCGCCTCTCCCGCATAAGCCGTACGGATGATCGTGTTCAACTCCTCTATATTCATCCCGTAACGGGCGATCTTGGCACGGTCGTAGTGTACGACCAATTGCGGCAGCCCCATCGCCTGCTCCACGATCACATCGGCGGCTCCCGGTACTTGCTCCACGAAAAGAGAAGCTTCCTTCGCCTTCTTATAAAGCTCCGCCATATCCTCTCCATATAGCTTGATCGCGATATCCGCCTTGGCCCCCGTCATCAATTCATTGAAGCGAAGCTGGATCGGCTGGCTGAAGTTAAACTCCGCCCCCGTAATCGGTTCCAAGGAAGCCTTCATCTTCTCCACCATCTCCGCACGGCTGGAGGCCGAGGTCCATTCCTTGAAAGGTTTCATCACGATCATGATATCCGCATCTTCCACCGCCATCGGGTCGGTCGGAACCTCGGCCGTTCCGATCTTGGCTACCACGTGTTTGATCTCCGGGAAACTCTTCATCAAGGTCTCTTCCGCTTGCTTCGATAGCTCGATACTATGCGTCAGGGAACTACCGGCGGGAAGCGTCATCTGCATGGCGAAATCCCCCTCATCCAGCGTAGGGATAAACTCCGCCCCTAACCTCGTGAATAAGAAAAGGGACACAGCCAGAGCCGCGAAAGAACAAGCGATCGTTCCCCAGATATGACGCAGACAGAAATGAAGCGTACGCCTGTAAACCCCGTTTAATTTCCCGAAAAAACGATCGGCGAATGTAGGCTTCGAAGAGATCGTACGCTTTAGGAACAGGGAGGCCATCATCGGCACGTAGGTGAGCGAAAGGATCAAAGCTCCGATAATACAAAATACCAAGGTCTTCGCCATGGGGGTAAAATACTTGCCCTCTATCCCGGTCAGCGTAAGTAGCGGGAAGAAGACGATCAAAATGATCAATACGGCAAAGGTAGCGCTCCGGGCGACATGACCGGCTCCGGCCTCGACCTCCCGGTCCATCTCCTCGGCAGAGAGCGTACGCCCCATCAACCGCCTCGAATAGATATGCGCCAACATCCCCTCCAATATAACGATCGATCCATCGACCACGATACCGAAATCGATGGCCCCCAAACTCATCAAATTGGCGGAGACCCCGAAAACACGCATCAAGATAAAAGCGAAAAGCATCGCCAACGGGATCACGGAAGCCACGATCAAGCCGGCCCGCACATTCCCCAAGAAGATGATCAATACGATAAAGACGATCAACGCTCCCTCTATCAAGTTACGGATCACGGTGGATATATTTCGGTCTACCAATTCGGAACGATTCAAATAAGGTTCTACACGAACACCTTCCGGCAACATTTTCTGTACCCTTTCGACCCGTGCCTCCAGTTCCTTGGTCACGACATTGGCGTTCGCACCCTTCAACATCATGGCGATACCGCCCACGCACTCTCCCTCGCCATCCTTTGTCATGGCTCCAAAACGCTTGGCGGAACCAAAGCGAACCGAGCCGACATCGCTTATATGAATCGGTATCCCTCCACGGTTCGTGATCACGATGCGCTCGATGTCCTTTATCTTGCCGATCATTCCCTCGCTACGGATGTAGTAAGCCTTATTGATTTTCTCGATATAACTGCCGCCCGTATTCTGGTTATTCCGGTTGAGCGCCTCGAACACCTCGCCGATCGTAATATTCAAGGAATAAAGGGCATCCGGATCTACCGCCACCTCATACTGTTTCAGATAGCCGCCAAAGCTATTGATCTCCACGATACCCGGTATACCGCTCAGTTGCCGTTTCACGATCCAATCCTGAATGGTACGGAGTTCCATGGCGTCGTATTTCTCCTCATAACCGGGCTCCACGCTCAATACATATTGATAAATCTCGCCTAAGCCGGTCGTGATAGGCATCAGCTCCGGCGTACCCAGTTCCGTGGGGATTTCTCCCGCCACGGTCTGTATCTGCTCGTTTATAAGTTGGCGGGCATCCAAGGTAGGCACGCTTTCCTTAAACACGACCGTTACCAATGACAGGCCAAAGCGGGAAACGGAGCGGATCTCTTCCACGTTCATGATATTACTCATCGCTATCTCGATAGGCATGGTGATCAATTGCTCTACCTCTTGCGGGGCCAAGGTTGGCGATACCGTCACGATTTGCACTTGATTGTTCGTTATATCCGGTACGGCATCTATCGGTAAAGTCATCATGGCATAGATTCCCCCCAGAAGCAGAAACAAGGTTGTCAACCCAACGAATAGTTTCTTCTGAATAGAAAAATGGACAATCGCTTTAAACATCACTTCATTTATTTAATATAATAGTTACAAAAATAAAAGGTAAGCGTTTGTCTGCCCCGTATAAAATAATGAAGTGACCGAAATCAAGGTTGAAGTATCGGTATGAGGAGTTGGAGCATATCAATAGAAAAAGGCTTCACATGCCCTCTATGACACATGAAGCCCCTTTTGTTATCCTATATAAATAATAAGAATCGTTGCCGTTAAAAGCGGATCAGCACTTAATGCTCAACTGTCGCAACACCTCACGGATCTTCTCATACGTGACGATACGTGTAGGAACCAAAGGCAAACGAAGCTTATTCTCGATAAAGCCCATCATATTCAGCATACTCTTCGCTCCGGCAGGATTTCCATCCACGAACAACAGGCTGAACAGCTCCGTGAAGCTGTGATGGATCGTACGTGCGCTATCATAATCACCCGCCAAGGCCAGACGTACCATACGGCTAAACTCACGAGGGAAGGCGTTACCGATCACGGAGATCACTCCCACCGCACCTAATGTCATTAAAGGGAAAGTAATACCATCGTCACCGGAGATCACGTTGAAACGGGCCGGCTTGTTCTTGATGATATCATCCATCTGGGTGATATTGCCGGAAGCCTCTTTCACGGCGATCACGTTATCGAACTCACGGGCGATGCGAAGCGTAGTCTCGGCCGTCATGTTCACGCCCGTACGCCCCGGTACGTTATAGAGTACGATCGGTAAATGAGTAGCGTTGGCGATCGCCTTGTAATGCTGGTAAATCCCTTCTTGGGAAGGCTTATTATAATAAGGTACGACCGAGAGGATAGCGTCGATACCCTCAAAATTATCTGTCTTCAACTTCTCGACAACCGACCGTGTACAATTACCTCCCACGCCTAATACGATAGGGATACGGCCCCGTACACGAGTCACTACCAAGCTTATAATGTTTTTCTTTTCTTCTTCCGTAAGTGTAGGGGTTTCCGCTGTAGTACCCAGCACTACCAAATAATCCGTACCGTTCTGCACCTGATAATCCACCAGCTTGCCTAACGCCTCGTAATCTACACTCTCATCTTCCTTGAATGGCGTGATCAACGCCACACCCATTCCTTTTAAATTTATGTCTGCCATGGGGAAAATATTCCTTTTTGTTATTTAGCACTGCAAAAATAAGGAAATTATATCATTTAGCACGGATGGAACGCAAATAAAATAATATCTGTCCGAATAAATACTGAATATCGTCCTTATCTGTTACAGTCAAGCCTAAGTCGTACCATTCTTGGCCCGGATACTTAATCCCGACCTTGAAGGCGGATGGATGCCGGAGAGCGATGTATTGCAAGGCATAACAACCCGGCCGGGTGATATCGATCAAGATATCCGCCTTGAGAGCGCCCACCTTTTCCAAGACACTATCTGAAGGGAATCCCCACGCGTTGAGATCGCTCTTTGAATGTACAGGAATATTGGAATCGTCGAAAGGAATATCCGCTCCTCCGGACGGCACATACACACACGTCTTGATATCCTTCTTCGCCTTGCGCAAAGGCTCCAAGGCCCTCATGACGTCCTCGTGATCCTCTATATTATACAAGACCAAAAGCGAACGTGCCTCATCCAAGGAAAGGGAACGATGCGGACGCCCCCCAGCGTCCGACACTAAAGCCTGTATCTTCTTCTTGATAAAATAATTCGTAAACATTTATTCCAGCATATTTAAGAACGTATCCTCGTTGATAATCTTCACACCCAGCTTCGCCGCTTTCTCCAGCTTGGCCGGTCCCATATTCTCGCCGGCAAGGATATAATCGGTCTTCCCTGAGACGGAGCCGCTATTCTTGCCGCCATGTTGCTCAATCATCGCCTTATACTCGTCACGTGAATGCTTGGAAAATGTCCCGCTGATCACGATCGTCAATCCTTTCAACTTCTCGGAACGGTTCGCCAATTGCTCCTCGGAAACCGCCATCCGCAAGCCCTGTTCCTTTAATCGGTTCACCAACGTACGGTTCTTCTCGTCCGAGAAATAACTCAATACACTCTGGGCGATCCGCTCGCCGATCTCGTCCACGGCTACCAAATCCTCTAAGGACGCCTGCTCCAATGCCTCGATCGAATGGAAAGCCGAGACCAAGCGTTTAGCGACCGTCTCTCCCACGAAACGAATCCCCAGACCGAACAAGACTCTCTCAAAAGGAACTTGCTTGGATTCCTCCAGACTCGACATCAGATTCTGGGCGCTCTTCTCCGCCCACCGTTCCAGACGCAATAAATCGGCAACCGTCAACGTATATAAGTCCGCCGAGTCTTTTACATAACCGGCGTTGTACAAATCCTCCACCGTTTCCGGGCCTATATTGATATTCATCGCCTTCCGGGTCACGAAATGCTCTATACGCCCCTTGATCTGAGGAGGACAGCCCGACTCGTTCGGACAGTAATGCGCCGCCTCTCCCTCCGGACGCACCAAAGGAGTCCCGCACTCCGGACACACACGGATAAAGCGGACCTTATCCCCCATCAGCATCGAACGAGCCTCCACGTTCACTCCCACGATCTTCGGGATGATCTCCCCGCCTTTCTCCACATACACTTGGTCGCCGATATGCAAGTCAAGCCCCTCGATAATATCGGCGTTATGCAAGGAAGCCCGCTTCACCACCGTCCCCGCCAACAATACGGGCTCGAGGTTCGCCACCGGAGTAACCGTCCCCGTCCGTCCCACTTGGAAAGAGACCGAGTTCAAGCGAGTCTCGGCACGCTCCGCCTGAAACTTATAAGCGATCGCCCAGCGAGGGCTTTTCGACGTAAAACCTAAGTTCCTCTGCTGACGAAGCGAGTTTACCTTCAACACGATTCCATCCGTCGCCACGGGCAGGTTCTTACGTTCCACATCCCAATAAGCGATATAATCGAATATATCCTGTAGGCTCTGGCATTTACGGATCACGTCCGGAATCTTAAAACCCCATGCGCGAGCCGCCTGCAAATTCTCATAATGCCCTTCGGCCGGCAGGTTCTCACCCAATAAATAATAGAAATAAGCATCCAGCTTACGGGAGGCCACGATAGCCGGGTTCTGCTGTTTCAACGTACCGGAAGCGGCGTTGCGAGGATTGGCGAACAAGGGTTCCTCCTGCTCCTCCCGCTCCTTATTCAAGCGATCGAACTCCGCCCAAGGCAGCAATACCTCGCCACGGATCTCGAACTCCTCCGGAAAATCAGAACCCCGGAGTCTTAATGGAACCGAACGGATGGTCTTGATATTCGCCGTCACGTCATCACCACGAGTACCGTCGCCACGGGTCACGGCACGCGTCAAGCGTCCTTTCTCATAGGTCAAAGAGATAGAAGTGCCATCATATTTAAGCTCCGCCACAATCTCGAAAGGCTCATTCAAGGAGCGGACCGTACGATCATAAAAATCTCGGATCTCATCCTCGGAGTACGTATTACCCAACGAAAGCATCGGATATTTATGTACCACTTGCTCAAACTCTTTCGAGAGGTCGCTCCCCACTCGCCGAGTCGGGGAATCTGGATCGGCGAACTCGGGATGCGCCGCCTCCAGTTCCTGCAACTCTTTCATCATCTTATCAAACTCAAAGTCTGATATTGTCGGTGCCGAAAGCACATAATAATTATAATTATGCCGCTCCAGCTCATCACGCAGGGCTTTTATCTTTGCTTCGACCATATTAGTATATTAATTCTACGTTGTCTATCCAAAACGTATTTCCCGGAGAGCCGATATAGGCCCCTCCGTGGCTGGAGGTGAACTGCAACACCATATGCGTAGGTGCCTCGCCCGGCTCCGCCCAGCCTACCTCTTGGATAGGAACGCTTTTTCCTTTACTATTTAACGTATAACGTTCCTCTACTTGTATACGCATATACGGTTTATATTCGGGCTTGGATGTTATATTTCCATAAAGGATCGGGTAAGTAGCGTCATTTACCCAATCAGGGGTAGATTCCGTATAGCGTTGCACCATCGTACCGACCCGCTTGGAATAAACATTCCCTTCCGCATCTTCCCATCGTTTCTGCAACAACAAGATCACCGCCAAGGAATCCTGCCCGGCCACCGTACTCTTACGGCTGAACCCCGTACTACGTACCCGATTCTTCTCGGGAGCGGCTTTCACCTTATAATCAAACCGCAACGCTTTCGGCTTCTTGGAGAAAGGCACTCCTGATTGTAACATCGCTTGGGGGTTCTTTGTTCCCTTGATCGGCTCATGCACCGTACCCAAGAAAACGGAGCCGGCGGCGATCACCTCGATATCCACCAAACCGAAAACCTTCACGCTCTCATAACGGGTCTC
>PPYE01275871.1_pt1 | contig 13296 bp, 22 predicted proteins | sample 1559881 | NCBI WGS metagenome assembly PPYE01 (sample SAMN08240022, study PRJNA423297) | Human gut metagenome, whole genome shotgun sequencing project.
CCACAATAGTTAATTTTCGCATAAGAATCATAGTGATGATAGGTAATATAGTTTTCATGAGCCCCCAGTGATAACAAAAGCTCTTTTATATAATCGCAAATTACTTTTTCTGCTTCTGTTGGCGGATCACTTCCCGCTACCTTTTGTTCATAACATGCATGCTCTGCTATTTGTAAAAACTTGAATAAATCGTCATGGCTATTAATACTTGCGCGCCAATGAATACTGGATTTTTTTTGTGTTAGATCGAATAATGGATCATTTTCATATTTATGTCGGTCATATTCTGATAAAGAAAAAGATATCCATTTTGCGAGGGCAGAATACTTAACTCTCATAAAGTCATTGTTACCATAAAATAAGGTTGTGTAATCTTTCGATCGATGCTCAATCTTAAATTTGCTTTTATCTTTTATATCAGATAAATGGTCAATGAAATAATGACAAATAATCTCCTCTTCTTTATCAGTATCTATCTCATAATTATTAGCTTCCGGGTCATTAATCTTTTCTGCACTGATGACAATCTGGTTTTTAAATATTTTGCTAAATAATCCCATTACATTTCTCCTTCAGACTATTGCACTATACTTTTTTCAATTAAACTTGTAGTATTCAAACACATCCAAATAAGGCTCAAATTGTATATAGTAATCCCCCAGGACAGACGTTCCGCGTCCATATTTCTGGCGGTATAGCTCCAGGGCATCCCGTATCGTATCCTCAGATATATTAAGATACTCCGACATTTCAACCATGTTGCTGCAATGCGCCTGACATGCCCTGACAATATCGAGGAGGGGAAGCTGTACCTTGTAAGCCCACAGCCGCGCCTCTCGTTCTTGTTTCCTGGCCATCACAGAGTCTTGCTCGATAATGCGCCCTACAGTAGTATGGTAATGGCCCATTTCCTCCGCGAGCACATCTGCTTTCTTTTTGAGAGTAGGGATGTCCTGGCGAATAGCGATCCGACGCCCACGGCACCTCCCGTCTCCAGAGTGTAGGGGAACCTCCTTTACAATAAGCCCTTCCTCGTCCGCTGCAATCAGAAGTTCATCATACGTCAAGCGTGATCGCCTCCCTACTTGTTCCAGAAGTCGTCATCATCCATTATATCGTCGTCGTGCCTTTGCATTTCATCGGTTACCTCTATGTCGGTGCGCTCATGAGCAGCCTGTGGCATGAGGTAGTCAGGCATAGAAACGATATTGCCTTTACGTGCCACACAGCGCTCATATTCTTTAGCTAATATGGTATCGATGAGTTCTTGACCATGGTCGTCTAACGCGCGATATTTTTTTATATGGTCATGTTCTTTAGAATTTAAAGCTTCTTTTTTATCCTGATCATGCTTTGCAAGGTATTCTGTCAGTGCGTGTCTCATATTGTCAAGGGTTATGAACTTTTTAGAAGGCAGCAAATCGTCAAAATCCTTGGAAAAGAAGCAGCGGATAAGCTCGTTTTCGGATACCTCGAATTCCTTACTCAAAATTCGGAAGATACGCTGGAGATTTTCACCCAGATAATAATTTTCTTCCCAGCCCATTATATAAGCTGGGGTAGTGTCCAAAGCTTTTGCTATAGCGGAGATTTTAGATTGAGGTAGTCCTCTACCGTCCACTTCTATTTTATTAATTGATGAGCGCGATTTGTACCCTGCTTTTTGTGCTAACTCTTCCTGAGACATTCCTAATTCTTCTCGACGTTTTTTGATTCTTTCTCCTATTTCCATTTTAGCACCTCCATAAGGTAATAATATCATGGGGTAGAAAAAAATTCAACAAAAAGTAAAAAATATGTTGACATTTTTTGAACATGAGGGTATGATACAGGATGTAGACAAAATGACTACAAGAGAGGAGGTAAGACAGTGACAGATACAGGAATGCTTAATGAGTTAATCAAGGGGTCTGGCTTAAAAAAAGGCTGGATTGCAGAACAGCTTGGACTATCTTATTTTGGCTTTCAGAAAAAGATAAATAACGAAAGTCAGTTTAAGGCAAATGAAATAAAGAAATTGTGCGAGTTGTTAAATATTACATCCTTGAAAATGCGTGAAGATATTTTTTTTGCGCCAAATGTAGACAAAATGACAACATGATTTTAAGGAGGGAGAAAAGATAAGATGAACGAGATCATGACTCAGAGCTTTGTGGACACGTCTCACCTGACACCCATTGAGATCGCGCTGGGGGTTGATGGGAACGGGATGACCACGGCGAAGAGGTTGTATGAGTTTTTGGAACTGAATCCTGGAAATTTTGCCAGATGGTGCAAAACAAATATTTTAGAAAACCCATTCGCAGAGGAAAACGTAGATTATGTGCGACTCTTCATCGAGGAAGAGACGCCCACGGGTGGAAAAATCCAGAGAGAAGATTTTAGGCTCACAGCCCATTTTGCAAAGAAGCTTTCCGTAAAAGGAAATAGCGAGAAGGCGGAGCAGGCAAGGGAGTATTTTGCCAGACTGGAGGAGAGGGTAAAGGCGGTGGCCATTGATCGGAGCCAGCTTGATCCAGGCACGCAGCTCATGCTTCAGCTGGCGGAGAATATTTCCCGCCAGGAATTGGAGCAGAAGCGGCAGGCGAAAGAGCAGGAGCGCCAGGGGGCAGAGCTGGAGCAGGTCAAAGAGAATCAGAAGATGATCGCCCAGGCCCTGGCAAAGCCAGTAGAGATGGATTTCCGAACTTGGGTAAATAGCAGCCTGTCGGCAATCGCTGAGAGTGAGGGCTACTTATACATAGGGAGTTCCCCGGAACGGTATAGGGCAGTGAGGACAGAGAGTTATGAGCGGCTTAACCGCAAACGCCCCTGCCGGTTGGGTCTGAAAGTAAAAAATGCTAAGGGTAATGCGGCGATAGCAGGCGCCAATGACAGTCAGTTGAATGCCATTAATAAATTGACAGTGATTGAGGCTGATAAGGATTTGCGACCTGTATATGAAGCTGTAATCCGGGAGATGTTGGCGGCCTATAGGGTAAATGTATAAGTGTGCGGAGATGAGTAAATATCTTAAATATTGATAAATTCATCACAAAGAAAGCCCTATTTCTTGTTCACAAAAATTTTACAATTAGGTTTAATTACTCGGCTAAATTGTTATTTATCAAAATGTAAATTATTGTAAATTTTAACATGCACATAGAGGGGCAAAAGGTGATGAAAAAATCGGCAAAATCCTTACTCGGTTAAATCGTCATTTAGACGAGAAAAGCTCGATTTTACACGGGTTTGCGGGTATTTACATATCGGAAAGAACGTGCTATATTACCCCGTACCAAGCACATTGACAATCACATCCATCCACAGCAGCTGTCCGGCTGTAAGCGGTAAGAACGTAAAACCGCTGTGAAGAGTGTATCGGAATACGAGAGGAAAGGAGATGTAGGTCATGACAAAATTATGTTTAAGGCCGGAAGATGTAGCACCTATTCTGGGGAAAAGTCCAAAAAACATCCGGCGGGATATGCGAAGGGGAGTCCTGGATCTGGGCCTGGTAATCCCGCCGGAGAAGTCCGGTAAGGCCACATGGGAGTTTAGGATTTACCCGGCCAAGTTAGAGAAAATAATTGGGGAGAGCCTGGAAGAGTTTTATGCGAGGCGTTCCCGAGCAGGGGAGACAGACAAGAATGGCAGAGGAGGACAGGGCGATGGATCAGGAAAGTAAGAGCCTGCTGTTGAAACAGATTAAGGAGGGCGGATATCTGCCGGACGCGATGGTTGATGTGCATAAGGTATTGGCCAACGCGGGGATGGAGCTGTACGCGAAGCTGTGCTGTGACCGGATCGAGGCCGCAGGACTGGTGGATGGCGTGCATGTGTCACATGGTTCGCCGACATCGTGGAAGTTACAGGTGGATTCCCAGGGCATTGGATTGTGTCGGGAGATATTAGGGGCTTACTTACAGCCGCAGAACTTGGACGATATGCAAAAGCTGCTGCAGAGCTGCCAGGATTATTACACTTCTCTCAATAACATGCTATATTCCCTGCGAAAAATGAGTGTGGATGACCTGAAAGCGGTCCGTGTGGAGAAATTTGCATATAAGGTAAGCGAACAGGACATCAAGGACATTACGGATCTGTATGAGGCGGAACGGAAATGTAGGAGGATCCCTAGTAGTGTCCGGCGAACGGGTAACAGGATTACATTTGTCTACCATATGCTCCGGCATTTCCCCGGACCAGTCAGAATTCTGTGGCCGTTCATACGGGAGGCATGGAGCTGTTGGGACACGATTGGGATCAGCGACTGCACTGACGATGGACAAGGGAAGTACAGCAAGGCATTGAGGCGCTTCACCGAAAGCCATGGTGGTACACGCGGCATTAAGAACCTCCAGGGGGATGATCTGGCCAAATACATATTTTTGGCGGTCAAGGCCTATGGGATGGATGGTATTGAATCCTTGAATCGTAGCAGAGGCCCAAAGTCCTGCTTGATGATTGATCGTAGATACCAGGACCTGAAACAGGTTATGGAGGCCATAGGAAGGCTGACACCGGCGGAACTGCTGCGGATGTACCCGGTGGAGAAGAAATTTAATGGGACCAGGTGGAATGAGAAGGATTACTTCTATACCATGGACAAGCTGCGGTGCTGGCCCGCGGACCAACCGCTTGGCGGCGCCAACGATGTAGCTTGTCTCCTCTGGGATTACCAGAACTGGGATCTGACAGACGTATTACTGGAATGGATGCATGTTATTGGTGATCTGCGGATCTATTGCAATGATCCGGCACCGAATGACGAGTTTCACAGAAAGATGGAAAAGGCGAGGATGTCCAATGGGGAGAAGTAGAGCGACGAGGCCAACGAGGGACCAGAAGGTGATCATGAGCGCTGCGGGCCTGGTGGTGAACAACTGGCTGGTACTCAGGGAGTCTCCGGCGGAGCTGCTGCTGGTGAGCCGTGGGGCAGGAGTGGTCAGGAAAATAAAAAAGAGAGAAAGGAAATGAGCAGATGAATGATTTAGTAGTAAAAGAAGTAGGGTTCTTTGGCGATACTTTGATGGCTGCCCAGGATTCGAACGGGAATATCTGGGCTGGAGTTAAATGGTTCTGTGAGGGACTGGGACTTACGGAAGGACAGACCAGAAATGAAAGACTCAAAATTCAAGAAGATTTAGCGCTGAGACAAGGAGGACGAAAAATTGCACTCCCTACTAATGGGGGAACTCAGGAAACTTTGTGTTTGAAACTTGAATTTTTACCATTATGGCTTGCTAAGATTACATTAACTCCAACAATGAGAAGAGAGAATCCAGATTCTGTGGATAAGCTGGTGAAGTATCAGCTGCAGGCAAAGGATATTCTGGCAGCTGCCTTCCTTCCAAGAGAAAAAGAGCAGCAGCGCCGTCTGACACCAGAGGAAATGCTGAGGATTCAGCTTGGAATGTTGGACAAACAGGGCGAGCGCCTGGGTGGCGTGGAAGTCCGCGTGGACAAGCTGGAAAACACCATGACGATTGACTATGGGCAGCAGCAGGAGCTTCAGGCACTGGCCAAGTCGGTGGCCGTGGGCGCTGTGGGCGGAAAGAAAGCGCGGGCCTACTCTTACCAGTATCCACAGATGGATGAGAACGTCAGGGCACCCAAGATGTACGGGATGGTTATTTCAAGGCTGTGGCATGATTACCAGGATTATTTCGGGGTCAATTCCTATAAGAACACGCCCACCGTGAGGTTTGACGAAGCCCTGGAGTATATCAACGGATGGGCGCCGCCTACTAACATGCAGCTGGAGATCGGGAAGATCAACCGCGGGGAAATGTGACAATGAAAAAGCCTTTAAGAAGCGCCAACTCCTTAAAGGCCGATAACCCGGAGGCTATACAAAACTATCCAAGCAAAGTATAGCATCTCCGGGGTAAAAAAGGAAGGGGATAACAATATGAAATATCCGAATTTAGTAGAGGAACATAAACAGTATTGGTGCTTGGAGGCAATGGCCCGGAGCGCAGACGTGACGCCGGAACTGATGGCGGCAATATTGAACGGGGATGAGTTGCTGATGGCTGATGAAGCCTTAAATCTTGCACGGTATATGATGTGCAAACCCAGCTATTTGTTCAGCCCGACGCTTTCCGTGTTGAATAATAAGAGCAGCCGGCACCGTCGCTGGATGGCAGAATTGAACCGGGATCTGTATGAGATTTGGGAAGCCAGCAAGAAGGGCGATTACTGGGCGCTGGATTATATGCATACCAATAAGCGAATCAAATATGTAAATATGTCACTAAAATTCCAGGATGGCCGGCAGGTAACGTATGCGGAATACAAGGCCGTTAAAACTGATATGACATGGGCTCTGGGGCACATCCGCGAGAAACAGCATAAGCCCCGCGGACTGGAGAGGAGCGCAGGATGACGAGTGAAATGATAGATACATTAACATCAGAGTTAATCCATGAGCTTGGAGAGATGAGCATTGCGGAGCTGGAATATATGCGGCCGGTATGGGCCGAAGAACTTGAAAAGCAGGGCGTTGGAAAAAAGGCGGAAATATACTGCATGACTATGATCGATCTGGTGATTAAGAAGAAAAAAGAGAATGTAATTGCTAAACACAGCGGGCAGCAGAACTGGAGAGTCGAGGAGGAAACGATATGAAAAAATCAATTTGCATACCAGTGGAGCAGTACAATAAGATGTTAGATTCTTACGACGAGGCCATGAAAGAACTGCGGCGGTTGCAGCGGGAACTGCGGACGATCCGGTACGGGAAGCCTGGAGAGCGCGGAGGGGAAACCAATGATGAAAGCTAAAGAATACCGGGAGAGTATTGCGAATGGTATGAGGCGGGTAAGACGTCTCTATGACCTGGATCTGATTTTCCGTATTATCGAGTTGATCCGCAAGATGAACGCGAGTGAGGATCTTGATCGGAGTGTAACGCAGTGGAGCCTGATCAGGGGCGTTCTCTCCGATGATACGGCAACGAGTGACCTGGATCATGTGAGCAATTTTCTCAGAGCGATCCAGCAGGCATCGGAGAAGAAGGTTGCAGGATAGGTGTGTTGCGATATCGCAACAGAAGGGAGCATTAAGTGAAGAAAGAGGAGATGAAGCGGATCGTCCTGAATTATATCAATAAGAACGATTCCGCGAGTTATGCAGAGATAGAATGGCTTTTCGAGCAGAACGGATACGATTATAGAGGCGAGTTATTATCCTGTTCTGACCAGTGCGAGCATGTGGTGTTCTGGTCTGACTGGAACGCTGAGGCCTTTGAAATGATGACGGAGTTGCTGCATGAGCGCGCGGTTCACCGGGAACCGGCGGGCCCGCTGCGGTATCTGTTGGATGGGGCCGGTATGACGATCCCTGTCGTAAAGCAGAAAGTTCAGTATAAGACAGATCATTGGGCGCCGGTTATTTTCGTGAAGGGGCCAGAACCGGAGCTTGTGACGTCACAAGTGGAGGCAAGGACGAAATGAGTAAAAAAATCGTCAGAAAGACTGTGTTGTACAACCGCCCTGAAGTCATCGGGCTGTTTTATCACGAAAACCGGACTTATTACCACAATGCGAATAGTCCGGCTGGCAAGGTGATCTTAATGTACTCAGCGCTGGCAGGGAAGGAACAGAAGAAATTGATGTAACGGCGAAAGCCATTGCATAGAGTAACTGGTTAATTCAACTCAACACATGCTTATAATATGTCACGGTATGAATGCAGAGGTGTTGGACTCAAGGCCGGGATGGCTGACCGTCTCCCGGCCGGAGAGGAGGGACAAGTGGATATTAAAAAGATTGAGAAGATTTTACAATTTGAGACCTACAGGATGTATTACAATGCCTGTCATCAGTGGGCTAAATTCTTTGAATTTGTAAATATGGCGTGGGTGTACTGCCCGGACAGCGGCAGAGTGTCAGAATTGGATAAGACAGCGGATTTTTATCTGCCGGATCAAGGCGCGTATTTTGTGGTGGATTTTGGCCGGCCTGGCAGAGGCTTTGTCGACGGCAAGAAGTTATCGAAGCAATCAGGGAGGTCGGTGATTTTGGGGAGCGGAGATGGCACATTTCGTATATTTGAAGGAGGGGAAGCTTTTTCCGATATTGAAACCGTGTTGTGCCAGTGCGCTGCCTGTGGGAGATGTTATTTCATGAATGAGCCTGGAAGCTACACCTGTAGGGTATGCGGTGAATATGATGGGGACCATCATCTTTTACAGTGGATTGATGGAAGTGGAAACGTATTTGAAAAAATGCCAGTAGGATGTGAATGGCTGTTTCAAAGGATAAAGGGGTGATAGTTTGGCAGAGCGCAGGATGTTTTCGAAAAAAATCATAGATAGCGATTCCTTCTTGGACATGCCACTATCTACCCAGGCTCTTTATTTCCACTTGGCCATGCGGGCGGACGATGATGGTTTTCTTAATAATGCCAGGAAAATTATGAAAATCGTAGGGGCTTCCCAGGCAGATTATGATCGGCTTATTGATGACCGGTTTATTCTCCAATTTGATGATGGGATTTGTGTTATAAAGCATTGGCGGATCCACAACTATCTGCGGGCGGACCGGTATAAGGAGACGCAGTACCTGGAGGAAAAGGCAAAATTGTATTTGAAAGAGAACGGTGCCTACACCTTAAATAAAGATAAGGCGGTAGCCAGTTTGTCAACCAGCGGTGAACCATCCGACACACAAATGGCTACCATTGGTATACCGGATGGAAACCAGTTGACACCCAATGGTAACACAAATGACAACCAAATGGATACCTGGTTGACGCAGGATAGGATAGGTAAGGAAAGGATAGGTAAGGAAAGTATAAAAAAATACATTTGCCCGGAGCCAGGCAAGCCTGCTCCAGGCTGTAGTGATATTTTTCTCCCCCTTGTTGATGGCACGTTCTACAATGTGCCAAACGAGAAAATTGAAAATTGGTCAAAAGCGTTCCCGGCAGTGGACGTAGATCACGAACTGCGGAAAATGCTGACCTGGTTGGATAGCAACCCTAAGAACCAGAAAACGTCCAGGGGAGTCAACCGGTTTATAAATGGTTGGCTTTCCAGAACCCAGGACAGGGGCGGATCAACTGGTGCTGGTCAGGATCGAGTAATTAAGACAACAAGGGACGGGAGGATTTTACAGTGAATTTTGATGAGAACGAGATCCGAAAGGTTATTTCTATCATGAAGCCGGAGAACAGTCTGTTTGAAATACGGGTTATTTCGGGAGGAGGTAACGCAAGTGGTTACTTTCGGAATGCAGATACCTGTATCAATGCCATGAAGAAACTCAGAATGGATGGAAACAGCAATGTGTATATCACGCTGAACGGAATTAAGGACGAATGTCATTCCCGGCAGCAGAGGGATTGCTTTGTGCGCAATGCAAAACCCAATACATCGGATTCTGATATTTACTGTTATGACTGGCTCATGGTGGATATAGATCCGGTGAGAGCCGCGGGGACCTCTTCCAGCGAAGAACAGATCGTCGTTGCGAAAGAAAAGTGCAACGAGGTTTTCACGTTCATGAAGCGTACCGGTTTTGACGATCCGATTGTGGCGTTCAGCGGGAACGGCGCGCACCTTTTGTATAGCATTGGCCTGGAAATGAACGATGAGAACAAGAAGCTGGTAAAGGATTGCCTGGCGGTACTGTCTCTGTTCTTTTCGGACGATAAAGTGAGCATTGACACCGCCAACTTTAACCCGGCCCGGGTGTGCAAGCTGTATGGAACCCTGGCCCAGAAAGGGGCCAATACGCCGGAGCGGCCACACCGTAGGAGTTATATTGTCCAGGCACCGGAGCGGCCCAAGCAGAACGACAAGGCACTGCTGCAGAAGCTGGCCGGATACCTGCCGATGCCAGAAAAGCCGCAGGGGTATAACCGGTATAATCCGATGGGGTTTGACTTGGATCAGTGGCTTGACGAGCACGGCCTGCGCTACACGAAAGCTGACTATGGCGGTGGAACCAAGTACATCCTGGATCACTGCCCGTTTGATGAGAACCACGCTGGTAAAGACGCCTGCATTTTCAAGATGTCCAACGGCGCCATTGGCTTTCATTGCTTCCATAATTCCTGTGCAGACAAAACCTGGCGGGATGTGCGGCAGCTGTTTGAACCAGATGCCTATGACCGGCAGTACATACGGGAGGAGCGGCGGCCGAACTACCAGAACCCCAACTATGTGGTGGAGAAAAAAGAGCAGGTAAAGATCGTGGACGGGCAGCCGGTGTTTTTCACCACGGAGCAGATCCGGCTGATGGAGGAGCCACCAGAGGAGTTCATAAAAACCGGCATCGACGTGATCGACCAGAAAATGCGCGGGTTAAAAAAGGGTTTTGTGACCTGCCTCAGCGGATTGAGGGCGGCCGGGAAGTCCAGTATCATCTCCCAACTCACGATTGAGGCGTCCCAACAGGGATACCGGACGGCGCTGTTCAGCGGAGAACTGAAGCCCAAGAATCTGTTGAAATGGCTTCTGCTGCAGGCCGCCGGCAAAGGGCATGTGAAGGAAACCCAGTACGATAATTATTACGTGGTGCCAGCCCCTTACGACGAGATCGTATCTAAGTGGCTGGACGAAAAGGTTTTTGTGTATAACAACTACTACGGGAACAACTTTTCACTGATCCTGGAGCAGATTACAAAGTGCGTGGTTGAGCATCGGGTGGATCTGGTGATCCTGGACAACATGATGGCGCTGAATCTGATGGAGATGGGATCGGACAAGTATCAGCAGCAGAGCCATTTTGTGGAGTGTCTGGAGAATTTTGCGAAGAATGCCAATGTCCACATCCTATTTGTGGCCCATCCCAGGAAGTCGGTGGGGTTCCTCCGGCTGGATGATGTATCCGGTAGCAACGACATAGTGAACCGCGTGGATAATGCTTTTATCCTTCACCGAGTAAATACTGATTTCCGTCGCCTGTCCAAGGATATGTTTAAGTGGAAGGATGACAACGAGTTGTATCAGTCCACCAATGTGATCGAGATCTGTAAGGACCGCGACGGCGGTCAGCAGGATGTATTTATCCCCTTATTTTTTGAGGCCAGCACAAAGCGGCTACGGAATAGTCCGGGGGAGAACAAGGTATATGCCTGGGAGGAGACGATAGGAAATTTCATCAGTGGAGATTTTGAGGCCGTGCCCCTTGGTGAGGAGCTGCCGTTTGATTGAGGAGAATGCGTCGAGGTCTGTGAAGGTCTTGGGAATTGAAATAGGAGCGTGCAATGGATAATGACAAGGTAAAGGGAATCTTTTGGAAGAGCTATAACTGGTTTTGGAATAAGTGGAAGGATGAAGTTCTCCCGCGGGAATCTGAACGATGGGATGAGGTGGTTCAGGACGTTAGAACGGTTATGGCAGAATATGACTGCCGGATGTGCAAGAAGATTGTCCTGGCGCTGCTGACAGAGCTGGAGGAGAGAAGCTGGGGAAATGGAGGCGATAACGTGAGAGCCTATAAGGTATCAAAGGAGTCGGAGCTGTCCCTGGATGAGAAGATAGAGGCTGTAAACGGGTATGGTGTGGCGGATTTGCTGTATGTGATTCGGGAGTTTGAGGAGAGTCCGGGGAAATATGAGCCGGAGGTGATCAGGCAGATCGGGCTGCAGCTGATGGATAAAGGGATCATGTTGATGTTTTGAGAGGAGCGAGGATATGAGAAAATCAAATAGAGCTATGATGGTAAAGAATATTGTGGACACGTTGACGGACAGCGTGAGGGAGTATGAAGCGTTTGAGCAGGAACATGGTCATGGGCCGCTGTATAACGATCTTGACATGTACCACACCAAGGAATCCATCAAACGGCGGATTACCCAGGCCAGGGCAGAACTGAACCAGCTGGCCAAGGATCTGTAGGGGGTGGAGGCGTATGAGGTCAGTCTATTACAACTTGTATGATGGTGGCCATAAGATCGGAGCCTACACGCCCATGGAGCTCCAGACGATGATCCAATGTAGTAGATCGTTGCCATGTGAGTATGCCGCCGATGGTAAGACGTACCACGGCAGGTATACGTTTGAGCGTATTGAGCCGCCGGCCAGGAATGAAGATATTGCAACCAGATGGGAGCAGGCGACAAGGCGGCTGAGGACAAGCGGGTACGATTTGAGTAAGATTAAAATTATGCTTGGGGAGGGTGAGGCCAATGGACAAAACTGAGAATGAACAGAAAAAAGAATTTCTGATGAGCTACCAGATGGCCAAAAGAGACGTGACCAGATTGGAGGAGCAGCTGGCAGAGCTGAAGATTAGTAAGATGTCACCAGGCTGCGAGATCGGCGACGGCCTGCCGCACGCCCATAATGTGACGGATTTGTCTGAATATGCGGTGAAGGTGGAGGAGATAGAACAGAAGATCATAAAAGCACGGTACCGGCGGATATGTGCGTTTGAGCGGGTAAGGGAGTGTATTGAGGCTATGGAAGATGAGCGAGAGAAGCTGCTGCTGACCTACCGATATCTGCGGGGAATGCGCTGGACGGCAATTTGTGAGCTGATGAAGCATAGCTGGCAGCACGTTCACCGGATTCATGCCAGTGCATTAAAAAATTTTCGAACCATGTGATTGTATGTGACTATGTGGTTCTGCTATACTGTAGTCAGTGAAATGGGTCAACCGGAGATGGCTGGCCCATTTTGCTGCCCATGACATTTCCCGCCGGGTGAAATCCAGACCGGCGGGGCCTCCTAACCCTGAATGCTTTCCTTGAAAAAAAACACGTATAACACGTGCGAAAAAGCTTGACAATACGTGCTATACGTGCTACACTATGATCAGAAGGAGGGGAGAGATGAGGTTCAGGGAAGTAGAAAAAATGATTTTACAAGATGGCTGGTATGAAGTAAAACAGGTTGGATCACATCACCAATACAAACATCCAACAAAGCCCGGGAAGGTCACAATACCAGAACACAAAGGGAAGGACATAAACCTGACAGTTGTAAAATCAATACTAAAGCAGGCGGGGCTGTAAAGCCCCAAATGCCTGCATAAAGAACGAGGAGGTAGCTTATGAAATTAGTTTATCCGGCGGTATTTACTCCATACGAAAATGGAAGCGAAGGATATGCGGTAGAGTTTCCAGATCTGCCTGGTTGCGTGACCGGCGGGGACGATATGGCCGAAGCGATTTTTATGGCGGAAGATGCTGCCAGTGGATGGGTGCTGACAGAGTTAGAAGAGGGAAAGAAGGCACCGAGGGCGTCCAAGTTGGCGGATATCGCAGCGGAGCCGGGGCAGTTCGTCAATATGGTTGCCTTGGATATGGATGCCTATGCGGCAAAGTACGGAAGCAGGGCGGTGAAGAAAACCCTTACT
>PPYE01293959.1_pt1 | contig 13292 bp, 18 predicted proteins | sample 1559881 | NCBI WGS metagenome assembly PPYE01 (sample SAMN08240022, study PRJNA423297) | Human gut metagenome, whole genome shotgun sequencing project.
GCATTAGAGACAAATTTTACGAAATAAATGGTTGTATTCCATCCAATGTAACTATTATGCCGTGGTTTTCGCTGCTAATTAAGCATGGTATACGACCTTACCAAAGTTATCTTATAAATAATAGGGTATCAGGTGTGTTATTAGTGAATAAGGCAGATAAAAATTTATTGAGACTAAAAGATACAAATGAGAAAAAATATGTCACGGCTTCAGGTAATGTATATTCAAATATGATTTCAAAATTGCCATGTGTTTTGGACGGATTATCGAATGGATGTGTATTTCGCAGAATACGAAAAATTTTTTCTTATGTTTTTGTAGATGAAATACAAGATTTTGCCGGATATGATTTAGAAGTTATAAAAAAACTGTACGAGGTTGGCTGCAACATGACTTTAGTAGGAGATCCCCGTCAGACGACGTATCGAACTCATTACGAAGCAAAATATAAAAAGTATGCAGGTGGGAAAATAGTGGATTTTGTGCAGGATAATATTCCTGGAATGAATATTGATTCCACAACATTATCGACCTCTTATCGAAATAATCAGATTATATGTAATCTTGCAAATCAGATGTATCCTGATATGAAGCCATGTGATTCTGCAATGAATGAAAAAACGGGACATGATGGAATATTTTGGATTAACGAAAAAAATATTGATAGCTATATAGAAGAATATAATCCTATACAGCTTAGATATGACAGAAGAACTAAGGTAAATGAAAAATTTAGAGTAACGACTTTTGGATCAGCAAAGGGACTTACTTTTGATAGAGTTTTGATATATCCGACACAGCCGATGCTGAAGTGGTTATCTGAAAAATCCAAAGATATGAAGGCTGAAAGCCTTTCTAAGTTTTATGTTGCAGTCACAAGGGCACGATACAGTGTGGGATTTGTTTATAAAACTCAAAAGATTCCATCTGAAAATATTGGAAAAATATGGATACCTATAAAGCCGGATAATTGAATGTATAGGGTAATCTATTTCTTTCCATGTCAGTTGAGTTTTATGTGAAATAGCGTATAAAATAACACTTTTACTGTATATGTAAGATTAGCTTATAATTTTGGGCAAAAAGCACGGTATTAGCTATTTACTGTGTGCTTTTTGCCTTATACTGATATACGATACTAAAATAAGTTGAATTGAAACTCATAACTGCAATAGAACAAATCAATCCGATTCTTCAGATTTTTCAATTTTGTCAGGAATGCACTTTAAAAACATTTCAAACAGTGGTTTTATTTCGGATGAAACAGAGGGAAGAAAATGTTCCCTTATATAGTCGGTTCCCAGGTTTGATTTTATAAGTTTATTGAACTGCCTTAAATTCTCAAGCAAATGAAATTGTTCACCCCATCTGATATATTGTTTTACACATTTCTTCACTGCTGCCTTGCAGCCGGCGTTATAGAGCTCTAAATTTTGTCTGATCAATGTGTAGGCACCGTGTTCATTAGGATGAAATTTTTTGATTATTTTCTCAGCTTTTATTTCTGTTTTGGTGGTGGGAACGGAGATTTCTTCTTCAGAAGTTAATTCAGGAAGTCCATTTAGCCATTCTCTGAGTGTATCTGCATCAACACCATAAGATTCTGCAGTGGATTTATCAATACGTCTAAATTTAACAGACTGATAATGCTTTTTAGCAACCTCAAGGCGTTCTTCTTCCGTACGTTCATCGGTTGCTAAGAGAAGTCGCATCACAGCATAAATTTCTGGACTGAATACCATTTCCATAACATACATAATCCATTTATGGCTGTGGCCGTAGGTAAGGAAATCATTTAATAGTGTTGTACAGCTGTAAAGAGTTTTCCGACGCTGATCACGTGTAAAAGAATCATCTGTATTCCAGAATTGTATGATCTCATTGAAATTATATGGAATGCTCCAGAAACCGGCATTATATATTTCTATGTGTTTCTCCCAACCTTCAAAGATTTCGGTTTCTTCCGGATAAAGTTCTCTTGATTTTTCAATCGCTTTTTTTCTTATTTCATCAGTCATTTTTTAGTCCTCCTGTGGATACAGCATAACACCATAAATACAGCAAATATAGTAGAATCAGACAAGCAAAAAGCGATTCTCTGTTTTGCATTTTAGGGATAGATTTTGGAACAGGATTTTTTGTAAAAATCGCATATTGTCAACTTTTAAACATCAACTTTTAAGAGAGTAAAAGTTGCACGCCTCTAGGGAAACAGAATTGTTTTTCCAGGGAAAAAGTTGCCCTTTTCGGATAATAGTTGATACTTTGTAAAATAAAAGTTTTTAAAAGAGTGTTTTATAATGCGTTTTTAGGTGGCTCTGATGCGAAAATGGGAAAATTTTTGATAAAAGTTGATGTCAACTTTTAGGAGGAAACCATATTCATAAAAGTAAATATTTGATAGGTTTTCTTCTAGAATAAAGACTATATTATTACATATAAAAGGAGCTTTGTTTTGGGTAAACCAGAAGAAAGGCAATGGATCCAGATTATTCTGTAAAAGGTATAATAATCATAGAATTAATATGTTTGCAAATTTTGTAAAACAAAATGAAGAATGTTATGAGTAATACAATATGAGGTTTATTATGTCATAAGTGACATAATGAGAAATTCATAATGCCATAAGTGACATAATGAGAAACTTATAATGTCATAAGTGACATAATAGAAAATCCATAATGTCGTAAGTGACATAATAAAAAATTTATTATGCCAAAAGCGACATAGCATGAAAGTGCTGAGGCTATATATGGTATAGCTGATATAGAGAAAGTGGAAAAGTCAGAAGATAATCTGAATATAAATATTAAATAAATCATGCAAAAAGCGATTTTGGGGTGATATTGAATGGTTTTGCAACGATATTATAGGGTTTTGCGGTAATATTATATGTTTTTATAAAAGGCTCTGTAAAGAAGCAGGAAAGCTGTGTCTGCTGAAAGCAAAAATGCTTTTTATGCGAAAATAGTGTGTTTTGAGATGATATAGGTAGATTTTGATGTATAAATTAAAAAAATAAAAATCAGTCAGGTGTGGTAGCCTGGCTGATTTTGGGGGAGAGCAGATTATAAAATTTTGAACTAATTTGTTGAGATATTTTTGTTATCTGCCTGGTAATCTTTCTCTTCAGTGTAAGTATCTATCAGTAATTTGAAGACATTATAGGCAGAAGCTTTTATGTCTGGAAGAAATTCAGAGCGGATTTTCTCTGGTGAAGTTTGATTTTGAAACAATCCGTTAAGTTCCAGTAATTTCTTTTGTACATATTCTTTGCTACAAACAAGAAACCATTGATCGACAACATGTTCTAAGGCATCATGATAAGCTTGGACATATAAATTAATACCTTTGGAAATAGTTTCGTAGGAGTCTGCTTTATCAGGAAAGTTCTTCTTAAGATATTGCAAGGCTCCGGCATTAATAGTGGGATTGGCACCAAACATACGGTGAGATAATGGCCGTTCCGGCTCATCATGTCTCCATTCCTGAAGTGTTTCCAGATTAATATCATAATCTCTGATAATATCTGCATCTTCATCGGTATAACCGCGATCCAGAAAATCCTTTTTAGCACGTTTCAAGCGTTCATCATTGGATATGGAATTGCATTGCCAAAGCAAATATATAATAGCGTAACTTTGCGGCGGTGCTATGATTCGAACGATATCATATAGGTGTTGCTTACCGTATCCAGTAGCAATGGTATTATTGAGCACGTTGAGGGGAAAGACCAGTTCAGAATGATGTACACCATAATCGTAAGGAGATATTGTATCGATCCAGTACTCAATAATTTTGTCCATGTTGTTTGGTGCAGAGCGATAAGCAGAAGCGTAAATTTCTTTATATTGTTCCCACTTTTCATAGACACTGTAATCATCAGGGAAAAGCTCAGCTAGTTTGCGGCGGGCTTGTCTTATAAGTGGCTCCTGTTTATTTACTTCTGTCATATCCTTATTTTTCCTCCTGTTCCCAGATTACTGTGCCGTTACGTGCCTTATAAATATAGGAACTGTTCTTGTTTGAATCTTGCACATCACGATAATTGCAATTGATCACGGTGAGAGTATCAGGTCCATATTTATCATTTATGGAATTTATCGCTTTGTGGATTTTTCCCATTTTGGCCTGGTGCATTTCTTTAGTGTAAGAATCATCAAATAATACAGCCAAATTGATACAGGACAGATCAGTTTCAAACTGAACGATTTGAACGACGTGTCCTTTATACAATTTGATCAACTTTGGGATGATTTCGTCTAGAACCTGCTGTACAGGAAGAACAGTAGAAAGGTGCTTGTATGCAGTTTTATTTTTGACTATTAATTCCTGAGAAATTTTCGCAAGCTCTACAGGATTAATAGCCTGATATGTTTTATGACTTTCCATTTCCCGGCCTTCTTTCTATTGCATCGGCAATTTTAGAAAAATGATTTTCGATTTCTACTTGTCCGGTCAGATATTCAAGAGAAGAGTCGGACAAATCTAAGTCGAACCATTCTTTTATGTTTGCATGGACAGCTGACGAATCCATGTCAGTGCGCAAAAGACGGAGCGCAGTGTCTTTTGCATATTTTTCTATTACTTTTTGTTCACAAAATCTTTTGGCCACTAGCTTCCAACCGACGATTTCTTCGTATCCAATTTCTGAATCCTGAAAAAAATCATAGACAGGATGGCTGCTGCCACCATGATTGCAATATATATCCTGAATCACTTCACATGCTTTGTCTCGGCGGCCGCGGAGGTAAGCAGCTTTTTCATTGTCAGTCATTCTGTTCATCTCTCTTTTATTAGGGGCATATGCATCATTCATAGTCGTCTTCTTCATCGTCCAGACTTTCAAAGATCTGTTGGAAAACATTGCCGGAAAGAATGTCTCGGCATGCTTTGAAACCTTCCCAGAAAGCGAACATATCAACAGCACTGACAACATTCATGACAAGGCTTTCTACATAGGGATAATTGGATGTTTTGGATGTCAGGAGAGCAATTGTCTGGTTAATATATTCCTGTAGCGCTGCAGAGTAATTTCTCCGGCAGCAGTAGTCATATATGGCCACCAGCAAGTCAGCGTTATCTTTCTGGTAAACTGGATCTTCGTAAGTTGGCTCTTCATAAGTTGATCCCGGATGTTCGGGATAATTAATGCGTTTCGTCATTTTGTACAAGACCTCTCTTTCTTGATTTGTAAGAAAATGGTAGCACAAAAGCAGTTGAAAATGCAGTGTTTCTAATAAATTTGAGCATTTTCAGCACTTTGTATTTTAGGGATACATTTTGGAACATAAATTTTTTACATTTGAATTTTTGTGCATATTAACTAAAATTCGGATTTTTTGAAATTTGTATAGGGTGTTCAAATTCGGAGGTGCAGAATTATGGAAAAATTGTTTATGTAATACAAAGAAATATATGTTTATATGGAAAAGAACGGATTGAACGAAAATGTCAAGATATTGTTTAGGGGTTTTGGCGATTTTCCAGAAGATAATTTTTGTAAGATGCGTCAATGGAATATATTAGAACATATGTTTATAATATGTAATATCAGATCTGATAAAACGTTCACTTAGGAACTGGTAGATATTAGTTCCACATTCAAAAGTTCTTAGCTCAAACGTCTTCCATACTTTCCACCCCTTGGAGACGTTTGAAGTTAAGAATAATCATTTAGGACAGTCTGTCCAGCTTTTTCATTAAGTTTGATTGTTTATTAAGAAAGAAGGCATTTGCATGAGAGAACAGGATATTATGTATTTAAGTGAACTGATAGAAAACAGAATTATCAGTTACTGTATTAAGGAAGAAGGAAGTATGCAGGAGCATCTAAATATAGGTGAAGAACTGGTACACAGAGCAATGATTCAGGCATTACATAATATAGTAGGAAGAGGCACTTCGAAGCAGTCAACAAAACAGCTGCGGAAATTATGTATTACAACAGATAGCTTTGATGGATGCAGTTATCCTCTGGAGGCAATTCTATGAATAAACAATTGCAGTATAAAGGATATGTCGGTGATGTAAATTACGATCCAGAAGGAAAGTATTACTACGGACAGATTCAAAATATTTCTGCTGCTGTAGGTTATGATGGAAATAATCTCCTGGAATTAGAAGAGGACTTTCACACAGCTGTTGATGATTATATAATTTTGATTTCGTAATTATAGGGCGGCCAAAGAGCCGCTTATATAATATAGATAATGTTCGGAAAAGTGTACTTTTTCGGATATTACCGGAAATGTCTCACAATACATATTGGAATGTTCATAAATGTCAGATTGAATTATTTATGGATATCCGCGAGGGCGAAGACATTTCTGAACACATTTTCAAGGAGGTTCTATAAGTACTAATGTAAAGTCACTAACGAATGTACATACTACAACTGAATACAGAACTTATTACTATGCAAGAGTATCCAGTACAGGTCAAAATCTGACCAGACAGCTGGAAGCGTTTTACAAACTGGGGGCAGAGGAACGTGAGATTATTACTGATAAAGCTTCGGGAAAAGACATCGGTCGTCCGGGCTATCAGGCATTAAAAACAACATTGCTTCGGTCGGGAGACACGTTGATTGTTACATCATTAGATCGACTGAGCAGAAAGAAAGAAGACATAAAGGCAGAATTACAGTATTTTAAAGAGAATAATATTCGATTAAAAATACTGGATATTCCGACTACCTTAATTGACCCGCCAGAGGGACAAGAATGGATATTTGATATGGTACTTAATATTTTGATAGAGGTGATGTCTTCTATTGCGGAACAGGAAAGAGTGACCATACGAGAACGACAACGGCAGGGAATAGAAGCATTGAAACATACTTCGGCCTGGGAAAACTATGGACGACCAAATTTGAAGATACCGGAGAATTACCCAGAGGTAATGCGTAGATGGACAAGTGGTGAGATAACCGCAGTAGCTGCGATGAACCTGACTGGTATCAAACGAACAACGTTCTATAGATTAGCGGCGAAGTATAAAAAAGGAGAACTGAATTTATGATAAAAGATTTCTTCTATTATTATAGGAAGAAAGAGCATTCAATCTCTATCAGTAAGGATCCGATCGAGGGAGGATATACGGTAGCAATCCCAGACCTGCCTGGATGTGTGACCTGTTGTGAGAAATGGGAAGATATTCCTGCTATGAGTGAAGATGCAAAAAAGTGTTGGCTTGAAGCGATGCTGGAAGATGAATTGTTTCAAAAAAGGGACAGGAATAGTTGATCTGTCCCTTAAAAACTGTTCTGAACAAATGCGGGAGCTGGGATTTCGCGTCCTGCTGCGCATGCAGTATCAATCCATTCTTTGATTACGAGCTTTGCATTTTCATAGGCTTCATTGGGCGTTTTTCCATCAGCCATGCAGCCGGGGAGATCAGGAATGGAAACAATGTAACATTTGTCAGTGGATGAGTATTTGAGAATAACCGAGTAATCCATAAAATAAAAACCTTCTATAATCTAGTATTTGCAATCTGTTCAAGTATAGCATATCATTAAACATAAGAATACATGGAATTTCAGAATAAACTGTATACGATGGGAGGAAGGCTGCATGGTAGATTACAGAAATTGCACAGAAGATATGCTTAATAGAGCGACGGCGATGAAAAATAAAAATGTTGATAAAATCTCTACAAATTATCTTTACATATTATATACAAAGTATAAAGCAGAGGCGGTAAAGCTGAAAGCTGTAGACCAATTAAAAGCAGCGGAAGCAAGGGAAAGAAAAAAGAAATATTGGAATGAATTATACAGAAGAAAAACGGAATAGAAGCTAAAAGCATTGAAGGCCTGATAGAAATACCGGGCCTTTAGTAGTGCCTTATAATGGGCCAATGTCATATCCAAATTCTTTCAGAATCTCTTTGCGCATATTTTTATAACAGATGTCCAAAGAGAAGGAATCGGAATTAGAGGCTGAAGATATAGCTTTTTCTAATCTCCTGGAATATGAAATAGCATAGTCGGGATATTTTAGAAATAAATCAGTAGTAATATTTTCCAGTTCAGGACCTATTTCCATTCGACGTAACTGAATACTATTAAAGATTTCCTGGGTCATTAAACAGGGATTATCTAAAGCGTTCCATTGTTCATGGTTTAAATATTTTATTTCTGCAAATAAATCATCAAATTTTTGTTGTTGATCTGAGGTCATATTTTTTATATCAAATGGTATATTTTTGTACATAATTATATTTCTCCATAGTGTAAGAAGTAACAGTAGATAAATTGCAGTAAATATCTCACAGCGTATATTTTAATTGTAAGTTGTATATTCTGATAATGTCAATAGAAATATTGAATTATTGGAGGTTTTTGATGAGAGATATTGATTATGGGACTGTAAGAATAAAATTAAATGAACTGATAGAGCAGCAGGGGATAAGCAAGAATAGGCTTGCACATAGAGCAGAAATGCAACGCACACAGCTTAATCAGTATTGTAATGGAGAAGTTACCAGACTTGATATCGCAGTTCTGGCGCGTTTGTGTTGTGCATTAGATTGTAAGGTAGAGGATCTGTTGGAGTATGTTCCACCGGAACAGGAATAAATTTTATAAAGAAATAAAAGAGACTTCAGGTTAATGCCCTGAAGTCTCAGAGTGTAAATAGTCAGGTGTTGAGCTTTACGGCTCAGCACTATTTTTTTGTCTAAATCTACCTGTAACAAAACAGAAAAATTGGAATGCTTCGTATAGGAGTGCTATTAATGGTTATTTACAAATAAGCATAAAAGAGAATCTAATTGTTTTAATATTTCTTCTGATTTAGACATAGTGTTGCTGGAAATTTCTCCATCATTTTTTAAATAATTGAGAATGTCATTGTAAGAAGAATCGTATTCTTCCATAGAAATAGATCTATATTCATGTAGTAAATTAACGATTTCTTTATTTTTATACATTTCTTTTAGGAGTGGTCGTATCGCCGAAATCATTTGATTATTGGTTTGGGTTAATTCATAGTGGCTTAAATCATCAATATATGTGTCATATGTTATATCGGTATCGCTAGAGTTCAAAAGAGTAGAATTTTTTTCTTTTTCAGAAGTGTTCATATTGTATCCTCCGTAAAAATAATTATTGATTGTATTATAGCATATTTATACAGAAAAAGATGGATTTGTTTGGATTAGGTAGAGTTATTTGAAAAAATAAAAAGATATCTCAATTATCTGTACGCTGGAAGCTGAAGAGATTATTGAAGGAGGAATAAAGCCAATAAATGTTATAGCAGAAAAAAGTGAGAGATTTCTTATAAAAATGAACCAAGTGCAAAAAAAACATACATATTATATGGGGAAGTTTGTGTTATTGATGCTTTGAAAGGAAGAAGATTAGGATATTCAAAAGAAAAAGTAAAAGATTTCTTATAAAAATCAGCCAGGGTCAAAAAAATCTAACATATTAAATATGAAGATCAATTCCATGACATTATGGAAGGTTGGCTGAAGAAGTGTACTTCAGATATCTCTCAAGTAATGAAAAACAAAGGGATAAAAAAAAATGAAGGATTTCTTATAAAAATCAGCCAGGGTCAAAAAAATCTAACATATTAGATATGAAGATTAATTCTATGACATTTTGGAAAGCAGATAAAGGAGAAATCGAATCCAACATCCTGAATAGAATAGAAAACCGAGGATAAGAATCGGAAAAGATTTCTTATAAAACTAACCAAGGTCAAAGGAAATCTTACATCTATAAAATGTAAGAAGTAATCTACAGCAATAGATTGATAAGTTAACATGAGACAATTTAGATATCCAGACATCAAATAGAAAAATATAGAGGATGAAATCTGGGAGAAAACTGCTTTGTGAGAACAACATCAATCTAAATCTAAAAATTACTTATCGCAATTATAGCAGATAAGGAAGCAAATGTAAAACAAAATAAAAACGAAAGGAGCAGTGTAGAACACTGCAATGGTGACAGCCATGACAAAGAAAATCATTAACGGCAAAAAGTACGATGTAGAGACAGCAAGACTTGTTGACAGATGGACTTATGGTAATCCGAGCGATTTTTACTATCAGGATGAAATGCTTCTCTGTAAGACAACAGGGGAATATTTCCTCTATGCGCAGGGTGGACCATTATCTGATTACCGTACCTATTCAAGTCCAACCTCTTGGGGCGGCGGAGAAGATATTGTCCCGTTCACCTTATATCAGGCAAAATGCTGGGCCATGGAGCATATGGATGGTGATGCGTATGAAGCAGAGTTTGGAGAAGTAGAGGAATAATAACTGTTTATTAACCAGTAAAAAAGTAGAAAGGATAGCGCACAGCGCTAAACAGGTAATGACTATGAAAAAAATCATTAATGGCAAAAAGTACGACACAGCAACAGCCAGACTTGTTGGCAAATGGCTGTATGGTAATGGCAAAAGGGATTTTTATCTCCAGCATGAGAAGCTTTTCTGCAAAAAGACAGGGGAGTATTTCCTTCATGCAAAAGGTGGTCCATTGTCTGTGTACCGCACCTACTCAGGATCTAATTCCTGGGGAGGTGGCGAAGTCATAATTCCCTATACATTAGGAGAGGCTCAAAAATGGGCTATGGAACATATGGACGGTGATGCATACGAGGCAGAATTCGGTGTAGTAGAAGAATAGCCAAATAGCCGCCCAAAATCATTCGGATAGATCCAAAATAGAAAAACAGTGCACAGCACTAGAAAGAGGTAACGGACATGAAGAAAATCATCAACTATAAGAAGTACGACACAGAGACAGCTAGAGTTGTCGGAAACTGGATTAGTGGAAGTAAAGAAGAAGATAACTATAGGGATGAGACTCTCTATTGTAAGAAAAATGGAGAATATTTTCTCGATGACAAAGGAGGAATGTGCTCTGATTATCATACAGCATTCTGGATTGACTATGATTGCGAGCATGGTGATTGGGAAGAACTGATTCCATTTAGTAAGGAAGAAGCCCAGGAATGGGTTATGATGCATATGGATGGAGATGCATACGAAGCTGAATTTGGTGAAGTAGATGAGTAACATGAGGATAGAAGTGTAGAAAGGAGCACAGCATGAAGAAAATCATCAATTATAAGAAGTATGATACAGAAACAGCAACAGAAATCGGTGCATGGTCCCAGGGAATAGCAGGCACATTTGAGTATGTTCATGAAAGTCTTTTCCGTAAAAATAACGGGGAGTATTTCCTGCATGGAGAAGGTGGTGCGGCATCAAAGTATCAGGAAAAGATAGGCACTAATTTATGGCGTGGCGGATCGGTGATAATACCGTTAACTCCAGACGAAGCAAAGGCATGGTGTGAAGAGCAGATAACATACGAAGAATAAAAAAAGAGGGGAGATTTCTTTCATTTGAGGAATCTCTCCTTAAAGTGAATAAAAACGATAGGTGTAATAATGAAAAAAGTAAAATTGAATAAAAAACAGCAGCAGGCAGTAGATCTGATTTTGTCAGGAGTTAATGTATTCTTGACTGGTGATGCCGGAACCGGAAAGACAACAGTAGTTCAACAGTCTGTTAAGGCATTGGAAAAAGATGAAAAGAATGTGCTGATCGCAGCGACAACAGGAGTTGCAGCTGATAATATTGGTATGGGTGCAGTGACAGTACATAAAGCATTTGGGCTAGGAATCAAATTTGAAAAGTACAAAGATGCTCCTGGTTTTCGATCTTCTTACTTACAAGAAGCGGATGTTGTAATTATTGATGAGATTGGCATGTGCAGATTCGATTTGTTTTCTGCAATTGTGAAAAATATAATTGCAGAGAATAACAAACGATTAGAACCTGGATATTCATGTAATGGAAAAAAGAAGAATGCTGTACAGCTTATTGTTGTAGGTGATTTTTTCCAGCTTCCACCAGTCATAAAAAAAGAAGATCGAGAAATTTTGGTGGAAATGTACGGAACAGAATATGAACAAGGGGAAATATGTGAGCGTGGATATGCATTTTTTTCAAAGGCGTGGAAAGAAATGGAGTTTCATTGCGTAAAGTTGGAAGAAGTTTGCCGACAGAAAGATGCAGAATTTCTTGGTATATTGAATGATATAAAATATGGTAGAAATCTTCAGAATGTGATTGCTTATCTGGAAAGCAATCAGAGCAGTGATCTGATGGAAGAAGCACCTTATCTTGTTGGAACCAATTCGAAGGCAGATAAAATCAATCAGGCACACATGAGAGCTTTGGATGAAAAAACAGAAAAGAAATTTTGGGCTATTATTGAGGGCGATGTGACTTATGAGGATATTAAAAACATAAGTTTTGCTAAACAGTCCCTGGTAGTAAATATTGGCGCAAAAGTGATGCTTACCGCTAATGATACAAATGGTGAGTATGTGAATGGAACCATGGGCACAATAATTGATATCAGCAAGGAAAGAGGAGATGCAACCTGTATACAGGTTCTTACAGATAAGGGAAAAAAGGTAGATGTATACAGGTATGAACGAGAAATCGAAAGGCAGGATATAGAAGAACGCGAAGAAAAGGATGAAAACGGTAAAACTGTTATTGCCAAAAAAATTGTTAGAAAAATAGTAGGATCATTTAAACAGTTCCCAATTAAGATTGCATGGGCAATAAGTATCCATAAATCTCAGGGGCAAACCTTTGGCCAAGTGAATATTGATCCGCGGTGTTGGGATTCCGGACAGTTTTATGTGGCAGTTTCAAGAGCAGAGTCTGTAGCGGGAATCCACTTTATGGCTCCTATAATGAAACAGTATATTCGGACATTATCAGATGAAGTGATTAAGATTTTGAGAGAAAGTTTGTATTCGATAATATAATAAAAAGCATAATTATTTCGACCGGACAGTGTATCCAGCATTTCAGAAACTCTTGGCAGGGTATAACAAGAAGATTTTCTGACTTCGAAATAGTTATGCTTTTTGTTTGTAGATATAAGGTGTGCATGAATTTGAAGATGTTGATTAAATTATGGATACATTTCCAGAAATTAATAGGGCGATTGTCCTTTTGGTGAAAATATAGTTGTTGACCCAAAATCTGCATGCTACAATAATGGAAAAGAAATAGAGATGCTTACGAAATTACGGTGAAAAAAATGGAAGTGACTCCACTTCTCTGGTCGATGTATCTTGATTATGATGAAGCTATGAAGGTGTATGAAGATGAAAAAAACAAGTTTGAGTACACAGGTACGGATTATGGCATGGACCTTTATGCCAGAACTAGTATTGACCAGGTGCGTTATAAAGATGGAACGGTTTTAACACTTGATAGGACCATGGGAGGCA
>PPYE01560310.1_pt1 | contig 13290 bp, 9 predicted proteins | sample 1559881 | NCBI WGS metagenome assembly PPYE01 (sample SAMN08240022, study PRJNA423297) | Human gut metagenome, whole genome shotgun sequencing project.
TTGATGTAATAGATAAGAACACACTAGCTGACAAGTTATATATCAGAGCTGGCTTTAAATATGTAAGTACTGAAAACATATTTTATGAGGTGGTTGGAAACAGGCAGTTTAGAATGTATGAGTATGTGATTGAGTAGAAAGTATTAGATATGCACATATAATGAGCATTATCTGCCTTATAGGAAGCTATAATGAAAAAATCATAGTAAAGAAGGAACGATTGTGAATATAAGATATGCAACAATGGCTGATTTAGACGATATTGCATCGGTCGAATCCGAGTGTTTTCCTGTTTTAGAGGCAGCAACTAAAGAAGAATTTGAGCAGAGAATAAAATATTATGGAAATCATTTCTGGCTTATGTTTGATGAGGGTAAACTCATTGCGTTTGTAGATGGTTTTGTTACGGATGAGGCTGATCTTACAGATGACATGTATGAAAATGCATCAATGCATAATGAGAATGGTGCATGGCAGATGATTTTTGGTGTAAATACTCTTCCTGAATATCGCAGATGTGGATGTGCGAAAGAGCTGATTAAGAAGGCTATCTTAGATGCCAGAAAACAGAACCGGAAAGGGCTTGTATTAACCTGTAAAGAAAGCCTTGTTCCATATTATTCCAAGTTTGGATTTGTTGATGAGGGGATAACAGATAAATCCACTCATGGAAATGTCCTGTGGCACCAGATGAGATTGGATTTTAAATTAAGAAATAATGGAGTAAATCCTTCAGATAACAAAAAAGCGACCGCAAACAAGAAATTTGCAGCCGACAGAATACTATCATATTTTAAAGAAGAGTGGAAGGTACTGCTTATAATAACAGTTTCAGGTCTTATATATAACTTTGGACTTTTGCTTGGCCCTTGGTTTGAGGGTAAGATGACAGGATGTCTTATAGATATATTAAGCCAGAATGCTGTATACAAGGATATGTTTATACTTGTAGTGTCATATATTGTATCTATTGCAGTTGTCCAGATATCAAGATATATAAAACGTTTTTATGTTCGCAGATTCGCCAATAATGTTAATAGAAGAATGAAGAAGATATTGTATGGGACGCTTGTGTTAAAGAGCAAGACAGAACTTGAAAGTGAAGGTATGGGCGATATTATGACAAAGGCAATCCTTGATGTTGATGATTGTGCTGAGGGTATGAGAAAGTTCACAACAGAGGTGTTTGATACAGGAGTAGCACTGGCTGCATATGCAGGAATGCTGCTTGTATATGATGTAAGGCTGGCACTCATTGCAATGATATTTCCACCTATATCTTATATGCTTGCAGAGAAGATGAAGATTATCGTACAGAGAACAGGTGCAGAATATAAAAGACAGTCAGGAATATTAAGCAATGCCACACTAGACAGAGCTTCTAATGCCATAACTTACAGGGTATACGGAAGGGAAGAGGACAGAAGAATTGCATACGAAGATAATCTTTCATCATATGAGAAAGCTGCTATCATGGCAAATATATGGAATTCTTCAATGACACCCTTATACAGGATCATTTCAATGACAGGTATAATATTTATATTATATTTCGGCAGTAAAAATGTACTTGGAACGGGGTGGAAAAGCTGGGATATCGCGGCATTTACGACATTCCTTGCCTGTTTTATAAAGTTATCGGATAAGTCTTCAAAGGCGGCAAAGCTGTTTAATGCAGTTCATAAGGCACAGGTTTCGTGGAAACGTATTAAACCGCTTATGGTTATTCAGGATAAAGATACAGATTGTAAAAATCAGACATCAGGAAAGCTTGAAGTAAAAAACTTAAGTTTTACATATCCAGATGGAAAAACTGTATATAATGATATTTTCTTTACTGCAGAGCCGGGGGAGATTATAGGCGTTACGGGTCCGGTTGCCTGCGGTAAGTCAACATTTGGAAAGACCTTCCTTTGCGAATGTCCATATAAGGGAAGTATTAAGTATAATGGAAATGAATTAAGCAGTGTTGCTGATAATGTAAGGTCGGGAATAATAAGTTATCTTGGACACGACACAGAGCTTTTTAATGACTCTATTAAGAATAACGTGCTTCTTGGTGATGATTGCAATGTATCAGAATACCTCAAGGACGTATGTATCGATAAAGAAGTTGCACAGATGGAAAATGGAGTTGACACACTTATTGGTAATGGTGGTGTAAGACTGTCAGGTGGACAGGCACAAAGAATAGCACTTGCCAGAACGCTTTGTCATAAGAAGCCGGTACTTGTGCTTGATGATCCATTTTCAGCACTGGATATAAGCACTGAGAAAAAGATATATAACAACCTTTGTGATATAGCAAAGAATAATATTGTAATTATTATGACACATCGTCTGTATATGTTCCCTAAGATGGATAAGGTTATATGGATGGATAATGGAAAGGCAATAGTTGGAACACACGAAGAGATTATGTTACAGTGTCCGCAGTACAGGAAGTTGTATGAAAATGTCAGCACACAGATGAGGTAGACGTGGCTGAACATACAGAAAAAGGTACATTACAAAATAAAAATACCAACGAAAATAAGAAAAAGGAGCTGGATAATATTGAGCAGTAATAATGTAAACAGCACAGAAGCCAATAAAGCCGATAATTATAATATTAATAACGTTGATAATAAGAAAATGAATAACAAGAATTCACACAACGTAGTTTCAATAATATTACATACCATAATAAAGAGAAAATGGCTTTCTCTTGGAATTATAATTTCAGTATGTGGTGCGGTTATAACAGCTCTTTATCCACCACTTGTACTTGGAAAAATAGTAGATACACTCACAACAGGAAGTCAGATGCCTGTATATCTTGTATTTCTTTATATGGCATTTACAGTTATTACAGGTCTTATGGAAGCCACAAGAGAAGGGCTTCTTACAGTATTTGGGCAGAAGATAACACATGCACTTAGAAGTGGACTTATGGAGCATTTTGTAAGACTTTCTACTGACTCACTTAATAAGCAGGAGCCAGGTGCTGTTGTATCAAGGTTTGTAGGTGATGTTGATACAGTTGAGAACCTTTTCACATCGGGAATTGTAAGTATGTTTGCAGATGCGTGTAAGATAATAAGTATTCTTGCAGTTATCTGGTTCAGAAATAAAGGACTTGCAACAGTGCTTATGGTGCTTCTTCCATTTTTATTCTGGTTTACAAGACATATACAGAAGAATATGCTTGATGCCCAGTTAAAAAATAGACGAGCAGTCAGCCGTGCTTCAGGACATGTACCGGAAACACTTCACAATATCCGTACGATCCATAATCTTGGCAAGGAGAAGTATATGGAGAAAAGATACGATGAATATATAAGCGACAGCTACAAAGCTATGGAAAAGACCAACTTCTACGATGCCGTATATTCACCGGTTATTCTTATATTAAATGCAGTTGTAGTGGCGGTAGTTATGTTGTTTTCAGCCTCAGGCAATGCCAAAGTCCTTACACTTTTTGGTATGTCAGCAGGTACAGCAGTAGCAGTTATTAACTATATATCACAGATATTCTCACCAGTTGAAAGTCTTGGAATGGAAATCCAGACGATACAGTCAGCGATTGCGGGCGTGAGAAGAATAAATGAATTCTTTGAACTTCCAGTACTAGATAATAATGAAGAATTACAGGCAGAAAAGACATTTGATAGTAAAAATGATACACCTTATGTCCAGTTCAATGATGTAACGTTCGGATATGAGGCTGACCACACTGTAATAGCTGATAAGACATTTGTTGTAAATAGAGGAGAGCAGGTTACACTATCAGGAAGGACAGGTGCAGGTAAGAGTACAATATTCAAGCTGCTTTTAGGTCTGTATAATCCACAGAAAGGTTCTATCCTTATAAATGATATGAATTCAGCCGCGATACCAGATAACAGAAAGAGAAAAATATTCGGTTATGTTGAGCAGTCATTCCATATTGTTCCTGGAACAGTTAAAGACCAGATAACACTTTATGACAAGTCCATATCTGACGAAGCTGTTATCAAAGCGGCAAAGCTTACAGGACTTCACGATACAATTATGAACTTTGAAAATGGATACGATACCCAGTGTACGCAGGAATTATTCTCGCAGGGACAATGGCAGTTGTTATCCATAGCAAGAGCTACAGCTGACAACCCGGAGCTGCTTTTACTTGATGAGATAACAGCCAATCTTGATGCCAATACAGAAAGAGATGTTCTTACAGCACTTAAAGGTGTATCTGAAAACAGAACAGTTATATCAATATCACACAGGGTTACGGCAAGAACAGGACGTGTAATAAACTGTTAAATACAATATTTCATAATGACAATGACGCCAGAATGTGATAATATTTTTTGTATTGGGTAATTTAATGAATTAAAGTATATCAGGTGGACAAAGTGGAAGATATTATGTATAGCATTAACAGGTTGTTAAGCATTACAATTGGAAATAATAGATCATATTTTGATGTGCAATATGTTAATATTGCTATGTTGGTCTGGGGTTGTGTATTCTGCTTAATAGCAGGGGTGGGAATGATTTTAAGTAAGAATTTTGACCGCCGTAAGAGGCTGTGGATGATACTTTTGCAGTTTGCAACAGCTGTTCTGTTGCTCAGTGATGCAACCGCCTGTATATTCAGAGGCTGGACGGGTATATTTGGATATTGGATTGTAAGGATAAGTAATTTTATAGTATTTCTTGACAATAATATAATATTATATTTGTTCCACAGGTATGTGTGCAGTTTTATTTTTACGGAACAGGAAGAAAGAACTTTAAAAAGAGCAACATTTATAAATATACTGTGTGCCGTGGCAGTAGCTCTGGTTATTATTTCACAGTTTACAGATTTGTATTACTATTATGATGCACAGAATGTATATCATAGAAGTGAAGGTTTTATAATATCTATTTTTATACCTGTAACAGGAATGATGGTAGAGATGTCATTTTTGATACAATACAGAAAAAAATTAAGCAATATTACAATTTCTTCACTTGGTTCATATATTATTCTTCCAATTGTAGCGGCAATAATACAGTTCTACTTTTATGAAATTTCGTTGATTGATATAGCTGTATGTAATTCAATGATAGTTATGTATATAACTGTTATTGGTGAACAGGACAGGAAACTTAACAATCTGGAACAGAAGCAGATTAAGACAGAGGCTGAACTTGAAATATCTATGGTGCTTAACCAGTGTATAGCAGAACTGACAACTGAAGCGGATATTAACATAGCTATACATAATCTTCTTGCAATTATTAATAATTATTTTGGTGCGGACAGATGTTATATTTTTGAAAATAATTACGATGATAATACAATGGATAACACCTATGAGTATGTTAGTGATAGTATTACAGCAAAGAAGGATAAGATTCAAAAGCTTTCAATGAATATTGTAAGTTTATGGATGGAGAATTTTAAAGAGGAAAAGCCATATTATATAGCAGATGTCAGCAAGCAAAAGGAAGAACCTGTATACAATATGTTGCATGAACAGAATGTAGACAGACTTCTTGCAGTGCCATTAAAAAGAGATGGAAATATAATTGGATTTCTTGGAGTGGACAATCCGGTTAATCATTACGAGGATATGGCATTATTGTCTTCTATACAATATTTTGTTACTAATAGTCTTGAAAAGCGTGTGCAGCAGGATAGGATGCGTTATTTAAGTTACAGGGATATGCTTACAGGTTTGTACAATCGTAACAAATATATAAGCATTGTTAAAGCGGCTAAAGACCAGATACTTAAAAATGTCGGAGTTGCTTACATAGATCTTAATGGTCTGAAAGCAATTAATGATAATTATGGACACTCTAATGGTGATAAGTTCATATGTACAGCAGCAGACACATTCAAAATGGTATTCCCGGATAATTCTTACAGGATAGGTGGGGATGAATTTGTAATTATAGAGCAGAATATTGAGCGTGATAAATATGAAGAAAGAATTACAGCCTTGAAAAATATAATGCAGGATAAACAAGTAAGCATATCCATAGGAGTTCTGTGGAGAGAGTATGTTGACGATTTAGAAGAATTATTAAAGGCGGCAGATAAGCTTATGTATAAGGAGAAAGAGATGTATCATAATAACAGAGAATAAAGTTAAAATAAAAGGGATTTGGGATACACCTTCCAAATCCCTTTTGTGTTCTTTTTGTGCTGTTAAGGGATTTATATTAAAAGTTATGATGGGTATGTATCCCCAGCACAAATACAATTATAAAATGTTGTTAAAACAGCATAAAATGCTTGTTACTTTGGAACAAATGCTTGTTGTTTGTTATATTGATTGTTATAGTCAGACCATATTAATCAATGCCATTTGATATTTGAATTCAGTGTTAATATCTTAGGCAGGAAAAGAGGTATAATATGGCTGGAAAGAAATTTATTAACGCAAAGTTAAAAGGATATAATGAATTACAGGAAATACTTGTTGAGGACGGAGTATTTAAGGCAATTGCACCACATATAGATGTAGATAGTGATTGTGAAATTGAGGATTTGGGAGGCAAGCTTACACTGCCACCATATGTTGACCCACATATTCATCTTGATTATGTATTCACAGCAAGAAAGCATGGCGCAGCTAACGGAACAGGAACATTATTTGAAGGAATTCAAAGGTGGAGTGAAACTAAATCAGATTTAACAATTGATGAGATAAAGGCAAGAGCAATAAAGGCAGTTAAAATGGAGGTGTCACACGGTGTCCAGTTCATAAGAACACACGCTGATGTAACTGACCCTAACCTCACAGCCTTAAAGGCACTTCTTGAATTAAAGGAAGAATTAAAAGATATTGTAACAATCCAGATTGTATCATTTCCACAGGAAGGAATGTATTCTTACAAAGATGGCGACAAGCTTGTTGAAGAAGGACTTAAAATGGGTGCTGATTGTGTAGGTGGTATTCCACATTTTGAGTATTGCAGGGAATTTGGTGAGAAATCAATCCATAAGGTTGTTGAATTAGCTGTGAAGTATGACAAGCTTATTGATGTACACTGTGATGAGAGTGATGACCCAATGAGCAGGTTTGTTGAGCTTCTTACAGCACTTTCAATTGTTGAAGGAATCGGACCTAAGACAACAGCAAGCCATACCTGTTCATTAGGTTCAGTAGATAACAGCTACGCATTCAGAATGATGAAGAATTTTAAGAAAGCAGGACTTAACTTCATTTCCTGCCCAACAGAGAATATATATCTTCAGGGCAGACAGGATACATATCCTAAGAGAAGAGGTCTTACAAGAGTTAAGGAATTATATGAAAATGGAATAAATGTATGCTTTGCACAGGATTCAATTCAGGATCCTTGGTATCCGGCAGGCAATGGCAATCTTATGAATGTGCTTGATAATGGTATACATATAGCCCAGATGATGTCATTTGAGGAAATGGATAACTGCCTTGACCTTATAACTGTTAATGGTGCTAAGACTATGAACATATCAGACATATATGGAATTGAGGCAGGCAAGCCAGCTAACTTTATTGTTGTCGATGCCAGGAGCGAATTCGAGGCAGTATGCGAAAGAGCCGATGTTGTTGCAAGTGTCCGTAATGGTGAATATCTGTTTAAGAAAGCACCAGTGGCTTTCGAGGCTTTGAGTGAATTTATGGCATAGATAAAGAGTGAATTATGATATAATATGACTACTTCGTAGTCACTTAGAAGTTTCTTCGAAACTTCGGATGCGTGGAAAAACAACGCAGGGCATATGATATAATGAGCACAAGAGTGCTCATCTTAAAAGTTCCTTATGGCACTATAAATAATTATAACAACATAATATAGGAGCAGCAATATGTTTCAATGTAAAGATCTTCTCACTCTCCCCTCAATGGCGAAAGCCAGAATAATAGCAGGAAAGAGTGGTTTGTCCAATAGAATAAGGTGGGTATATAAGCCTGAGAATATGAATTTTGCGAAGTGGGTAAAGGGACAGGAGCTTTTGATTATAAGCACGCCTGTTATACAGAGTAAGGATTTTGACCTGCAAGCAGTTATTAAGAAAGCTAAGAAGCTTGATATGGCAGGTGCATTGCTTCTTGTTGGTGATAAGTACATTGCCAGTATAGACAGTACAATAATATCCTATTCCAATCTTAACGATTTTCCGATATTTGTCATATCAGGTGAAATTCCTCTTGTTGACATTTTTGAAGAAATCGGACACGCTATTGCGTATAATAAAGACTCAGATGTATTAAGTGATGATATTCTTTCAGGAATTATATTTGGAAAGGACATCAATATAGAAGCATTTTCTATTAAATTTGAAGAAGCTGGCTATGACATCAATGGTAATAACCGTATGTTTATGATTAATATTCATTCAGATAATAAGATAGAGAATTTTGATTATGATTTCATTACGAATAAGCTGAGGGACAGTTTTGCACAGAACAATGGAAGTCTGATTTTATCAAGATATGCTAATAACATAGTTGGCTGTTTTAATTGTTTGGAAAATGCTGATGATACACACGGTCTTATTAATCAATCTTACGAAGCATTATCTGAATATGTGCAGGTTAGGTATACGGATATAAAGCTTGTTATGGGAATTGGACGTGAATATAATGGAATATCACATTTGCAGAAAAGTTTTACGGAGGCTTCAAGGTGTGTAATCCTTTCGGAGAAGATACAGCTTAATGGAAGTGTGTTCTGGTATGAAGAAATGGGAATATATAACCTGTTCTCTGAATTTGGAGATAAAAAGCTTATACAGGACTTTGTTGACAGTACATTAGGCATAATTATTGACTATGATAAGGAGAATAATACGAATCTTTTACAGACGTTAAAAGCGTACCTTTGGAACAATAACAGCCTGCTTCACGCTTCTGAACAGTTATTTACGCATCGTAATACAGTAAAGTACAGAATACAGAGAATAACTGAGCTTACGGGCAGGAATTTTGATGATGCGATGACACGTCTGGAGTTTATGAATGCTTTGATATGTCTTGAGGTAAGATAGACATTTGTGCTGTGAGAACAAATGAAGTAATACAAGATTGTTATTAGAAGTCATAACAATAAAATATTTATAAAAGAATGTTGAAGTATATATGTCTTAGTGATATATTCTTGAACATAGACAAGAAGCAAAGGGGCTTCTGCTAATGGTAATATTAGCGGAAGCCCCTTTTTGTGTATTAGTAAAAATGTTAATCTAACTGGCAGTAAAGGCTGAAATAGAAATTACTAAAGCACATTCATTGTTTATCTTGCGGTATATAAAATGTACCGCTGGACGCGTCAGATATTAATAAATATTTATATAACAGGAGGAAATGATTATGAGTTACGGTCTTATAGCAGTAATAATTGTAATCGGTATTGTCATAGGTGCTATAGCTACTAAGAAATGTGAGCCATTTCTTATAGGCGGTTCAATTATAGGAGCAATATTTTTATATAAGCAGGATTTTATAACCGAATGGGTTAATACACTTGAAGGTGTTATGAGTGATGAAGCATACTTAATACTTGTATGTGGTTTGTTTGGAAGTATAATAGCACTTCTTACAGCCTCTAAGGGACATTTTGGATTTGCAAAGATTGTTTCAAAGATATGTAACAGCGAAAGAAAGACTTTATTCACAACATTTATATTAGGTGTAATTATATTTATTGATGATTATCTTAATGTATTATCAATAGGTACAGCAATGAAGAAAGTATATGATAAAGTAAAAGTACCAAGAGAAGCACTTGCATATCTTCTGGATAGTACAGGTTCACCAGTCTGTGTTATGTTCCCATTCTCATCTTGGGCAGCATATTTTGGAGCTATCTTCTTCGCACAGGAGAGTGTTCAGGCACTTGGTGCAAAGACCTGGATGGGAGCTTATATTAAAGCAATTCCATTTTGTATATATCCAATAGTTGCATTACTTATTGTAATTCTTTTCTCAGCAGGTGTATTTCCTAAGCTTGGCGGAATGAAGAAGGCTTATGAAAGAGTTGCAACAACAGGTAAGGTTTACAGTGATGCAAGTAAGAAGTACAATATGGACGATGGCGAAGGTGAACAGGACGGCAACATATTTAATTTCCTTGTTCCAATGCTTGTACTTGTAGTTGTAGCCTGCGTTACAGGTAACCTTGTAGTAGCACAGATTATATGTCTTGCAGTAACACTTGTTATGTATCTTGCAGAAAAGCTGATGACATTTACAGAATACTGGGATAATTTCGTAAAAGGATTTGCAGATATGCTTCCTATTATAATTCTCCTTATAGCAGCACTTACATTCCAGACAATGGCAAGCCAGATGCAGATGACAGAGTTCTTCATAGATATTACACAGCCAATATTATCAGCAAAGATTTTCCCAATGCTTGCATTTATCATTACTGGTATATTAGCATTTATGATAGCCAATGCGTGGGGCGTATGTACACTTGTTGCACCAGTTCTTCTTCCACTTGGTGCAAGTGTAGGAGCCAATGCAATACTTATAATGGCAGCAATTCTTTCAGGTTGTGCATTTGGTAATCACGCCTGCTTCTACTGTGACACAACAGTTCTTGCTTCACAGGGTTCAGGTATTGATAACTTTGACCACGCGGTATCACAGCTTCCATATGTACTTATAGGAGCTGGAATAAGTATAATTGGTTTCCTTGTATTAGGATTTGTTATGTAAAATGTGTTAGTTTTATAAAATGTATATAGGAATTATAAGAATAATTTCAGAATGGAGGCAGTTATGAGTGATAAGAAATATGTTGTTACAATAGCAAGGCAGTTTGGCAGCCTTGGACGTCCAATAGCCAAGCTTATGAGTAAGAAGCTTGGAGTTGAATATTATGACAGGGATATAGTGGAGCAGGCGGCTAAGAAGCTTAATCTTCCAGTATCACAGATAGATGAACTTGAAGAAAAGGTTAAGAAGACATCAACTAATTCATATAAGAGAATGATGTATCCTCTTGGAACACAGTCAAGCACAGAGCAGGACAGAATATTTGAAGCCCAGCAGAATATTATGAAATTCTTAGTTGAGAGAGAAAGCTGTATAATAGTTGGACGTTGTTCAGATTTTGTTCTTTCTGATGAAGAAAATGCGGTGCATATATACATTTATGCTCCATATGAACAGAGAGTTAAGAACTGTGTAAATGATCTGCATTTAAGCGAAGAAGAAGCCAAGAAGATGATAAGGTCAGTAGATGAGGCAAGAGATAATTACCATATGCACTATGCAGGATTTCTTCCATCAGACCCTAAGCACAAGACTATAATGATAGACAGCAGCTCTTTGGGCGTTGAGGGTACAGCTGAGTATCTTGTGGATTTTATTCAGAAGAAATTTGATTTAAAAACATATACGCTTAACTAAGTATGTGTTATCATATGCGTAATCTAAACATTTATGGCTTACAATAGTTAATTTAATGAGTTGATAAATATGTAACCAATAGAAAGAGCATATCAGGATAATCCTATGAAAATGAGTGTAGAACAGGCATATAAAATATTAGCAGTACCCCGGTCTGCTGATATAAAAGCAATTAAGAAAAAATATAGAAAACTGATGTTAAAGGTGCATCCCGATTCATTAAAGTCAGGGAAGAATACATATCAATATAGTGCGCAGGAGATTAATGAGGCATATTCAATTATTATTAAGTATTTATCTGATAATAAAATGTCCGGTTATTTCAATAATTCCAGCGATGATAGTTATTCATCAGAGTACACATATGATGAAGAATATTATCAGGACTATAATTCATATGCTTCCGATGGCGGTAATTGGGATGCACCTGTTAATGATAATGCGTATACAAGCCGTAATATATATCATTATGCAGAAGGTGCAAGAGGAAATATTACTGGAAGCATTGTTATAGCAAAAGGCAAATATATCTGGACGATAGAAGAAGATTTTACATTATTCATAAAGAGTATATCAGAAAGCAGTGATAAGCTGTTATCAGGTATAGATAACAGAAGGAAAGGAAGCATATCGGATACAAGAAGGGCAGTTATAAAAGCACAGCTTGCATACCTTTTAGCCCAGCAGTATATAGATGCAACCTACACACTTAATGAACTTATCACACCGGTAAAGCAGAATAATGCACAGATATTTTATATAGACTCAATGCTTGAAATACAAGCTAATGCCCCATTTTTACGGGCAGGTATGACACTATACCCACAATCACTTAAAAATCACCGTCTATATTTAAAGACTAAATCGGGAAATGCCGCAGGCTATATATCATTCAGGGACGACAGGCTATATTACATAATAATTCCACTTCTTGAACAAAAAAGAGCACAGGTAAAAGTCCAGATTGCCACCAGGCAGGATAAGAACAACACAAGACACAATGTGAAATACAAGAATCTTGACTTTTGGATAAAAATTTCTGATAATAATTCAGGAACATTTCCTGAAAGCATAAATATGCAGATTGAGGAAATACTTACTAAATATTCTAAAATGTAATTGGAGGACAATCAATGAATAGACATATAGATAAAGCAATGCAGTTAAGAAATGAAACCCCGATGGTAAGCAACTGTGCCCAGACAATAATGAGAGCCTACGCCGATGAATTAGGAATGACCGAACAGCAGGCAGCAGCAATAGGCTGTAACTTTGGTGGCGGAATGAAATGCGGCGGCACTTGTGGAGCAATAACAAGTGCTCTTATGGTATTAGGTGCAAAAGGAATAGACTCCCCTGCCGTAATAACAGAATTCAGAAAAAGAATAGCCGCCAACCACGATGGCTTAACAGATTGCGTAGACCTTCTAAGAAACAACGCCCGGAAAGGCGGAGTAAAGAAGGAACATTGCGATAATATGATAAAAGAGTCCATAGAATTAATAGACGAAATCACCAACAAAGAAGATTAATGTTGCAAAATATTTCAACAAGTGCTATAGTAATAAACAATTAAATAAAAAACAAATAGAGTGAATTTCAAAGAGTTCATGAAGGGGAGCACCACCACCGGCGCTTCCTTTCGTGAACTCTTTTTTGCGTGAGTAGCGATGAGAATACACTAACAAAGACACTTGCCGAACTCTGCTTGCAGAAGTGAGCAAGAGGCTTTGTTAGCGTATTCGAGGAGCACCGCGACAGTGACAGAGCGAAGCTCTGGAACGCGCTACTCACGCAAAAACAGTGGAGGGACGCCACCCAGCAAACCTTATCCCCTCAGTCAGCGACCTGCAGACAGAGGAAGCAAAGCTTCCAAATGTCGTCCGACAAAGCTAATTCCCCTTCCCACGTCAGCGAC
>PPYE01540219.1_pt1 | contig 13287 bp, 8 predicted proteins | sample 1559881 | NCBI WGS metagenome assembly PPYE01 (sample SAMN08240022, study PRJNA423297) | Human gut metagenome, whole genome shotgun sequencing project.
GAAGTCACACCTGACTCAAAATGGGATAACACAAACAAAACAAACAATATTAGCGATTTTCACAAACAGCTGTCTTTTTATATTAAAAAATTCATAAGACTTAATTTAGAATATGTCGCTTAAACATTCTATTTATGGGAACAAAAGTATTACTTTCTAGTAAAAAGGAACGCACAATTTAAGAATAGTTATAAAGAATAATTGTTTTATGTATAAAAAATTGTGCCCAACTATAAAGAATTGTATTTCATAACTTAGCACAAAAGAGGCATAAATTAGTCTTTCGGTGATATTCTATAATATCACACATTCCAAAGTGATGTAAATTCTCCAACTTCTTTTTTCACATAAGAATTAATTTCTATATTTGGGCAATGTACAACCAAATACCAACTTATTATCTATGACTGATACTATTTCTTATCAATATGCAGCTCCTTCCACATTGCAACGGTCGGCCGATCAGGACGAACTGTTTCTTGCCAAATATAGCGAAATAGAAAAGAGAGAAGCCCCCTGTTTCTTTTGGGGAAAGCTGACGCAACCTTATATGACGGCACGTTGCCTCATTGCGTTATCCAACGTTGTGCAGTCCAGTTTCAACCTGACACCGGCACAACTTACAATGCTGAAAGATCCGATTGTAACAGCTGGAAATAACCGTCTGCGCTTTGAAGGATTTTCTAATTGTGCAGGTGTATACGCCAGGGTCGATGTACTTCCTGATGGACACGACGGAGAATTCTTGGAAAACGGGACAACGAATGTAGATTTTAATCCCGGAATGATTTCCGCTTTAGGAGGAATAGGCAGACAAGAAAATGTAGTAATGTCGGTCGGCCCCAAAGAAGTGGGACTCTATAATAAAGGTGAGAAGGTGATAGAGCGAAAAGTACCTCTTCCCGTAAAATGGATAAAGGGACTGACTACGGTACAGATTTATCAATCCGTTGCCGAAAAGGTCTATTCCTTCAATCGCATACAAACCTTACAACTCTTCCAGACACTACCGAAAAGTAGTGTGAAATGTGACTATTATTTAGTGATGCGCGGTCAAAAACCGGCCTTTTCACCGGTGAAAAGTATGAATGCCATCTGCATCGGAGGACTCCACCGTTTGCGCTTACTCGAACCCTTGCTTCCGTTTGCTGATGAACTGAAAGTATTTGCACATCCTACTATGCAATCTACTATCTGGCAACTCTATTTCGGTCCGGTCCGCTTCAGCCTTTCTCTTTCCCGCGAATGTTGGAGAGGATTCTCCGGAGAAGGTGCCGCACTGGAATCTCTGCTCGAAGATGTACCTGAAAGATGGATAGAGGCGATGGATAAATACAGTTACGCCAACCAACAGTTCAACCCTACGCTTTTTGCCATAGAAGAGCACATTGACCTGGATAAGGTAGATTCTCTCTCGGCACGATTGGCAGCAATGGGATTGCTGGGATTCGATTTGGATGAAAACAGTTTCTTCTACCGCCGCCTGCCTTTCAAAACCGAACGTATTTTGAGCCTCAACCCGCGAATGATAGCTGCAGAAAAGTTGCTGGAAGAAGACAAAGTAGAAATCATTGCAAATGATGGCAACCGGACGGAAGCTCGTGTTGCAGGAAGCGGAGGAGTGAGGCATACCGTCATTCTGGACAGGGAGAACGAAAAAGAACGTTGCACTTGCACTTGGTTCAGCAGTAATCAGGGAGAACGGGGAGCTTGCAAACATATTCTGGCAGTAAAGAAACTAGCGCAATGGAAGAACTAAAAAAAGAACTGGAGAAGTTATCCAAAGCCTATGTGGATACTCCGGAGAATGAAGAGAAAATATTAATCCCTTTTATCAAGAGATTATTGGAGTTGCCAATGAAGGACAGGCGGAAGTTGCTGCCGCTTATCCGGGAATTGCAATGGATAAAAGGCAGGTTCGCTGGTTTCAGCAGTGAGACAACCTGTAGTGCGGCACGGGCACATTTTCTATCGGCAGTACAGTTTGTATGTGCCAACAGACGGGAGATGGATATGGCATATCATGTGAAGTTTGATATGCTTTGCAAACTGCTCCCGCTTTACAACCCTACCTGGATGACAGATTTTATCAACGATGACAAAACATGGTTCAATTTCGATCTCAATTACGAAGAACTGATGCAGCTCATGGATATGGGTTACCTCAAAGAAATCGCTCCAAGCCGCATTGCACATGTACTCCCCTGGATTACCCGCATCAGAAATAAGAATCCCAAAGGAGACGATACTTTCAACAGTGAACTACTACTCAAACGGGATATTACACTGAAAGAACACATCTGGACGCTTTTCGAACACGAATCAATCATCGGTTATCAGGATGATTGTGCCAAAAATGCTTATAAAAAAGGAATCACAACACGGGATGAAAGTATCAGCGCGGCCCTCTACCGCTTTTCATTGGACGGACATCTGAATAGAGAACAGCTACTAAGAGCCACCCTCGCCACTTTTCACCGGAGCTTCAAAAAAGACATGGCAGGATGGTTTGCCAGATTCTTTGAAACGCTGCAACCGACCGCCGGAGAATTGTTATCCTTACAGGAAGAGATCATGCAAACATTCACTTCTTCCTACACCAAGCCGGTAAATATAATGTTGCAACAGTTGAAGAGCATTGCAGACGAAGAAGGATTCCGTTATCAGGAATTCATCGAACGGGCAACCATCCTTTTCTTCTCCAGTCCCAAAAACTCGCTATTAACCATTTACTCTATCTTTGAAAAGATCGTTACGCAACATTCCGAGATGAAAGAGCCTTGTTGTATCACTCTCTGCCAACTATTCTTGAAGAAGGACGAAAGCCTGCAAAAGAAAGCTGCCAACTTTATTTCAAAGTATGGGGATGCCTCTTCGTCCAATCTCCAAGAAACACTACAGTCTTATCAACCGGAGATGTTTCAAAGCGTGCAAGCGATACTCGCATCTTTCAAGCCACAGTCTATAGATTCACAGTCTACAGAACCACACCTTGCAGAAGAAGCAAATGCAACAGATACAAGTGTGACAGAAGACATTCTTCATACAGAAGGAGAGAATACAGAAAGAAATAGTACAGATAACTCCCTCCTCTCCGAAGAGCCACCTCTGGAAGCCATCCGCATTTGCCGGGAAGACAACCGTATTCCATTCCCTGCCAACAAAGAAGATTTCCTGTTCCAGCTTAGTCGTTTGTTCGACATGGAGGAGAACTGGGAGATAGAAACAACGATTGCCGCTATCATTGCTTTCCACCCCCAACTAGATAAAGAAGACCTCAACCGGATGGAACCTATTTTCCAACGGGCAGCCAATATTGTTGCCAATAGTTGGGAACCATACGAAGATCTCCTTGCCACTTTCCTGTTGGAATACCAACGCTTATGGGCACAGACAGACAACTCCAACACAGGAGTTTTGAGAAACATGTTCACCCGGCTGGAAGAGAAACTGAAAGGAATAGATAAAAACAGGGGAGCTTACAACGAACGTTCCTTCAAACGACTTGCCAACTGGAAACCCGGTTACAGCAACGCAACCTGTTTCACCCCTATCAAACAGTTATGGCTGGGTGTGATCCGCCAAATAAAAGGAGGAAATACATTGCCTCTGCTTTCTACTCCCACTCATACCCCGGCATACCTACAAGCCACCGAACTGATACGCCGGCTTGCTGCATATCAGGAAGCAGGAAAGAAACCCTGTTCGTGGGATTTCCAACTGGCTATTGCCCGTTGTGCTCTGGAAGACAAAGAAGAAGCCATCGTCACCGCCCGGCAACTGTTACAAGATGAGTACCTGCATCTCTGCCTGTTTCTATTGGACGAAAACACGCAACCCGAACCGCCCTACAACCATCCGACCGCTTGGGTAGCCACCGGACTGGTAAAAGCACCGGAGACGGAATTTGAAGCATTCAAGTCTTTCACCTGTAACACATTGCCACACAACCATCTGACAGGAGACTACGAGTGGAAAGAAGTGAAACCCAAAGAAAACTCATACGAAACGGACAGACGCCTGCTCCAACTTGATTTTCACAAATGGCACAAATATATCGAACGCAACAGCCATCAGCTATGGCAGGAACATCTGATTATTAACAGTAAATACAACATGGATGACTCCCGCTACATGGAACCTCTATTGTGTTGTTACCCTAACCGTCCGGAACCGTTGATAGCCCAGATTATCTCCCATTACATGGCTTTCGGCAGTCCACAGGAAGACAGCAAACGTACCCTTGCCTGTGCCTTGCGCATGTTGTTGTCTTTCCATTGCCAGCTCAAAGAAATGAGTCTACTCCTATTAAGCGGCTCGCTGCTTTTTGTAGACAAAACAGTCCGTTCCTATGCAGCGGAGTTATGGGTAGAAGGACTCTCCACAGGAAGAATAAACAACCACCGGGTAGGAGAAATCCTGGCCCGGCTTATCAACATGGAACTTGCTCCGTTAAAACGCTTCACCACACAAGTGTACGAAAGCATGTACAAACGAAGCGCTTTCCACAACCGCCAACTGGAAGAACTGCTCACTGTATTTATCAGCGGATTGCCCGACAAACCCGTCACCGGACTCAAACAACTGCTCGAACTCTATCTGGAACTATTGACCATCAACCGCAGCAAAGTTACAAACGAACAACTCTTGCAACGCCTGCAAGAATGGGCAACGAACAGCAATCTGAAGAAAGTGACCACTTCACTCAACAAACTATAATTAATTCATGATTATGACCCTCGAAGAACGCCTCAACGAAATAGTAGAAAAGCAACAGGGGGATGCCATCATCCCCTTTCTGCAAGGACTCACACAGGAAGAACGAAAGAGCCTGGTACCCCGCCTGAACAAACTGGAAGAATACTACAGTAAATTCGTGCAACTTAACAAGAACACATACGGTACACGGGGGACTTCCGCACAGCATCGTATCATCAATCTTACCGCTCTCGTTATCTATTCGCTGAAAGAATTCCGTAAACACCAATGGGGAATCAACACCGAGCAACTGAATGAATTAACCCCGTGGTACGTTCCCTCCTGGCTCGACAGCTTCTTCAAAGAAGGTGAAGGCAAAGAATTCGGCGGTTTCTACGGAATGGATTACGAAGTCCTGATGGATTGGATAGAGCAGGGAATACTTACTGTGACACCTTCTCCACAAACCATTGCGGGTTATCTAGTGAATTATATGAATAATACTGATTTCCTGCAAAAACGTGAAATCACACTTAAAGAACATATTTGGTATCTCTTTGAATACGACTGCGGACAAAATTGGATGGATAACCGGAATGGCGGACAACCTTATTTTTCTTTCAGATACTGCGTAGAACACGGACAACTAGACCGTATGCGTGTGCTAAAGGAATCTCTGCTCGCTGTCAACCGAAATATGAACAAGAATTTATGCGGCTGGTTTGCAGGCATGTTTACCGCACTTACTCCCAGCATAGAAGAACAACTCGCGTTACAACCGGAAATATTAGCCGTCCTGTCCGCCCCTCACAGTCGCCCAGCCAATATCATGCTCGGACTGCTGAAGGGCTTATGCAATCATCCGCAATTCCGGATCGAAGAGTTTCTGAATCAGACTTCCGTTCTTTTCGCTTCAGATGTGAAGGCAGTCCACCAAAACACATTGGCCGTACTTAACAAGCTGGCAAAAGAAAGAAAAGAATTTCGTGACGCCATCTGTTGTGTTGCCGCACAAGGATTAATGAGCCGGGAAGAATCCACTCAAAGCAAGATAGTCAAACTGATCCTGACGTATGGAGAGACGGAATCTACCACATTAAGAGAAGCACTCGCCGTATATACGGAAACGATGTTGGCAAACACTAAAAAAGAACTGAAGGCTTATCTGGAGAATAATGAGTCTGGCCATACTTCTGCCCATAATGAAGCAGCTCCCGCCCACTCCGAGCAGCCCGACAACGATTCCGCCTCTTTCGTGTATGAACCGATACTCCCCATCATCCGTGAGGACAACCGGATACAGGAAATTGCTTCCCCCGAAGACCTGCTATTTCTTGCCAGCCAAGTGCTGGATGGGAACGAGATCTATCACTTCGACCTGTTACTCGGTGCCTTAGTGCAATGGGACCGTCAACAGGACACAAAACAAATCTCACAATGGACACCCATCCTTCAACGCGCTTACAAACTACTGATGAGCGGAGGAAGTTCACGAAACGGCCTATTAGACCAACTGATGGCAACTTTCCTCCTTGATTATGCAAAACTACTGGTTAAACGCTTCCCTAAAGAAGCAAAAGAGCTAAGTGACTTGCATCAGAAAATGGTACAGAAAGACGAACTGCAGAAAGGTAAATGGAACTATCGTAATCTGCAGAAACTCACCATCCGTCAGAAAACGAACCAAAAAGAGAAATTCCCTGTTCACAAGCAGCTATTATGCCGGACACTAGATCTTTTGGAGAGTAAGGAGAAACCTTTACCCCTATTGTCCACTCCTACCCATACTCCTATGTTTATCGCTCCGGCAACCCTGGTAGAAAGGTTAAAACAATATCAGCAAGCAAACACTGAGCCAGACGATATGGATATGCAAACGGCACTCTCGCGAGTGGCACTGGATGATTCATCACAAGAGCTCCCTATCCTCCTTCAAGACTTAAAGGAAGAATACCAGCGCTTACTTTCTTTCTTGTTGGGAGCAGAAGATGTACTCCCCCAAGCACCCTTCACCCATCCTTCCTGGTGGATGACAGCAGGACTAATCAAGTCGCCGGAAACAATCTACTCCGAATTCAAAGATTTCTCATACAATAAAGGTCCACGCGAGTTCCTGACTGGAAACTTTACGTGGAGAACTTATCTGCGTACTCACTCATATACCGATTACAACAAGAAAGTAGTAGAATGGACCTCCGCAACTCTTACTTTCGATATTCCGGAAAGCAAAAACTCTCATGTCGTCAATAAAGATGAATATAATGAGAGAATCAGTTACCATTCATACGATTCGCATCCGTTAGTGGTCGAAATGTATCCGCTGATAGAGCGCTTCGACGATATACAAAATGACTTGCCACGTTTAGCATGGTTAACTCCCAATATTCCGGAACCATTATTAGTATGGTGTATCCGCAGTGCCATATATGATCCGATGTTAAATGAGGTTAGGGAAATAGGCATCACCAAAGCTACTATCGAAGCACTTCATCAGTTAAGACATACTTGGCAGGAGGCGTCTTATATTCTGGAAGCCAGTTGTATGTTGGTAGCAGATAAGACTTCCCGTTCTTATGCCGCTGAAATCTGGATAGATCGTGTCGGCAAAGGATGCATAGACAGTAAGCACATAGGTAAAATCTTAGGTTCACATCAACATACCGGCTGGGGACCGCTGAAAAGACTCACCGACCTGATACAGCAACAAATGATGAATGTCAGTCCCCTGCACAACCGGGAATTGGAGAATCTAATCGTAGCAATGCTGGCCGGACTTCCGGAGAAGCCGATCAAAGATTTAAAGAAGTTGTTGGAGATCTATGCGGAACTGTTATCAATCAACCACAGCAAAGCCAAAGACGAACAGGTTTTGCACCTGTTGGATGTTTGGAAAGGGGTCGCTAATCTGAAGAAAGCAGTGGCTAATATCCAACATTAAGAAGATTGTTGCAACTACTTAATCTCTTACTTTGTGCCACCGTATTGGCACGGCTGTGCCATCGAAGTGGCAAAGTTGTGCCAACGTAGAGGCATAACTGTGCCAATATAGTGGCACGACCTGACCACTTAAACAATCAGGATTTAAAGGTAGCTTATTGGAGCAAACGCCAAAAAGAAGTATCTTTGGCACACTAAATACAAAAGGTTGAATGATTATTCTAAAATATAGTTTCGCTATCTTCTGTTTGCTGCTGACAGGATGCTCCTTCTTTTCCAGCCAAAAGGAAAAGGAGAACCCCGCCCTGACGGAATATGAATATACGACGGACGATATGCAATCCGGCGAAGAAAGTTCCACCATCTCACCGCCACCGATAGAGCGAAGCGCAATGGCTCTCTACATGGATTCACTGGGACTCGTCAATGTAACCGATCTGGATAGTAGCCTCGTTGTTAAGTTAATGTATACGCAAGCTGATAATTTCACTGGCGAAGTGCTTTACGACAACTTAACGGAAGCCTATCTGCATCCGGATGCGGCATACGCTCTTATAGAAGCACAAAAAGCCTTGAAAGAGCTACACCCGTCTTATAGTCTTATCATTTACGATGCAGCCCGCCCCATGTCGGTACAAAAGAAGATGTGGAACGTAGTAAAAGGAACGTCCAAATACAAATATGTCTCTAACCCAAACCGTGGAGGCGGACTACACAACTACGGACTGGCAGTAGACATCAGTATTCAAGACTCTTTAGGGCAACCTTTACCTATGGGAACCCAAGTAGACCATTTAGGTGTGGAAGCCCACATCACAAACGAAAACGAACTGGTACATAACGGAAAAATGAGTGAAACAGAACGTCAGAACCGGATACTGCTGCGAAAAGTAATGAAAGAAGCCGGGTTCCGTGCATTACCCAGCGAGTGGTGGCATTTCAATTTCTGCAGCCGGGATGTAGCCAGACAGAAATATAAGTTAATACCATAAATCGGTGCTCGGCAAGATCATAACCAGTGCTCAACAATTCATTGTAATATCCTATAACACAATAACGCCATGATACAAATCTCCCCCGAAACTCAACTTTTTATCCGCGAACATTCATCGGACGATGTACGTGCACTGGCTTTACAAGCTAAAAAGTATCCGGATATAAATATGCCGACTGCCATCACCCAAATTGCAGGAAGACAGGTTGCCGCCGAAAAGATTCCTTCATGGCGAGAAATAGAAGAGATATGGTATCCGAAACATCTGTCGCTAGAGCAATGCTCTTCTGAAATCACTGCCCGCTACAAAGCCCGTCTTTTTCAGGGAGATTCGCTGACCGACCTCACCGGAGGCTTCGGCATAGACTGTTCTTTTCTTGCCACCGGATTCAAGTCCGCCACTTACGTAGAACGCCAGGAAGAGCTTTGTGAAATAGCGGCACACAACTTTCCCATCCTGAATCTAAACCATATAAACGTAAGAAATGAGGATGGAGTAGCCTATCTGCAATCAATGTCCCCCGTAGATTGTATCTTCCTCGACCCTGCCCGCCGCAATGAACACGGCGGAAAAACGGTCGCCATCTCCGACTGCGAACCGAACGTAGCCGAACTCGAAGATCTTCTGCTTAACAAAGCCAACCGGGTAATGATAAAACTCTCTCCCATGCTCGATCTTTCATTGGCACTGAAAGAGCTGAAACATACGCAGGAAGTTCATATCCTATCCGTCAACAACGAATGTAAGGAACTACTCATTCTACTCGGACAAACATCACCGGCGGAAATCGCCATTCATTGTGTAAACCTCTTCACGAAAGGGACTCAAGAAGAACAACACTTCGTATTCACCCGCGAACAGGAGCAGCGTAGCCAATGTACTTATACCGATTCTTTAGGAGATTACCTTTACGAGCCGAATACATCTCTTCTGAAAGCCGGTGCCTTCCGCAGCATTGCCGCAGCCTACCCCGTCCGGAAACTGCATCCCAACAGTCATCTTTACACCTCCGATTCTTTCATTGAAAACTTCCCCGGAAGAATCTTCCGCATTGTCAACCAGTGCAGTTTCAATAAAAAAGAAGTAAAGGAGAATCTGGCAGATCTGAAAAAAGCAAATGTGACTGTCCGCAACTTTCCCGCCACAGTGGCCGAACTTCGCAAACGACTCCATCTGACAGAAGGAGGAGATACCTACTTATTTGCCAGTACATTAAATAATGGGCAAAAAGTCATCATCCGCTGCGAGAAAGTCTGAACTATTTGCTATTTTTGCAAAAAGAAACACAATCTAAACTAATCCCGATGAATCAAACACCCGTAAAAGCGATTCTATTATTAATCGTATTCACGCTGTCCTGTCATACTCGGCTTTTCTCACAGAGAGATTTTGAGCGACATGAGTTCTCGTTCCATGCCGGCTACGGTGTGATGTTTCATAATCCTCCCACACTAACGCTAAGTACCCACAGCTACCAACGTACACTTGCACAAGGCGTAAGCTGGGATGGGCAATACCACTTCCGTCCTCTCAAACGCTTTATCTTCGGAGGAATCTACACCGGATTTTCTTCCAAAGGAAGCCATCTTGAAGGAAAAGACCATTTATGGATTCATTTCATCGGTACGCAAATCGGAATGTGTAATGCCAATACCAAACATTGGCAAATCCGGGTGACGACCGGTCCCGGCGGAGTCATTCTACGGAACAACAGCGAGGTATTCGGCAACACACGAAAAGTGAGAGCCTTCACTATCGGTCTCCTCACCAATGCCAATCTTACCTATAAGCTGAATCCCAACCTGGGAGTCAGTTTAGGAGTGCAATATATGTATAGCGAACTACTTAGAATGAGGACTTACTATCACGAAGAAAAGGTTACTGTAAAACTCAATTCAAATGATGATGTCAACCTCACGCGACTAAACATCACTACGGGATTATCCTATTATTTCTAACATCCACTAAAAAAAGCACTATGAAGAAATATATACTCATTCTCTTTTCCATCATCAGCTTTTGGAGCTGTAAAGAAACGGAAAACGAATCGATCGACATCACCGTTTTGCCTTCTGCCACCACTACAGGAGCCAACACATTTGGTTGCCTGATGGACGGCTGGGTTTATGTGGGAGGGCGATACCTGAATTGGGGACACTCGTATGTATGGACGTATGATTCATTCTACTATTACACAGAAGAAGACAAACTCTCCGTTAATGTTTCCGTAAAACCCGGTATCAATCTATCTTTCATTATTTTATCGCCCCAAGAAGGCAAAGAATCAATGATTACCGATATAGAGTTCGGAAGAGAAGAGCTGGAAGACGGAACAGCTTTCATAAGCCGTTTCGACACAGAGATGAAAATCATCAGTGTCACATTCGGTAACGGCAAACGGCTGACTAACGGACGTTTTGATATTCATTATACAGAACACGACAGTAGCAAATATCCCCAATAAATGCAACCCAAACACTATAGTGTAAAAATGTTCGACAAAAAACAACTTCCATATAGTAGACGGTTCTGGGTGTAACGGATATTATGAACAAAAACTAATTGCCGAATGAATGGGTACGATGAATGAATTGAAAAAACTATTCAGGTTTACTTTCTTCTCCGGCTTTATTAGAAGAATTATTGCTTTTCTGATACTCCTTGGGAGTGGTCGATTCATTTCCATCCCGAACTGCCATATAGTGCGGTGACATGATTTCAATGCCGGCCTCATTAAATTTATCCTGAATATTCTGATGCAAATCCGAATAAATCTGTGCCATCTTATCTGCCTGTTTGATATAAGCATTAATTTGATAGACCGGATACCAGTCGCTCAACGAAGTTTCCAACACAAACGGACGCGGATCATCCACCACACCGGGAGTGTTCAACGCAGCATCAATCAGTATCTGATTAACCTGCCGCCAGGGAATATCATAACCGATAGATACTTCCGAGTGAATAATCAATCCATATTCACGGGCTGAAGTACTGTAGTTTACTGTATGAGACGACATGATAAATGAATTGGGAACAGTCACAACCTCATTTTTAGGAGTCCGGATACGGGTGACAAGAGGAGTTTTTTCGATGATATCACCTGTGGTATCATTCAATTTGATCCGGTCGCCCATCTTGAACGGACGCATATAAGTAATCACCAGTCCAGCAATAATATTACCGATAACCGTACTTGATCCGAGCGAAACGATCAATCCGACAAATACCGAAATACCTTGGAACACACCGGAATCGGAGCCTGGGAGATAAGGATAAATCATCGCAATCATAAATGCATAAAGCAGGAAACGGGCGATATGGAAAGTCGGCATCGCCCAGTCCGGGTAGAAGCCGTTGATTTTGAGTCGTCCTGCTTCTACTTCACGTGCCAGATACAAGACGAGACGTACTAGATACCTCACAGCATACCAAATAACGATAATGGTAAACAACTTAGGAATATAGTCAATGATACCCACAAAGATAGCGCGAATCGGATTCCATATATATCCTAACAGTTGATATGCCAGTCCTTCTGTCTGTGGGAAGATGATGAAAATCAACGGTACGGTAAACAGTAGCTGCAACCCCATCAGTATATACCGCCCGATACTGGACAGGAATACTAACAGGTTTGCCTGTTTCTGCGCATCCAGCAATTCATATCCCTGGATAGATACCGGTTTTATCTTCGTGTCTTTCAGACGCAGAATGCGCGCTTTCAGTTTACGGAACAACCAGTTGGTCAAGCGGAACAGAAAATACTGTCCTACAATCACCAATACAAAATAGAGCACACGCTTTGCCATTCGCCAAAGTCCGTGCTCCGCTTTCATCTCATGCAGTTTGGCGACAACGTTCTGCTGTCTTTCTTTAGCCAGCGAATCACGAGAGACTCCTTCCCACAAGGCGTCCTGATCGGTAAGAGAAAGCAGTACTTTGCTGCCGTACATCAAATCGGAAACAATGTCCGAATGGTCAATAGCAACAGAATCAGGTTTCAGATTAAAACGTCTTCCTATTTCTTCGATCGCTGCACCGGTCATCTGTGCACGTTGCTGGGGAGTATATCCACCACGTTTGGTGAAAAGGTAAAATAAGGTATCACCGTCCGCCACTACCGGCATGCCCTTAGTGAACTGCCGCAGGGAGTCGATACGCTGACGCTGCTGTGCATATTTTACGGAGTCGGCGGTAGCCATCTGGAGCTTCATCTGCTCCATTTCCATCCGCATATTCGCCTCGTTGAGCCGGGCTTCTTCCAATGATTTCCGCATATTCACCAGATGGATAGAATCCGAATCCCGCTTCAAAGGAACATGTCTGCCCGTTATTGTATCTCCGGCAAATATCTTCTTAACCGCCTGTTCCAACTGTGCTTGCGCCCCGATTGCCAGGAAAGAAAAGAACAACACCAGTAACGACCGTTTTATTTTATTTATTTCCATATCTTATATTCCTTGATTATAATTAAGGTTAATCTAACATTTCATTAAAAACAGAGCAAACATACGGATTGTTTTTGACATTACCATTTCCAAATTGATTATCTTTGCCACTAAAAGAGAAAAAAATATGAATATATTATTACTTATCGGGGGATTAATCCTCATTCTTCTAGGAGCTAACGGATTAACAGACGGTGCCGCCTCGG
>PPYE01385649.1_pt1 | contig 13285 bp, 12 predicted proteins | sample 1559881 | NCBI WGS metagenome assembly PPYE01 (sample SAMN08240022, study PRJNA423297) | Human gut metagenome, whole genome shotgun sequencing project.
TTATGAGATAATTAACTGAATAATAACATTTTAACAAGCGAAAAGGCTGATGTTTATCAACTGCTGATTCGCATTATTATCTATTTTATTCATGTCAACATGGAAAACAAAGAATGTATTTCCTGTGACTTGGAACAAAAGACGGGTATTGATGTGTCTTATTGCTACCAGTGTGGCAAATGTACGGCCGGATGTGTGTTATCAGAGGAGATGGATTATGCTCCCAGCTATATTCTCCGGTTGTTGCAGACAAAAAATGCTCAAAATGACCGTCACGTGTTAAGTTCCAATGCCATTTGGATTTGCTTGAATTGCGAAAACTGTATTGCCCGGTGTCCCAAAGAAATAAACATTCCTGAAGTGATGGACTATCTGCGTGAGAAATCCCGTCAAGAAGGATGCATTAGTAAAGAGTCACGCCCTGTTGTAGCTTTCCATTCCGCTTTTCTCGAATCAGTAAAAAGAACAGGAAGACTCTACGAGGTTGGATTGGTTGCAGGTTTTAAAGCCCGTACCTTACGTTTGACACAGGATTTGAATGTGGCTCCTGTTATGTTCGTCAAAGGGAAGCTCAACCTTCTTCCGGAACGGGTAAAAGATGAGAATATGATCAAAAAGATATTTGCACAAACCATTGAAAAGGCTCAAAAGTAACTATGAGAATCGGTTTCTATCCGGGATGTTCGCTAAATGGAACTTCTCGTGAATATAATGAATCAGTCAAAGCACTGGCACAGGCGATGGGACTCGAACTGATCGAGTTGAAAGACTGGAACTGTTGCGGTGCAACGGCTGCTCACTCCATGAGCAAACAATTGTCTCTTGCCTTACCTACCCGTGTGTTGGCTTTGGCAGAACAACAGGGATTTCAAGAAATCGTTGTCCCCTGCGCTTCCTGTTACAATCGTTTGAGTGTGGCTCAATACGAATTAATGCACAATGAAGCATTGAAGGATGAAATACTGACTACAGTTGGAATGCGCTACCTCGGTCATGTGAAAATATTGAATGTCATCCAGATGATAGAGAAATATATGCTGGATGCATTAAAAGAGAAGATAGTACGTCCTTTTGCTCATCAAGTGGCTTGTTACTATGGCTGCTTGCTGGTGCGTCCCCATAAAATATTAAACTTCGACCGTTTGGAAGATCCGCAAAGCATGGACAAAATCATGTCTCTGATTGGTGCCACTCCTATTGACTGGGCTTTCAAAACGGAGTGTTGCGGTGCGGGCTTGTCCGTTTCTCGCACAGACCTTGTAGGACGTCTCTCGGGAAATATTCTGAAAGATGCTGACGACCGGGGAGCGGAAGCCGTGATTGTGGCTTGTCCGATGTGTCATTCTAATTTGGATATGCGTCGCCCTGCTATCGACCACTATCTGGCAAAACCTGTTACTATACCGGTTCTTTATATCACACAGGCTATCGGACTGGCTGTCGGACTGACTCCCAAGGAATTGGGACTGGGACGTCATTTTGTAGCTGTAAATTTGAAGGAGGCGGAAGTATGTCTAAAATAGGAGTTTTTATCTGCCATTGCGGTGAAAATATCAGTGTAACTGTCGATTGCGAAAAAGTGGCCGAGGCGGCAAAAGAAATGGAAGGCGTTGCCTATGCCATCGATTATAAATATATGTGTTCCGATCCGGGACAGACATTGATTAAGAACGCCATTAAAGAATATGGATTGGATGGCGTTGTCGTTGCTGCCTGTTCTCCGCGAATGCATGAACCTACCTTTCGGAGGGCATGTGCGGAAGCCGGATTGAATCCTTATCTGTGCGAGATAGCTAATATTCGTGAGCATTGCTCTTGGGTACATGAGAAAGGGGAGGCAACTACCCGTAAGGCTGTCGATATTGTCAAAAGTCTGGTTGAAAAAGTAAAGCGGAATCATCCTTTGGTCCCCATTCAGGTTCCTATCACCAAAAAAGCACTGGTGATTGGAGGAGGAATTGCCGGAATTCAGGCAAGTCTGGACATCGCCAATTGCGGACATCAGGTCATTCTGGTAGAGAAAGAACCGTCTATCGGCGGACATATGTCACAGCTTTCGGAAACTTTTCCTACATTAGACTGTTCGCAGTGTATTCTTACTCCCCGAATGGTGGAAGTAGCGCAGCATCCGAATATCACTCTTTATACGTATGCCGAACTGGAGCATGTGGAAGGCTTTATCGGTAATTTTAAAGCCAGTATACGCCTGAAAGCGAAGAGCATTGATGAGAAATTATGTACCGGTTGCGGACTTTGTACGACTAAATGTCCCAACAAGAAGATACCGAGCGAATTTAATGCCGGTTTGGGAATGCGTACAGCTATTTATGTTCCTTTTCCGCAAGCAGTGCCCAATAAACCGGTGATTGATAAAGAACATTGTACCCATTATCGCAATGGTAAATGCGGAGTTTGTGAAAAGCTATGTCCTACGGGGGCTATCCATTTCGGACAAGAGGACCGTATTATCACCGAAGAAGTCGGAGCAATTGTAGTGACTACGGGATTCAATGTATTGAATACCGACTTTTTCCCTGAATATGGATATGGAAAATACAAAGATGTCATTACCGGATTGCAGTTTGAGCGTCTGGCATCGGCTTCCGGTCCTACATTCGGAGAGATTCGCCGTCCGTCTGACGGACAGATTCCTCAAAAGATTGTATTTGTAGCCTGTGCCGGTTCCCGTGATCCGGCCAAAGGAATTCCTTATTGCTCTAAGATATGCTGTATGTACACTGCCAAACATGCGATGCTTTATCAGCACAAGGTACATGGTGGCGAATCGTACGTGTTCTACATGGATATTCGTGCCGGAGGAAAGAATTATGAAGAATTTGTGCGCCGTGCCATTGAAGAGGATGGAGTGAATTACGTCCGTGGTCGCGTCGCCCGCATATATGAGAAGAACGGTAAATTGATTGTTAAAGGAGTAGACACCCTGTTGGGAGCATCACCTGTCGAGATAGAAGCTGACATGGTAGTGCTTGCCACAGCGGGAGTCGCCAACAAGGGAGCGGAAGAACTGGCGCAGAAGATGCACATTTCCTATGACCCTTATCAGTTCTTTGCCGAATCTCACCCCAAACTGAAACCGGTGGAAACGAATACAGCCGGAATCTATCTGGCAGGAGCCTGTCAGGCACCGAAAGATATTCCCGAAACAGTGGGAATGGCTTCGGGAGCCGCTGTGAAAGTAGCAGGATTGTTTTCACAGGCAAATCTGGTTCGTGAGCCGTTGATAGCCGTTGTCAATCGTACTGCCCCTCCGTTATTCAGTACTTGCGTAGGATGTTTCATGTGTCAGACAGCTTGTCCTTATCAGGCTATCGAACGTGAAGAAATAAAAGACAGGAATGGGAATGTAATAAAGACAGTTGCTAAAGTAAATCCCGGACTTTGTCAGGGTTGTGGTACCTGTGTTGCTTTCTGCCGTTCCAAATCTATTGATATACAGGGATATTCCAATGAACAGGTCTATGCCGAAGTGATGGCATTGCTGAACCATTAAAAAGAGAGTAAGCTATGAACGAAAATAAGATCGAGAATAATCAAGAATTTGAACCGCGCATTGTAGCTTTTGTCTGTAATTGGTGCACGTATGCTGGGGCAGACCTGACAGGTACGAGCAGGTTGAAATATGCGGCTAATGTAGAAATTGTTCGCTTCCCCTGTACAGGAAGAATTGACTTTATGTTACTGTTGAAAGCCTTTGCCGGAGGTGCTGATGGAATTATCGTTTCAGGTTGTCATCCGAATGACTGTCATTATACATCCGGAAACTTCCATGCACGTCGTCGTTGGATTGTATTCCGCGGACTGCTCGACTTCTTGGGTATTGATGTACGTCGTATCCGTTATTCATGGGTGTCGGCGGCGGAGGGAGCCAAGTGGGCTGATCTGGTGAATGAAACAGTTGCCGGAATCCGTGAACTGGGACCTTATCTGGAGTATCAGAAAGCTTCGGACTATTTGGAAAAGGAGGCTATCTATGAGTAAACTGACAGAAAAAGCAGTTGCTTTGTTACAAGAAGGAGAAGTGAATCTTGTGATAGGCTATGAAGAAGGAAATCACGGAACACGTCCTCTCTTTTGCCGGCAGGCAGAAAATGCCGACAGACTGATACTGGACGACCGTTGCACGAATAATATCGCAGTCTATCTGACAAAACGGGAATTAACAGGAACAGGCAAAGTGGCTATAACAGCTACGGTTCCGGCATTACGGACGATTGTTCAATTGGCATTCGAAAACCAGTTGAAAGAAGATAATCTTCTGGTACTGACCGTTGACGGACATGGAGAACTTATCCAGTTTAAAGGATTCGATGAAATAAAAACATATCTGGCAGATTTTCCCTTGACTATTAGTGAGGAGAATCTTCAACTGATTGATCGTCTGAAAAAGATGAGTCGTGAAGAGCGGTGGAAATACTGGATGGGGGAAATGTCGAAATGCATCAAATGTTATGCTTGCCGGGCTGCCTGTCCGTTGTGTTATTGCAGCCGGTGTATTGTGGAGGTCAATTGTCCGCAGTGGGTACAACCCTGGTCTGCTCCGCTGACAAATATGGAGTGGCAGATTAACCGCGTGATGCACATGGCAGGACGCTGTATCGGTTGTGGCGCTTGTAAGCAAGCTTGTCCGGTGGGGATTCCTCTTCATTTGATGACACAAAGTATGATGGAAGACATTCAGGACGAGTTCGGGGTTGCTCCCGGTGCTATCAATCCTGCGGGAAATGTACTTTCTACCTTCAAGGCAGAAGATAAAGAGAACTTTATACATTAAAAGAAAGTAATGGAAAATCTACATATCAGTAAAAGCAGTCTGCAAGAATGGTTTCACCAGATGGTGAAAAAGGAAATGCATATTTTTGCTCCTGTGCGTTCAGGAGATAAAGTAGACTTCAAAAGAGTGACTTCTTACGATGAGGTAGCGACGGACTATGTGCAGACTACCCAGTCGGCTAAACGATTTGCGTTCCCGAAAACAGAAGTGCTGTTCTCTTATCAGAAAGACGGGAAAGAAGCTACTTTGCAGGAAGCGGATATTAATGCAATTCCCGAAATGATTCTCTGGAAAATCCGTCCTTGTGATGCGGCAGGGGTTGCACCCCTTTCCGGTATTTTTAATTGGGATTATAAAGATAAACTATATAATGCCCGGCGGGAGAAAATGACATTAATCAGCTTCAGTTGTGCACAATGCGATGAATCATGTTTCTGTACTTCCGTTCACGGGGGGCCCGGTAATACTGCCGGCAGTGATATTCAGATTACGGAGTTGCCGGATCAGAGTGCATTGGTGGAAGTCTTGACTGCAAAAGGCAAAGCATTGGTTAAATTCTTTGTGAAAGAATATACACCTGCCGAAGAAATTGATAAGGAACAATATCTGGCATCCGTTCCCATTCGTTTCAATGTTGATAATGTACGGGAGAAGTTGGCGGGAGCATTCGACAGTCCTGTTTGGAAACAACAGTCCGAACGCTGTTTGGGATGTGGCGCATGCGCTTATGTTTGTCCAACCTGTGCCTGTTTTGATATTCAGGAAGATGCCAAAGGTTCGTCCGGCCATCGTGTCCGTTGTTGGGATTCTTGCGGCTTTTCGCTGTTTACCCTCCATACGTCCGGACATAATCCGCGTCCGACACAAAGCGCCCGTTGGCGTCAGCGCATTTTGCATAAGTTCTCCTATATGCCTGAACGGATACAGGAAACCGGTTGTACCGGATGCGGACGTTGTTCGCGTGCCTGCCCGGTAGATATGAATATACTTGAACACTTAATATCGATATCAAGCCATGAATGAGCAGTCGAATATATATCTTCCGCACCTGATGGTGATTGAGAAGATAACCCATGAAGCTCCGGGAGTGAAGACTTTCCGGTTAAGATTTAAAGACGAGAAGGAAGGAGAAGCCTTTCATTTCAAAGCCGGACAGTTTGGTGAATACTCTGCGTTTGGTGAAGGAGAGTCAACTTTCTGTATTGCTTCATCGCCTACTCGTAAAGGATATATCGAGTGTACATTCCGTCAGGCAGGACGGGTGACTACCGGACTTGCCAAACTGGAAGAAGGAGCTACCGTCGGTTTTCGCGGACCTTTCGGAAACACATTTCCGTTGGACGAGTGGAAAGGAAAGAATCTGTTGTTCGTTGCAGGTGGTATAGCACTTCCGCCGATGCGTTGCGTCATCTGGAATGCATTGGACAGGCGGGAAGATTTTAAAGATATAACGATTGTTTACGGAGACAAGTCTGTTAACGACCTGGTATATAAAGAAGAGCTGAAAGAATGGGAAAACCGTCCGGATGTCAATCTGATAACTACGGTTGATCCTGGGGGGGAGACTCCCGACTGGACAGGAAAAGTCGGTTTTGTACCTTCGGTGCTTGAGGCTGCTGCACCTGCCAGTGCAGATACTGTGGCAATAGTTTGCGGACCTCCGGTGATGATAAAGTTCACTTTTCCTGTATTGGAGAAGTTAGGCTTTGCCGATGAGAATATTTATACCACCCTGGAGAACCGGATGAAATGTGGTGTTGGAAAATGTGGACGGTGTAATGTCGGGAAGTTGTATGTCTGTAAAGACGGTCCCGTATTTACCAAAGCCCAGTTGAATGATATACCTCCTGAATACTAATGATAAGGTGTTTAAGGATTAAAATATTGTGTTTTCCGTTGTGAAACGGGAGTTACGTCGTATAAAAACTAGGATATATACCGAAGTGATTTCAGGCAAATAATATCCGCCGATTGTTTTTATATGGTGATGAGGAATGCCCAGTGGGATTAACTTTCATGTGTGTCTAAATTTTATAATGGTTTCACCATTGGGCGCCTCTTCTTTATTTTGAATATGATTGTACAACCTAATTTTTATATTACTATGATTCATTTATTACTATCTACTCTTGCGATGATGGGGCTTACTTTCCTCATCGGTTTTTTTGTCGCTGCGGTCATCAAGTTGATTGCCTATGCGGCTGATTCATTTGATTTTTATAGTTCCCACCGTTTGGAGCTACTCCGGCCCGGCTACGACGCTGGCGGCAGCATCGGCAGAAGGTGGAAAGATTAGTCCGGCAAATACCTATTGTAGATGAAGATGCTTTAGGAGATTCTCGTGAAGACTATAGTAGGGGGATTGACAGGAACTTTACTGGTTATCCCGGCTATTATCATGGAGTGAGTCCGGGAGCTTCGGAAAATAATCTGGTTAATTATTATTATTCGCAGGATACCCGTGAATTTTTTCTTCGGGAAGAAGAGCAGGTACATGCCAATAAGAAGAACTCAAAGAAACTGACTAACAACAAACAATGAAAGAAAACTAATTTATGGAAAATATAGATTTTGCTACCTTATTTCAAGGTATTGGTACAATGATGGCAAGCGGATGGGTGCTTGCTTCTGCAAGAGTTTTTCTGGTACTTCTCGGTCTGTTATTGATCTATTTGGGCTGGAAAGGTATCCTCGAACCTATGGTGATGATTCCGATGGGACTCGGAATGGTGGCTATCAACTGTGGAACACTGATGATGCCCGACGGCACACTGGGTAACCTCTTTCTCGATCCGATGCTTTCAGATACGGATCAATTAATGAATACCATGCAGATAGATTTCCTGCAACCTGTTTACACCCTGACGTTTAGTAATGGGCTCATAGCCTGCTTTGTCTTTATGGGTATCGGGGCGCTTCTGGATGTCGGATTCTTGCTTCAGAAACCTTTTGCAAGTATATTCCTTGCTCTGTGTGCAGAACTGGGTACTTTCCTGACGGTTCCTATTGCTTCCGCTTTCGGCCTGACTCTCAAAGAAAGTGCATCAGTGGCGATGGTAGGTGGAGCAGACGGACCGATGGTCTTGTTTACCTCACTGGCATTGGCAAAGCATTTGTTTGTGCCTATTACGGTGGTTGCCTATCTTTATTTAGGATTGACATATGGAGGCTATCCTTACCTTGTGAAGCTGTTGGTTCCCAAACGTTTCCGTGCTATTAAGATGGTGACAAAGAAAGCTCCGAAGAATTACGATGCTAAAGTAAAACTGGCTTTCTCTGCTGTTCTTTGTGCTATTCTCTGTTTCTTATTCCCGGTAGCTTCTCCTTTGTTTTTCTCTTTGTTCCTGGGGGTTGCTGTTCGTGAGTCGGGTATGAAACACATCTATGATTTTGTGAGCGGTCCGTTGCTTTATGGATCGACTTTTATGTTGGGCGTGTTGCTGGGTGTACTTTGTGATGCACATCTGCTGCTCGATCCGAAGATATTGAAACTATTAGTATTAGGCATTGTAGCATTATTACTTTCCGGTATCGGAGGAATAATCGGAGGATATATCATGTATATTATTAAACGGGGTAATTACAATCCGGTCATCGGTATTGCAGCAGTTAGCTGTGTGCCGACTACCGCAAAGGTTGCACAAAAGATTGTAAGCTAAGATAATCCGGACTCATTCGTCTTGGGAGATGCCTTGGGAGCTAATATCTCGGGAGTAATTACTTCGGCTATTATTACAGGTATTTATATTACGGTGATTCCTTATTTATAAATAAAGGTATAGCAGTTTTTCTTGATACCGCTGGTGGTAATGCAAAACAGAAATGGTGAACAAAAGGCTTAAAGCTGTATGTTCACCATTTCTTAGTATATAGTAGAGAGGCGATCACTTACATTCCTTTATATAAAGCCTCAACTGTTTCTTTGACTCTTCGCACGGAAGTCACATTTCGTTCGTACTCGTTGATATGTACTGTTCCTCCCATTGAGACAACTTCATTTCTGAATTTCATTTCACTTTGAATACTTTCGCGTGCCGAGAAATGAAACTCATTGATTCCGGTTCCTGCCGCAATCCGTGCAATATTATTTTCATTTACTCCACAGCCGGCAAGTAACGTAATTCTTCCCGCAGCCAGTCCTTGCAATTCTTTTAAAAGACCGATACCTTGTTCAGCCGTAGGTTGCTGACCGGAAGTCAGAATACGGTTGCATCCCAGCTCGATGATCTCCTCCAATGCTTTTTGAGGATTACGACATACGTCGAATGCCCGGTGGAAGGTGACTGACAGCCCTTTAGAGGCTTCCATTAGAATCTGCATTGATGTTAAGTCTACTTCGCCGTCTGCTGTCAGGCAACCGAATACAACTCCGTCCGCTCCCAATTTTCGTGCGATTTCGATGTCTTTCAGCATTGTTCTGATTTCCATTTCCGAATAAAGAAAATCTCCTCCACGTGGCCGGATAATAACATGCAGGCGGGTATGAGCCAATACTTCTCTTGCAATGGCTATTTCACCATAGGAAGGGGTTGTCCCGCCTTCCGGTATTCCGGCACATAATTCCACGCGGTTGGCACCACCTTCCTGTGCAGCCAGACAGCTTTCTACTGAATTGGTACAAATCTCAATTTGATACTTTTCCATAGTCTTGTACTAAAAAAGGGCGAATTTCTTCGCCCTTATATGAATCTTCTTTTGAATAGTTGCTTTATTTAGCGAAACTAACCGCACGTGTTTCACGAATGACGGTAATCTTCACTTGTCCCGGATAAGTCATTTCATCCTGGATCTTCTTAGCGATTTCGCCTGACAGGCTTTCTGTCTGCTTGTCGTCAATCTTATCCGCACCAACGATCACGCGGAGTTCGCGCCCTGCCTGGATAGCATAAGTCTTTGTTACACCCGGATAAGCCATTGCCAATTGTTCGAGATCGTTCAGACGCTTGATGTAAGCCTCTACGATTTCGCGACGTGCACCCGGACGTGCACCGGAGATGGCGTCACATACCTGTACGATAGGAGCCAGTAAGCTGGTCATTTCCGTCTCGTCGTGGTGAGCACCGATAGCGTTGCAGATATCCGGTTTTTCTTTGTATTTCTCGGCAAGTTTCATACCCAACAATGCGTGCGGCAATTCCGGTTCTTCATCAGGCACTTTACCGATATCATGCAGCAAACCTGCACGTTTCGCTTTCTTCGGGTTCAATCCCAGTTCAGATGCCATCACAGCACAAAGATTGGCTGTTTCACGTGCATGCTGCAATAGGTTCTGACCATAAGAAGAACGATATTTCATCTTACCGATGATACGGATCAATTCAGGATGCAGACCATGGATACCCAAGTCGATGGTTGTGCGTTTACCGGTTTCGATAATTTCTTCTTCCACCTGTTTGCGAACTTTAGCTACCACTTCCTCGATACGGGCCGGATGGATACGTCCGTCAGTCACAAGCTGATGCAGTGCCAAGCGGGCAATTTCACGGCGAACCGGGTCGAAAGCAGAAAGAACGATTGCTTCCGGAGTGTCGTCAACAACGATTTCAACGCCGGTAGCAGCTTCCAAGGCACGGATATTACGTCCTTCACGTCCGATAATACGTCCTTTGATTTCATCTGATTCAATATGGAATACCGTAACAGAGTTTTCGATGGCAGTTTCCGTAGCTACCCGTTGGATAGACTGGATAACGATCCGTTTCGCTTCTTTGCTGGCAGTTAACTTGGCATCATCCATAATGTCGTTGATGAATGATTGTGCTTGCGTTTTAGCTTCTTCTTTCAGTGATTCTACCAAACGTTCTTTAGCTTCCTCGGCAGACAATCCGGAGATTGCTTCCAGTTTCTCGATTTCCTGTTGTTGCAGTCTGTCGAGTTCATCTTTTTTCTTATCGACAATGACAAGTTGCGCTTCCAGATTCTCTTTTACAGCTTCGGCTTCCATCTTTTTACGTTGGATTTCTTCCTGACGCTGGCTAAGAACCATTTCGCGTTGTTTCAGTTTGTTTTCCGCTTGCTGAATCTTCTGATTCCGCAATGCTACCTCCTTTTCAAGATCTGCTTTTTTATTCAGGAATTTCTCCTTTACTTCAAGCAGCTTGTTTTTCTTAATTACTTCCGCTTCCGTCTCCGCTTCTTTCAGGACATTATCGTATTTGGATTTCAGTACATACCGGAATAGTATATATGAAAGGATTCCTCCTACGATGAAGCAGGCAATTGCTGTTGCTATTATTGCTATCATTCTACATTTAATTTAAGTATATAAATAAAAACGCACCGCCAAATATCAAAGCATATACTTTTGCTTGGATATTGTGCAGTGCGTGGTTGTTTTATCTCTTATCAGTGAATAGCCGGTCAGGATTCATTCCTCCTTAAAATAATCCTCCAGCAATTCTGTCAGTTCTTTTACCTTCTCCACATAGGGGCTGGTATCATTACGTTGCATCAATTGCAGTCTCTCTAACGAGAACTGATAGGCTACCATGGCAATAATTTTCTCCGGTTCCAAGTTCTTATAAACCTCCCGATACTTATTAAGCCTGATATTTACCTGCTTGGCGGCTTCCCGTACCATTTCTTCTTCCTCACGGTTGATGGTTAGCGGATAGTTTGAATCTGCTATCTGCAGGTTTATCTTTATTTTATCGTTCATACATCTTCTTCTTATTCATTCAACAAAGCGATGCATTTATCGACTTCACGCACTAATTTTGACAATCGCAGCTTCGTCTCTTTTACGTCGCTGCCGTTAAGGCTGATTGCCGTAGCTGTTTTTAGGTTTGTATAGACTGCTTTTATAATATAAGGTATATATGAAAGGGGTTTCAATCCTTTCATATTCTGTTTTCAGCCTTTCCATATTTTGTTCCTTCTCTCTATTTACAGCTCAAACCGGCTCTTTTAATAGCATTTTGAACAATTTTTGTCCTTTATTGATTTGTCATTTTCCTTCTTTGCTGATAAATACCAGTATGTTTGCGTACCGAACTAACGGACTCATATTATAAACATAAATATTTGTATTATCTAACCATGAAAAAGTATTATTTACTATCTCTTGTGGCAGCTTCTTTGATGGGAGCAACTTGTATTCAATGTACTTCTCCGAAACAAAAAGGTGGTGAGAATGCTCTTCCGCAGAAGAGCGAATTGTTTGCAAATTTACCGGATTGTTGTCCGACACCGGACGGAATGGCTATCGCTCCTAATGGAGATTTGATTCTGGCCTGTCCGAATTTTGCAGATATCACACAGCCTGCTTGTCTGATGCGCATCACCAAAAATGGCGAGATTACGAAATGGATGGATGTTCCGGTATTGGAAGAAACCGGCTGGGCTTCTCCGATGGGGATTGCCTTAAATGAAGAGGGTGATCTGTTTATTTGCGACAATCAAGGTTGGAGTGGAGCAGAGAAAGCACAGAATAAAGGACGTGTTCTTCGTCTGAAGTTTGAAAACGACCAATTAAAAGAAACAATCACTGTGGCATCCGGTATGGAGCATCCTAACGGTCTGCGTATCCGCAACGGGAAACTGTACGTCACCCAGAGTTCATTATCGCAGATAAAAGATCCTTCGGGATTGTTGGTCAGCGGGGTATATTGCTTTGATATGAATGACCGTGATGTGGCAGTGACTAATACATTAGAAGATAAAAACCTTATTACCACCGTTATCACAAAGAACCCAGAAGTACAATACGGACTGGATGGAATTGTTTTCAACGAAGCGGGCGACCTCTTTGTAGGAAACTTCGGTGACGGTGCAGTTCATCGCATAAAGATGGATGTGGAAGGGAATGTACTTACTAATGACGTATGGGCAAAAGATACCACCCAGTTGCGTACCACGGACGGAATGTGTATAGACGATAAAGGTAATATCTGGGTAGCGGATTTCTCGGCGAATGCAGTTGCACGCATTGATAAAGACGGAAAAATTCAGCGTATTGCTCAAAGCCCTGACTGCGACGGAAGCGACGGAGGTCTGGATCAGCCGGGCGAACCTATCGTATGGAACGGACAAGTGATTGTGTCCTGCTTCGATTTGGTGACCGGACCGGATAAGGTAAACACGAAACATGACAAGCCTTTCACATTGGCTAAGTTGTCTTTGGAATAAATAAACAACCCCGAACTACTATTATAAACCTAAAAACACATTATCAATTATATGAAACAATATCTATCGACCTTTGCCGGCTCTGCCATCTGTGGTGGATTTGCTTTTGGCATCTGGCCGGAACTTTGGAAGACATACGGTCTGATGGGAGGCTGGTTGGCGGCCACACTGATTATCGGCATTATGTGGTATATGAACCATTATCATGGAGCTATTCTGAATCCTCCGGGAAAAATATGGCTGGATCAGGGCTGGTGTATCGGCTCTGCCGGAATTGCCTGGGGAATTGGGGGCACTTGCAAAAACCTGTGTTTAGCCAAATATCTTTGAGAGTCTGAATAAGAAGAACTTTACATCTATAACCCC
>PPYE01716861.1_pt1 | contig 13284 bp, 8 predicted proteins | sample 1559881 | NCBI WGS metagenome assembly PPYE01 (sample SAMN08240022, study PRJNA423297) | Human gut metagenome, whole genome shotgun sequencing project.
ACGTTATGAAGATATAAACAAAGACGGACAGATTGATGTAAACGATATGGTACCTATCGGTTACGGAGACATTCCCAGAATCATGTATGGTATTAACTTAGGAGTCGGCTACAAAGGATTTTCGATCACCGCATTATTTCAGGGAGCCGCAAAAGTCTCTCATCAATATTCGGACATTGTGATGAATCCTTTCACAGATAACGGAACCATATTTGAGCATCAACTTGATTACTGGACACCCGAACACCAGAATGCAACATTCCCACGTTTAACAACACTGGACAATGCCAATCTTAATAACAGGCAGATAAGTACATTAAATGTGAAAGATGCTGATTTCTTAAGATTAAAAACGCTGGAAGTTGCCTATGACCTTCCTACAAAAATGATACAGAAAATCCATCTTAAGGGATTGAGACTTTTCCTTAGCGGAACGAATCTGATTACCTGGACAAAATATAAATGGGTTGATCCTGAAGCTCCTTCACTGGCAGCTCCTTTGACGAGAAACATGAGTATAGGTTGTTCCTTAAAATTCTGATAGCATGAAAAAATCGATAATTTATTTGACAATAAGCGCAACACTAACATTTTCCGGTTGTGATTATCTGGATGACATGCCCTATGACTGGGCACAACCTGATGATATTTTCACGAATGAACAGAACTATCTGAAACCGATTAATCAGGTGTATGCATATATTCCCGAAGGCTTCAACCACGTAGGAAATGCCTTTTTAGATGCAGCCACCAATGATGGAATAAGTACAATCATAGATTCGGATATTCATAAGTTGTCTCGTGGGTATGTCACTTCTTCAAATCCGATTGAAGAATGTTGGAATAAGTCATACAATGGAATTCAACAGGCCATTTTTGCCCGCAAATATTTGCGTGAGGCTGACTTGGTGTTACAAAATAAGACAGAAGAAGACATCCAGGCATTTAAAGATACCTATTGTGCGGAAACTGAATGTTTACAAGCCTTATTTGAGTTTAACCTGTTAAGACACTACGGAGGCTTTCCTATTGTCGATCGTATTTACGAAGTCGACGATCCTGAACTGCAGACAAAGGCAAGAGACTCTTTCAAAGACTGCGTCAATCACATCGTACAGTTATGTGAGAGTGCTGCCGCTGTATTAAAAGTTGATCCGGAAGGTGGGAATGGTTCTTATGGCCGTATGACTAAAGGAATGGCACTTGCTATTAAAGCCAAGACATTACTCTATGCCGCAAGCCCACTCTACAACAGAACAGATAATAACGATCCACTACTAGGCTATACTGACGGCTCGGATGTGACGGAACGTTGGAAACTTGCAGCCAAAGCTTGTGCAGATGTAATCAATCTAAATGCAGACGGAACAATATCTCCGAATGGAAATAAAAAATATAATCTGATAGCTCTTACTGCTGCTAAAACGTACGACAAGATCTTTATCAATGCCAATCCTAATCCGGAATATATCCTATTCTATACGGCTGCTAAGGACAATGCTCTGGAAAACAGGCATTATCCCCCTACAATCTCAAAAGATCAGGGAGGAGGTACAGTACCTTCACAGCAATTGATCGATGCATTTACCATGAAAGATGGAAGCGATTATACCCATTCTTCTGACGGTGCAAGCATGTATACTAACAGAGACCCGCGTTTGGCAGCAATTATCGGATATGACGGTTCGGTTTATGGAAAGAATACCATTTATACGCGAATTAGTGATAACACAACCATAGACGGACTCAACCAAGTGAAGAACCGTTCGACCAATACGGGATATTATTTAGCTAAATTCCAGGACAAAACACTGAACTTCGGACAGGCCAATGTGGGTACCGTTTTCCACTTATTCCCGATGATTCGCTTATCTGATATCCTACTTTCCTACGCAGAAGCCATGCATCACGCTTACGGCATGAGTGCGGATCCAGAAGGCTATGGTTTGACAGCAATAGAAGCCATACAAAAAATACGTACCAGAGCAGGATTCGGAACAAATGATAAATTTCTTAATGGGGTGACAGATAACAACTTTATGGAAAAAGTGAAGCAAGAACGCCGTATCGAACTCTGTTTTGAAGAACATCGTTACTTCGATTTGCGACGTTGGATGGATGGCAATCAACTTAGAGAACCTATTATCGGAATGAAAGTAGAAGAAAATGCTTCTGGGCTTCATTATACACGCATTACAGTAGATGAAGCACGCAATTTTAAAGATTACATGTATTATCATCCTATTCCTCTGAAAGTAATCAAGGAAAGCCCTTCCATCCAACAGAATCCAGGTTGGTAACGGGCATCAAAACTATTTAATAGATAGAAAACATGAAAAAGATAATAATATCACTTCTTATCTCAATGATCGGCTTTATAGAACAATCTATTGCCATAAAAAAGAATCATCCTTTTATCAATATCACTTTGGAAGAAGACATTGCACAATTAGATGAAGTTGTTGTGGTGGGATATGGAACACAGAAAAAAGTATCTCTGACCGGTTCTATTTCTAATGTCGGGACCGAAGATTTGAAAAGCATGCCTGTATCAAGTGTCACAAACGCTTTAGGTGGCCGCATCCCGGGACTAGTAACCCGACAAGAGAGCGGACGTCCCGGCGGTGATCAGGCTACGATGTTCGTTCGTGGTCGTGCTTCATTGAACGACTCTAGCCCTTTAGTATTGATTGACGGGGTAGAACGACCTATGGCGCAAATCGACCCTGATGATATTGAAACCATTTCTGTATTAAAAGACGCTTCTGCAACTGCCGTATACGGTGTACGAGGAGCAAATGGTGTGATATTGGTAACTACCCGCCGAGGTCGTGAAGGAGAGACTCGAATATCCTTCTCATCTGAATTCGGTGTCACTTCCTTCAATCGTATATCTCAAACCCTAAATGCAGAATCCGTTTCAAGAGACAATGACTTTGTAGATATGTTTACGAAAAATGGTCTCCAACAGAAATACAATGTAAACCTATCCGGCGGAAATAAAACAGTACGTTACTTCGTTTCCGTTGGATACTTCACTCAAACCGGTATGTTTGAGACAGACGTAGACAAAATTAAAGAACATGAGACAATACAAGCTCTTTTAGCAGCCTCACCCGATGTAGCAAAAGGCTTATACAAAGAAGGTTATAATTCGGAATATAAGTACAGTAGGCTCACCACTCGTTCGAATATCGATATCAACCTAACTGAAGATTTCAAGGTATCCGTGAATCTTGCTTATCGTTTCGGAAGTCAGAACCGCCCCTATGGCTATGATGCTGACGGACAGGAAGCACTGCGTCTGTTCGGCATGTTCTACCGCAATTCTCCTCAAGCATTCCCAATCTTAAATGCGAATGGAACTTATGCCGCCGCCGATGGTATATGGAGACAGAATCCACTCGTGACATTATGCTATTCAGGATTTTTTCTTAATTTCAATAACAAACTTGAGACAGATTTTGCTTTTAAATATAACCTAAGGAAACTGTTAAAAGGATTAAGTATAGACGGAAAATTCTCTTACGATGCAGGCTGGAGCAATAACCGAAGCATACAGCAGCGTCCCAATATCTATCAATATAATCCCATCGGAAGTATGCTGAAGCGGCAGTTCGTTATAAGCAATCCTTCTCCGGACATAATATATCTGGATTGGTACTTTATAATATGAGTTACACTTCCACTCCCGGTGGACGCTATTCTTATGTACCTCATATCTATCAGGCTTTAGTAGGACGTGTTAACTATGATTATGAGAATCGCTATCTATTCGAAGTTAACGCAGGCTATAACGGCTCAAACCGTTTCGCGGAAGGACACCGTTATCAGCTCTTTCCTGCAGCATCAGTGGGATGGGTACTGACTAACGAACCTTTCTTTAAAGAAAACCCTATCTTAAGTTTTACTAAACTACGCTTCTCTTATGGTGAAGTTGGTAATGACAAGCTGGGAGGTTTCTCTTACTATTATCGTTCAGGATACGATGAAGGACTAGGCTACACTTTTGGAGAGACACATAATCCTGCGATTAAAGGTCTGATTCAAGGAAAAAGCGCCAATGAAAATATCACATGGGAAGTTGCACGGAAATACAACTTAGGACTTGAGACCAAATGGTTGAAAGACAAAATATCTGCCAGTATCGACTTTTTTAAAGAACGTCGTAGTAATATCCTATGTGAACCGGAAAGATATTCTCAAGCAGCCGGTTCAAACGGATTGGCTCCCATAAACTATGGTGTCGTAACAAATCAGGGATATGATCTGGAAATAGGCTATCAAGATCAAAAAGGAGATTTTGGATATTCCATAAAAGGGATTTATGGATATGCACACAATGAAATTGTAGAGAAAAGTGAATCTGTAAAGCCCTATGCCTATATGTCACAAACGGGAAATCCTATCGGACAGTTTATCGGCTATATTTCCGACGGTTTCTTTAGCTCTTATGAAGATATAGCAAGTTCTCCCGTTCAATTCGGACAAGTAAGCCGACCTGGAGATATTAAATATAAAGACTTGAATCATGATGGAGTGATCGATTCTAACGACCAAGCTCCTATCGGCTATAATCCGGTACCCGAAATGACTTTCTCTCTTGCTGCCGGTTTGAACTGGAAAGGTATTGATTTTAGTATATTGCTTCAGGGAGCTGCCCGTTCATCCATCTATCTGCAACAGGATATTGCATGGGATAATTTCTGGGGTAATTATTACGAAGAGCATATCGGAAGATGGACACCGGAAACAGCAGCAACAGCAACGTACCCACGTTTCACTAAGGCAGCCACTGCCGCGCATCCTAATTATTATAAATCTGACTATTGGTTGAAAGACTCCAAATACTTACGTCTGAAAAACATTCAGTTAGGTTACACTATACCTCGCAAACTATTGAAAAAATTCGGAGTACGTTCACTTAGAGTATATGCGAATGCCTACAATCTCTTTACATGGGATAACGTAAAGAAGGTAGACCCTGAATCATCGAACAATAGTAATGGACAATTCTATCCACAACAAAAAGTAATAAATTTTGGTATCAACCTGAATTTCTAATGTTTGAAATGAATAATTTATGAGAAAACTATTTATATCCTTTGTAACGGCTGTCCTGCTTGCCAGTTGTAGTGCAGATAGCCTGATGAAAGAAACCGAACTGGATCTTACGGATACAGAGAAAGTTTATTCGGACATTACATTGACCCGCAAAGTTGCATACGACTTGTATGCACGTATGCGCATGGGGAGAGACCGCCTTGGCAGTTTTGGTTTTTTGGCAAACATTGGTGGTTCACCTTGTATGCTTGACAACGCAACAGACGATGGAGCCGGAAATACAACCCGTGCCGGAGGGGCAGTTATTCCCGAACTCGAGAAATTTATCAAAGGGGGAATTGATGCTTCCAAAGGTTTGATTGGCGGTGACCATCCATGGACATTTTACTATAAGGCCATCCGTTCTGCGAACACATTCCTGAACAACGTAGACCGTTCACCATTGGAGGATGCAGAGAAGATTTCCTTGAAAAACCAAGTACGCTTTCTGCGTGCATTGTATCACCACGAACTGTTTCGTTTCTACGGAGCATTAGTAATCGGAGACAAAGAACTCGATCCGTTGCTTTATGACGAAATCAAACGTGAATCGTTAGAAACCACAGTCCGTTGGATTGCTAATGAATTCAAAGAACTTGCAGAGCCGGGAGTATTGCCCGACAAATACGATGCAGCAGATTACGGAAGAGCTACCCGGGGAGCAGCCCTAGGCTATCTGGCACGCACATTACTTTATGCAGCAAGTCCCTTACACAATGCGTCCGGAGTAACTTGGAGAGAAGCGGCTGATGCTGCCTACGATATGATTGAATATGCTGACAATGGAGATTTCTATCGTTTATATGAAGATCCGACCACTCCCGAAAAGAGCTACACACGATTATTCAATACCCGTGCCAATGGTGAGGTAATCATGGGATTTCTCCGTGCACCGGCAAATGACCTTTACGGAATGATGCCTGCCTTTGACCCCTGGAATGTAAATAAAGAACTACTGACTTGTCCGAACCAATGGCTGGTAGACTGTTATGATATGCTCGACGGCTCACAGCCCATTCTCGGTTACGAATCAAATACGAAAGCCATCATCAACCCAAACTCCGGTTACAATGTAAATTCTCCTTATGCTAACAGGGATCCTCGTTTGGCGCAGAGTATTCTATGTGATGGTGCTACCTGGCCTTTAGTCAACGGTAAGCCAGCTGCAATAGACCTGTCAAAATCATATAGATGGGGAAGCGGATACTTCCTGACAAAGTTCCTGGATGACCGTATCGATCATCGAAAAGGTGGTACCACTTACATGGACTTTCCAATGATGAGATATGCAGAAATCCTGCTCGATTATGCAGAAGCCGAGAATGAGGCTGAAGATACGAATACAGCCAGAGAAAAAGCAATAGCCCAGCTTAACAGGTAACTGCCCGAATATCTACCAGAATCCAGGATACTAATCTAAATAGAATGTTTACTTAAAAAAATAAAGTCATGAAAACAAATAGTATAATTGCATTAATTCTGTCAATCAGTTTATTTGGATTATTCGGTTGTGCAGATAAATATGAAGTTGATTATGAAGCACCTGTCAAAATCGAATTTGCGGGTGTCGATCAGAATAATAGAGTATCATTAACGAAAGGGATTGCTGAATACACGGCAACCATCAAAGTACAAGGAGAAATCATGAGTTTTGAAATTTATCAGGCAGACTCCAAAACCGGAATGCAGGGAAGTCTGATAGAAGAAACTGCCCAGTCATTTGCAGACGGAACGACTAATTACGAAACAACTTACAAGTTTACTTCTTTAAAAGAGAATGCCTGTATTACAGTAGTCGTTCTAGGTACCGACGGCCATACGTACCAACGTAACTTATTGGTAGAGATTACTCCTTCTGTTTTATTCTCCGATCCGGATTACGGAAAAGATGGAGAAATAGTAGAGACAGCTTCAGCTTATTATGGTTGTTATTATGCAACATGGCTTCTTGGACGCACCTATATGGCTGCTGATGCCATGAAATATACAAACGAAGTCGATTTCTCACTCGGAGATATTATCTTGCCTTCAGGAAGCGAAGCTGTACCTGCTCTTGTTTCACCTGCTAAAAGAAGTGATTATGGCTTGATGACAATTAATGGTTTACAACACACATTATTTGCTGAAACCTCTTTATCACAAGCAGAATTTAATGAAACTGCCAATGGAAAGAAAGGATTGATTTGCATACAAAAAATAACAGCAAAAACTGGTACTATCGAAGTCTCACCGGATAATTGGGTAGAAAACACTAAATACTCATGGGTACAATTACTGACTAAAACCGTGGCGAAGTAAAGCTCCCATTCAAGCTACTTTCTCCAATGATCGTATCATAGAATAATTAGAAGAATAGAGAAGTTCTCGGTTTCTACGAGCTTCTCTATTCCTGTTTTCCCAATAGAAGAAAGAAAAAATCTATCATTCTACCATTTTTTTTCCTTTATTGATTAGTATTTTTCCTTCCTTCTCTGATATCTTCCCTACTTTTGCGAAAAGTCATCATGAAAAACTGAAGTTAATTAAATCACAATAATTATGAATCTGAAAAAACATTTACCCTGGCTGGGAGCCCTACTCCCCATTGCTAACACACAAGCAGAAACAAAACCTAATGTAGTAATTATCTATATCGATGATATGGGTATCGGTGACATAGGTTGTTATGGAGGTAAATTCGTTCCTACTCCCAATATTGACAAGCTGGCACAGGACGGACTATTATTCAACCAATATTACTCTTCTGCGCCGGTTAGCTCTCCATCCCGCTGTGGATTAACCACAGGTCTCTTTCCTCTTGAAGTGGGAATCAACACTTTCCTGAACGACAAAGCTGCGAACAAGAGATGCGAACAACGTAATTTCCTGGATGATAAGTTGCCTTCCATGGCGCGTGCCTTCCAAAATGCAGGTTACTCAACAGGACACATCGGAAAATGGCACATGGGAGGCGGACGTGACGTGCACAATGCTCCTTCTATTAAAAATTACGGTTTTGACGAATACATATCAACCTACGAAAGCCCGGATCCGGATCCAACAATCACTGCAACCAAATGGATCTGGTCGGATAAAGACAGTGTAAAACGTTGGAGACGTACCGAATACTTTGTAGACAAAAGTATTGAGTTTGTAAAAAAGCATAAAGGCGAACCTTTTTTCCTGAATCTATGGCCGGATGATATGCATACCCCTTGGGTACCGGAATTCAAACAAAAGGAAAGAAAAAGCTGGGAAACACAAGAAGCATTTGCTCCTGTACTTGCAGAAATGGACAAACAACTCGGACGTTTCATCAAAACCCTGGATGAGCTGGGAGTGGGAGAAAATACAATCATTATTTTCACTAGCGACAATGGTCCTGCACCCAGCTTTAAATCTGTACGTTCCGCTTATTTGAGAGGAACTAAAAATAGTCTTTATGAAGGGGGAATCCGTATGCCGTTTATCGTTAGATATCCAAAGAAAATTAAAGCCGGACAGGTAAATAACGAGTCTGTATTATGCGCAGTAGATTTATATCCGACTTTGTGTTCTATAGCCGGAATCAAAACAGAAAAAGGTTACAAAGGCGATGGGCAGAACTATTCAAAAGTTCTTCTCGGTAAATCGGAAGCCAAACGTAAAACCGATTTAATGTGGGATTTCGGACGAAACAAACATTTTGGCTTTCCTGGGAACCCTTATGACAGAAGCCCCCATTTAGCTATACGCAGTGGAAAGTGGAAATTATTAGTGAACGGTGACGGAAGCGATGCGCAACTATATGATATGGAAAAGGATAAGTTCGAAAAGAATAATATCGCAAATGAGCATCCTGATTTGGTTGCCAAGTTGAGCAAGAAAGTATGTAAATGGTATGCCGAAAACCGAGACAAAGGATTACAAACCTCTAATTAAACAATAATATTCATGAATTCTAAAGCTTTTCTTCTGCCGGCAGCACTGATGATAGCCGGCAACACTGCTGCAAATGCCAAAGGAAAAAAGTCTGATCAAAGGCCTAATATCCTGGTAATTCTTGCAGATGACCTTGGCTATTCCGATCTGGGATGCTACGGTAGTGAAATTCACACACCTAATTTGGACAAACTGGCAAAACAAGGAGTACGTTTCAATCATTTTACGCAAAGACCAACGCGAATGGCTCGCGCATCACGTATACCACGAAACCTATTCTGATCTTTGTCATTATCCGGTGAACCGCGGATTTGACACCCATTATGGTACTATCTATGGCGTAGTAGACTATTTTGATCCGTTCAGTCTGGTAGAAGGCGAAGTACCTGTAAAAGAAGTACCCGACGGATACTATATCACACAGGCACTTTCAGATCGTGCTGTGAAAGAAGTGAAAGAGTATGCGAAAGACGATAAACCATTCTTTATGTATTTGGCCTACACAGCCCCACACTGGCCATTACATGCACTGCCAGAAGATATTGAAAAATATAAGGATACCTATAAAGTAGGCTGGGAAGCTATCCGTAACGCCCGTTACGAACGTCAGAAACAGCTTGGTATATTCCCTAACATGGATAATTTCCTGTCTGATAGACAGTTCAAAGATAAATGGGAAGACAACCCACATGCAGAATGGGATGCACGTGCCATGGCTGTTCATGCTGCCATGATCGACCGTATGGACCAGGGAATAGGACAAGTAATCGATGCTCTGGAAAAGACAGGACAACTTGAAAATACACTGATTCTATTTCTTTCCGATAACGGATGCAGTAATGAAGATTGCCAGAACTACTCTCCAGGAGAAAATGACCGTCCTGATATGACACGTAAAGGGGAGAAAATGGTTTATCCTCATAACAAAGAAGTGCTGCCTGGCCCGGAAACAACTTATGCTTCACTGGGAGCACGCTGGGCAAACGTAGCCAATACACCGTTCCGTTTTTGGAAAGCCAAATCTTATGAAGGAGGTATCTGTACTCCGATGATTGCCCACTGGCCGAAAGGTATCAAGAAGAATGTCGGCAAAACGACTCCCGAAATCGGACATGTGATGGACATCATGGCTACCTGTATCGATATGGCAGGCGCCACTTATCCTACCAAATACAAAGGAAATGACATCATTCCATTGGAAGGCAAGAGTCTGGTTCCTATCTTCAAGACCGGACATCGTGAAGGACATGACTACCTTGGATTCGAACATTACAATGAACGTGCATTCCTCTCTAATGACGGTTGGAAACTGGTTCGTCCGGGAGAAAACGCTAAATGGGAATTATACAACCTGAATGAGGACCGGAGCGAAATGCATAATCTGGCAGCACAATACCCTGAAAAAGTAGCTGAAATGACAAAGGCTTATGAAGCATGGGCTAAACGTTGCATGGTAGAGCCTTACCCGGGACAGAAAAAGAAATAAAGCCTACTCAATTAATTAGAAAGAGTACTCGATTAATTATTTTATATTTGACTCCTGTCGGAAAATATCCAATGATATTGCACGACAGGAGTTTTTTTTATATGCTTTTATCCCTTCTTTATCAAGCCTCACCTGAAATCGGAGGCTGACCTGTATATTCCTTAGGCAGTACACCATATTGCGCTTTAAAACATTTCGCAAAATAAGAAGAAGAAGTAAATCCTACCTGCACTGCCACTTCTGAAATACGGGTACCGCCCATTATCAGTTCAGCAGCTCTATTCATACGAAGTGTCTTCAAATAATCATTAGGCGACATTCCGGACAAAGCCTTTATCTTCCGATAAAAATTAGAACGGCTCATATTCATCTGTTCAGACAGGGTATCTATCGAGAAGTTCTCATCCGCCAACTGTTCGGCTATTACTCCCTGTATCTTCGCTATAAATTCACAGTCTTTTTGAGACATCGCAAAATCCGTTGTCGAAACAGCAACCGTATCTCCTGCCAAGCTCACCATCAATTTATGGAAAGACTGCCTCAACTTCAACAGATTCTCGATCTGCATACGGAGCTGTTTAACAGAGAATGGTTTCTCAACATATACATCCGCTCCACATTCAAGTCCTTCGACTTTAGACTCCAAAGTGGTTTTCGCCGTCAACAAAATAACCGGAATATGTGAATAAGAGATTTCAGACTTCACCTTGCTGCAAAGTTCCAGCCCATCCATCTCCGGCATCATTACGTCACTCACTATCACATCCACATTTTCCTTCGCAAGCACTTCAAGTGCTTCACGACCGTTGGAAGCCCTCAACACACGGAACCACTCTGCCAATGACTCACGAGTCAGATTCAGCAAATCAACATTATCCTCAACCAACAGAACTGTAAACTTCTTCCCTGAATACTCCGAAGAAATCGTTTCAGAAGCATCCGCATGCTCCGGGGATATTTCTACAATATCACTCGTTTTTTCCGTCTCCCACTCTTTGAACGGAAGAGACAGTATAAACGAAGAACCACCTCCAACATTATCTTCCAGACGCAAATCTCCCTGATGAGCTTCTGCCAAAGACTTTGCAAAAGCCAATCCGATGCCAGTGCCTACTGCTGTGGCCACCTTATCGTCAGGCAGTTGATAGAAAGCCTCAAATATCTTTTGTTTCTGTTCATTTGGTATTCCGGGACCATCATCGTTCACTTGTATCTCATATCCCCCATCAGTGACAAGCAGCTTCAAGTCAATACGCGCATGCGCATATTTGATGGCATTTCCCATCAAATTGACAAGAATCTTACTTAATTTGTCCCTATCCACCGTAGACACCAGCTCTTGTTCGGGCACGATCAGTTGCAAATCAATTCCTTTTAATTCAGCCGGACTTGTAAACTGATTATAAACGTCACTGACAAGTTCTTTAATATCACTCTTTTTCAAATTCAGATGCAGCGTACCACTCTCCATTTTCTGAAAATCAAGCAATTCATTAGTAATCCCCAGCAGATAATTTACATTCTTATCTATCACAGACAAATACTTGAGATCTTTTCCTTCACGTTCTTTCTCCAATAATTTTTCCAAAGGAAGCCGTATCAAACTAAGCGGAGTACGTATTTCATGCACCAGATTGATGAAAAAGCTAATCTTCGACTTGTAAACTTCCTGTTCCTTGGTAATCTGATATTTTTCCATCCGCCGCTTATATTTGCGTTTAACACGGAGATTCCATCGCCAAGCCATCCAACCGATCCATCCCAACAGCATGAGGACATAAACGAAGTAAGCAAAGGTACTACGCCACCAGGGAGGAGTAATCACCACCTTTAAAGTGATAGTATTCTCATTCCACTGACGATCATTATTAGAGCCTCTGACTTCGAACAAATACTCACCGGGAGGTAAATTGGTGTAAGAAGCCATATTATTATCAGTATTCAGAATCCACTCCTTGTCCACTCCCCGAAGTATGTAAGAATACCGGTTCTTCCCCGGGTCTTCAAAACTAAGAGCGACAAAACGAATAGAGAAGCTATTGTTTTCATAAGATAAAGTCACCTTATCAGCCATATAAAGCGGTTTATTCAACTGAAGCAATTTCTTCACCTCCTGCTCGTCGGTTTGATAAGGCAACCGGATATCGGTCACATAAACCGGAGGAATATATTTGATACCCAGAAATCACCTCCCTGATCTTGCTCAATCGCATAAATAACCTTGTTAGGTAATAAAGTATTATGCGGGTCAAACTCAATGAATCTTTTCTCTTTAGCATCAAAAGAACACAGTCCTCCCCCATTCGTTCCAAACCACATGGTTCCTTTCGTATCTTCAAATAAAGTAATGACCGAATTACTGGTGATCGTAGTCGAATCTTCCCGTTCATGCTGATAATGTTTCCAATGAGCATTCATTGTATTGTAAGAAAACACACCACTATTGGAAGTCGCAATCCAGAGATGATTGTACATATCCTCATAGATATCGACAACAGAAACCATTGAACCGATGCTTGTGATGGTCATAAAGTTATCTCGAACCGGGTCATAACAACACAATCCCCAACTCGTTCCTACATAAATTTCTCCTTTTCGTCCTTTATAAATACACAACACATCGTTGCTACAAATCGTATTGGGGATTCCACGAGAATGAGTATAGGCTTTCACTGCCCCTGTGCGTAAATTGATAACCCGTATTCCTCCGGCATAAGTACCGATCCATAAATAGTCGCCATCCAGCATTAAAGAACGGATGTCATACTTTTGATTTTTAGCTCCTCCTATTGCAT
>PPYE01158095.1_pt1 | contig 13278 bp, 10 predicted proteins | sample 1559881 | NCBI WGS metagenome assembly PPYE01 (sample SAMN08240022, study PRJNA423297) | Human gut metagenome, whole genome shotgun sequencing project.
TGTACAGGCAGTCCTTGTAGCCCAGCTCGTACTTTACGCCGTCCGCCGTGATGCTGCCCGCGCCGCCGATGTTGAAGATACCGATCTCCCGGCGCTCCAGAAAATACTGCGTGCCGAAGTTGTGCCAGATGTCGATGCCCTTGTCGATGGGCACCATCTCTGTAGTGGGCATGCACCCCAGCGTCACCATCCGGTCCACATGGCTGTACACCGCCACCACTTCGTTTGCCGCATACAGGTTCTCGATCAGAAACTCTTTGCGCGTCTCCTCTGTTGTATAGCGCTTGAAGTCCCGCTGGTTGCTTGAATATCGGATTTCCATTGTTTTTGCTCCTTGTCACTTATTGTTCTGCAGCTTCTGTTCCCCATGCCTCAAACTGCGTGAGCGCCGGGAACGGAGAAGGATCATCCGCTTTTTTCAGATGCCTGAGCGTCAGCCATTCCACTGTACGTGCTTTGATGTCAAACGCCTGTGGATGACTCTCCTTTTTCAACTCCAACGTTTCTTCGCTGCCGTCCGAAAACGCGACGACAGCGCTTTCCCACCAGCTGTCGTGCGGGAAGTCCGCCCGCAGTGTCAGCCGCAGTTCGTCGATGCCCACCGGCCTGCCGAAGGAAAGCGTCCATTCCGCGTTCGGGTCCCGGTTGATGCCCCAGCTCTGGTAAGGCCATTCGCCGTGAGAGCCATTTTCATAAATGCCGTCGATTGCATTGTAGGCCGCGAACACAGCCTCCCCGCGTGTTTCCACATTGGCCCTCGCATGCGGGTAAATGCCCGTATCGCCGTGCCGGTCATAGGGATTGAACGCCAGGTTCCGCCGCGCAGCGACCTCTTCCGGGCGGGCGATGCGCGCACGGATAAGGTGGCGGCGGCCGGAAAAGCTCTTGGGTGAAAAGACGATGCGGTCATCGCCATGCGGAATCCTGTATTCCACCTCTGGCCGTGTAACATATACCAGAGCCGGCGCCAGCGTATCCTCTAATTGCAGTACATAGTACCTACCCGCTTTGCTTACCGAAAGCATAATGCGGTCGCCCGGCTCGTATTCTTCATCATAAACCAAGCTCGTTTGTTTTTCTTCTGCGCAGGCCGCTTTTGTCTGCCCCATTGCGCTTAATACCTTTAAGCTGACTGCTTCCAACTTCATCCCATCCTTTGTTTGGTTTCTCTCATTTTACAGAAACACCAAATCACCAATACATCTCCCAATTCGGATTTTTCAAACGCGTCAAAGCCTCCATAAAATAATAGTCTCCCCAGATTACGCACTCGTCCACACCTGCGTTCACACAGGTATTATAAGGTGTTTTCTTGGCATAGGTGCCATGAAGCAACTGTCCGTTGGAAACACAATCATTTTTTACCTGATAACCACGTATTAGTGCCGCCACCAACCTTTTTGCCAAAGAGGTATAATACTCCGCATCTTCCTGAGGCAGGTATTTACTCATCTCTAAAAAGCCACAACAAACAATGGCCGAAGAAGAAGAATCCCTCGGCTGATCGGCTTCGTCTCCATTCCCAAAGCCAAGATCCCAATAGGGACACAGATCGTCAGGCAAGTGGGTCAGGAAATATTGAGCAATACGTTTAAAATAGTTGATATATTCAGCTCTCCCTGTGTTTTTATAGGCGATAGCCGTACCGTAAATCCCCCACGCCTGGCCGCGCGCCCAAGCAGAGCTGTCGCGGTAGCCCTGACAGGTCGCGCCGCGTACAAAACCTCCTGTATTCGAATCAAAGAACACTGTATGCCAAGTAGAACCATCTTCCCGAATGATATGCTTCATGGTGGTGTGGATATGTTTTTCTGCTACTTCCCGATATTTCCCATCCCCAGTGACCTCAGTGGCCCAATATAGAAGCGGGATATTAAGCAGGCAGTCAATAATCAGGCGGTGGTTATTAGGGTCGTCCATGGTACCCCAAGCCTGGATGTATTCACCTATTGGTCGATAACGAGTGATCAACTGGTTAGCGGCCTTTAGGGCAGCCTCGCGCGCCGAGACGCTTCCAGTGAGCTTGTAGGCCGCCACACAAGAAGGAATGTACAAAAATCCCATATCGTGGTGGTCCACGTAGTGTTTGATGTTAATACGTTTTAAAAACGAGTCCACCTGACAATCCCCTGCTTTACGGAACAAAAAGCGATCACTGTCATTTTTCGCATTTTCATAAGCCAACCACACTTCGCCCGTCCAGAAACCTGGGGTCCAGTCTGTGTTAGGTCCTGGTGTGTAAAAATTATGTTCACTGTTCGCTGCGGGAAATTTAGCCTCAAAGGCCGGCAGATTATTTCGGACCTGATCCACACACTGCTGCAGCGCAGCGGTCACTTGTTCCGGTGTCACCTCCGGGAACCGCAGAACCCGCTCAAGGGGTATCCATTTATCTATCATTATGACCATACCTTTCCGCCACGCTTCAAGAGGCCAAAGAGCATGAAGCACGGTGCCTCTAACGCAGCAAATCGTAATTTGTTAAAACAGGCTTAAGAATGCAGGCTCACTACACAGCATGTAAGGGTGCGTGGACTCAGCTTTGTGCGGGACTGAGCCATTTGCGAGCCGGATACTGCTTCAAGCATCAGCAATTAGAGTGTTAAACCCTACAACCTTATCTTTGGAGAAACAGCCTGCTTCAATCTTTCAGCGAGTGTCCAGTCCCTGCCTGTTCCCTTAAATACTGTTTTGAGGGGACGCATTATATGCAAAATCGTTTACCGCATCTGCTGTAGCATGGGTGTCCAAAATCTTTTATCGTTGCCTGCATAGCCAATACGAATAGCGGACACAAAAAAGCGATTATCGCCGTCGCCAAGATGCTGTTCATCGCAATTTACAATATATTCAAGAAGAATGAAACCTACAACGCTGAACTCTACCGTAAGAGCGACCTGCCCTCCTACACACCGGAAGGTTTCTGTGGAAGATGCCATCTTCATCCGTCAGCGCCAAAGCTGTTTGCTTACTGCCTCCCCTACCGCTCAGGTTTTAAGCAAACTTTTAATTTTCCCCGCTCTTTGATGGGCTCGGTTTTGTGCGCCCTTTTTCAGAACGGTGCTTAGATCAAAATGTTTCAATCTTCTTCTTTGTCACCATTGCAACACTATCATTTGCCGCGATGCCTGGTTTAGGTCACAGGCCATCACACGGCCCAGCCCGTAAGCGCCACAAATCCCATTGTAGTCCTCAGTATTTCCCACGTCCTGATACAAAAACACCACTCCATGGCGGCGTCCGTTGGCTTCGATTACAAAACCCTCAGCCTGTTGCGGGACAAGCTCATGGGAATACGCTTCGTTGTACACAGACTGCGGTGTAATTCTCACGGGAGATGTATCCCGGCGGCGTACCAGAATTGTGGTCATGGCCCCGCAGTTTTCAGCGTTGACCGTCAGGTCCGGCACCTGCTTCATTTTGTTATAATGCCTTGCCAGCGGAGCGGTTCCCAGTTTCATGCGAACAAACTGCTCCTGCGCAAAAAACTGCATCGAAAAGCGACTCGTGGCTCCGATCCCTTCCAGCCCTTGGGATGTCGTATTTAGACGAACAGTTTCCGCAAAGTGGAAGTGCTGCGACGTCTCCCGCGGATGCCGCCCAATCCAAGTGTCATTAATCACAAATATATCGGAGGAGACCACCAGTATCCGACGGCATAGCAGTATCCCCTGAGCGACATAGCCGGTATGAGAGCCTTCCACAAAGAAATATTCGCCCTTGTGGCAGACCCTGTTTGGAAGGGCCTGGGGCAATGTCCGATAACCCCAGGAATCGATGCTGTCCGCGTATTCCTCTGCGTCCGCCAGGGGAACATTGTGCGCGGCTGCGGATTTCAGCCAATACCGCTCCTGCGTATCAGTATAAGTGTAGCGCCCGCCATCAGTCAAGATTTCCTCCCCGTCCAGCCACAGTCCCACATGCAGTTTATCCTGATGGCCGTGGCCACCACCTAGTGGGCCATTTTTAAAGTATAGCCAGTCCGCTTTGATGTCCCAGCCAGTACGCAGAATTACCTGTCCACTGGAAGAAAGCTCTGTCACGCCTCCTTTGAGTGCCTGCGGTGCAATGGACTGATACCGGACATCTTCTTCAGCCCCTAACAGCCAGATACTCTCGTAGTCCAGTCGGTCAAAGGCCCCGCCTTTCAGCACACCATCCTCCAGCAGAAGTGCAGCCTGAGTCAGAATATCCCGCACATCGGTGTCATCGGAATCGCCCACCATCGGCTGGTGATGTGCCGGCGTCTGCAACAGCATAGTGGCATAAGCAGCCTTTCGAATTATCTCTATTTCCTCTTGTGAGAACAGTGTATCTCCCCACAGACGCGCTAAACGCAGAGCCTCCAGGGTACTCATCAATACCTCATTGTGATACATCGGGGAAGCTTCCCACTGCATCCCGTCATCCATAAACTGCGTGTGCAGCGCCTTTCTCAGAAAGAGTCTAGCCCGTTCCACATCCTCCGGACGATTCAATAGCCAAGCCACCATATACAGGCCAGTGTACTCCATTACGCCCCAATTGCTTTTAGTGGAAAAACCTATGCGAGGGTTTTCCGCCAAGCGGTTTGCATGTATCTCCAGGCCCTCCAGAAAACGCTCCACCACCTGCGGAGTCACAGCAGCGCTGCGAGCACACAAGGCCATAGCCCGTACCCAATAATCTGCCCGGAGGCCAGCATCGAGCGTACGCCAAGTGGTATCCGCCGCATCTTTCCTCCAAGGCTCTTTTTCGATCCAATCTGTCAGCTGGTTCACAAAGCATTCGGCGTAAGTCTCGTCTCCGGTCAGGGCGTACGCCTGCCCGAGACATATCCAATAGCGGTGACGGTTCATCTGAAAAGTGAATTCCTGATCTCCATTGAGCACAAAGCCCCAGTCGATTCCATTTTCAAAGTGTACTGGCTGATACGTCTGCTCCATATCCCAAGGCAACTGGAACAAAAAAGTGTTCTCTCGCAATTCACCAGCCGTTTTCATCGTCAAGGCGCAATCTTGCGGCCACAATGCCCGGCACAGCGCGGCGCGTCGTTCCAACTCGTCGCGCTGCGGTGCCATGGTCTCGCAGAAGCGCCTCCACTGGACCTCTCTTGGACCAGTCATATTGATTCCACCCCCCTCCGCCAATTTTCGGCAAATCCGTCTTTCTGGCGATTCATCCATGCTATTACACTATCTTCCATCTGTCGAGCTAAGCGTCGGTTCTCTGGCACGTCCAACGCCAGAGGATGCATCTGCTGAGGATCGGCCGCCGTGCAGTACAGGTAACGAGCCGGCCGGGGCATCACATCATAGCCCAGTTCAATCACATAGGTGTAGTCCTGCGTGCGCACCCCGCGCCATCCGAACGCCTTGGGATCCTTGCCCGCCCGAGCAAAATTTTTCAAAAAGATATCCCGGCCTGGGCAGGCACACAAATAGCTGGCCTTCTCCAGATCCTCCTTTTCTGTGAGCAGGTAAGACGAGCAATCCTCGCCCTCCACCGTGGAAGGAATGGATACCCCCAGAATCCCCAGCAGCGTAGGCGTCATATCTTGGCTGGCGATGCAGGTGCGGCACCGGCGTTTTTCATTGCCGGGAACGCGCACAACAAAAGGAATGCGAATAGATTCCTCATACCAGACGTACTTTCCAATGAGGCCATGAGAACCCATCATGTCTCCATGGTCCGCCGAGAGCACGATTACTGTGTCATCGTATAAGCCGGCATTTTTGAGGTATGCTACCAGACGGCCAAACTGATCGTCTAAACCGCTGACCGCCGCATAGTACTGCCGGGTAGCGAGTTTCATCTGCTCTGGTGTATAAGGCACCGGCTCCCCTGTATGATGATGGATATCTTTCAGGCACACGTTATCTTTCAGCGTTACATCAGGATACAAATCCAGATACTTCTGCGGTACTTGATCGTATGGACTGTGGGGTGGGTTCCAAGAGATGTATAGCGCGAACGGCCGCTCCTTATCCCTAACGTCTCTCAGGTATTCGATGGCCTTGCTGGTCTCATGCTGCACTGACCACTCATCCGCACAAATCATCTTCGGCGTGTCTCGCCAGTAATGGGGCTTCAGGTGGACGTCGTAAGTACCGTAGGAGTACCAGTAGTCAAAGCCATGGCGACGCACCCCCGGCGGCGTAAAGGCGTCCCAGTTCCGTGCGCCGGAAACGGGTCGCCGGCAGTGGTTCTGCTCCGGCTCATCCAAATGCCACTTACCGATGTAGGCGGTCTGATAATCTGCATCCTTCAGCATCTGGCCCACTCCGATCTCCTCGTCTTTCAACCGCATGGACAGACCGTTTTTGCAGTTGGTAAAAATCCCCATAGAGAGTGGGTACCGGCCAGTTATCAGGCTGGCACGGTGAGCTGTGCACACCGGGAAAGTACTGAACGCATGGTCACAGTAGGTTGCATCGGTGCAGAACGCGTCCATATTGGGCGTGTGCACTGGGTCAGCCTGAGCGTAGCCTATCGCATCGGCCCGCCACTGGTCCGCAAAAATGAACAACAGGTTTTTCTTTTTATTCATCGCTTTACCTCAACCGTACTATCCACTTCACGGGCCAACCGAGCTTCATCCAAATTGATACCGAACCCTTTTTTCCACTGAATAAAAATAGGGTTGTGAGTACTGTCAGTGGCAAGATCGTTGACACAACGGTAATAAAAATCAGATTCCCTCCGCTTCTCGGTAGCCTCTACCCAACGAGCGCCCAGCCCGGAGGCCAACTGCTGCCAGATGGAGGCCGACGGCCCTACTAAGCTGTCGTCGCCGACCATCAAACCGGCCCCTAGTTCCCGAATTCGGCCCGCCAATATCACTGCGTCGATGATGGAACCCGCGGAATCCGGATGGATGTTGTAAATCCCGCCCATCCCCCGGCAGATTCGTTTGATGGAGTCGCGGGAGCCCCGCATGGGATAATCCGGGATCAGCTGTAGTGGGGCCACCCGCTTTTGCAGTTCCACCCACTCGGGGATCTCCAGAAAAGCCGGGTCCTCACAAGCATCCAACCCTGCCTCCCGCAGCTGATCCAATTGCCGGGCAATCCATTCTAAAGAGACGCCAGCTCTCGCGTCCGGGCGGTAGCCGCAGTTCACATCACCGATAAGGAACGTCTCCTCCGGCGAGCAATAACGGCGCACCGTGCGAATCACCTCACAGTCCAACCGGGTGTCGCCGAACAGCTTCACCTTGATATACGCGGCCTTTCCCTCCTGCCTCGCCCATTGGGCGCTTTCTGCCACCTCGTCCATCTGGTCGCTCAAAATCACATGCACGCCGCAAACAGCCTTGCTTTCCTGCAGCCCAAGCAAATGATTCGACGGTACGCCCTGCAATTTTCCACACAGGTCCACCAGGGCTATCTCCATCATTTCTACCAGCTGTTCCGGCCACTCGCCTTGATGGCGGCGATTTTCCAGTGCTGCCCGGCCAGCGTCTAGGCCCAGCAGACAAGAAACAGCGGTACGCCAGGGCTCGAGGCTTGCTTCCGGGCAGTTCACTGACAGGATACACTCGGCGAAGCCGGTGTTTTCCCCGCTGGATACCGCCGCAATCACATCCTGTCGGCTGGTCCAGGTGGCACAGCTAAACCGCTTGACCGCCTCAATATTTTTCAAGTAAAGCCGGATGGAGTCCACCCGGCCCGGAATCCTTGACAGTCTGTCTAAAATCTCTCGCCGCCGTTCGTCATAAGCTTGCAAATTTATTTCCATAATTGAATCATCCTTTCACACCGCCGGTCAGTCCGCCAACAATATATTTGCTCAACAGCAGATACAAAATAAAGGTAGGCAGAAAAACAATGATCACCGAGGCAAATAAGCCGCTCCAATCGCCGCTGTACTGCATACCATTAATCATGGAGAACAGCCCTAAAGCCACCGGCCGCAGCTTATCGGAGTTGACGAACATCAGAGATAGGAAATATTCGTTCCAAATATTGATGAAGTTAAAGATGGTCACTGTCACAAGGCCTCCCTGTGCCATGGGGAACACGATACGCCAGAAAGTCTTGGTTGGGCGGCACCCATCGATAGCTGCAGCTTCTTCATACGAGCGGGAAATGTTTTCGAAGTAAGCCATTAGGAAAATTGTGGTGTACGGGATTTTCGTAGCCACGAACAGCGCAATCAACACAATGCGGTTGGTCATCTCTGCACGCAAAAGTCCAGCTTGGGCCACAATCATGTAGAGGGGAATAATCACCATGATGACCGGCACACCGGTGGTAGCAGCCAAGGCGGTTTTGATAACCTTGGCGCCGGGGAAATTGAACCGCTGCAGCACATAAGAGTACGGCGCGCAGATTAAAATCAGAAATGCACAAGACACCGCGGCATAAAGGAGTGAATTCAGGAAAAACACTGACACATTCGATGAAACCCATGCCCGAGAGTAGTTTTCAAAATGTATGCCGCTGCTGAATTCAAAAATTGTCCCTTTGAAAATGTCAGCGGGTGTGGAGAGACTGGCGGCAACCACCCAAATTAGTATGACGGCGGTGAACCCCACCCAGGTAACAAGCAGCAGATATCCGGGAATGAGGGAGAGTTCCTTTTTCAAGCTGTAGGAGGCTCCCATCCGCGATTCCTTTTTCTTTGTCTTCAACATAGTGGGCCTCCTTAAAATTCCAGATCATCGTCTTTTATCAGACGGTTCACCACGGTAAACACCAGAACGATAAACAGGCATAACATTACACCTATGGCTGCTGCCGTACCAGCATCACGTACCACATCGCCGGTGTTTTCCGCACCAAACAGCTTGTCGTACATGTAAACCATCGGCACAATGGTCGAGGTGTCGGCGGAAATAGGCGAGAACAGCTTGGACCAGATAAAAAAACCGGACACGCTGATGGACCACATGATGACGTTCGTGCGGAAAATCCCTTTCAATAATGGCAGGGTAATGTAGAGGAGCTGCCCCACCTTATTGGCACCATCGATGCTGGCGGCCTCGTAGTAGTCCTTGCCGATGCGCTCGATGCCACTGACCCAAATCAGCATGAAATGGCCAATCATTCCGAAGCAGTATGAAATCAGCAATGCCCAAAACTTATGATCGGCATCCAGCCATTGAACGTCAGCCAAAAAGTCCAAGTGCAATGCTTTAAATAGATTTGTCAGGAATCCATAAGAAGAGTTAAACACATATTGAATCCACATGGTGGCCATGGCTACGGCACTAATTACATTGGGAAGATAGATTGCCGCTTGAAAAAATCTCTTGCCGTGCACTCCACTTTTTAAAATGACTGCCAGCAACAGTGAAGCGCCCAATGTAATGACTCCGCCAATTATAAAAATCTTAAAAAGATTAATCCACGACGTGCGGTACAGCGGCGTCTCCATCAGGCTGATATAGTTACCGATTCCATTGAATTTCCACTTATCTGTTGCATCTGTAATCTCCTGGATTGAGAAGAAACTCATTACTATCGTACGGATGATGGGATAGATGAAGGTAGCAACAAAAATCAATGTTGCCGGTCCCGCAAATGCAATGATCATGCTTCGATTTCTTTTCATATGCAGTTCCTTTCCTTGAAAAATGGCGGACAGCGTTAAAACTGTCCGCCATACCTTTGTTATCTGTTATCCCTTGGACGCAGCCAGCATATTATCCACAAATTCCTGTGCTGTGCAGGCACCTGCATACAATTTCATCAGATTTTCCTTCAGCGCCGGGGTAATTTCCGGATTGTTTTCCAAACCGCCGGATGTTGCAAATATTTCCGTGCAATTGTCCATATAGGGTTTTGCGTCCGCCAGTTGTTCAGGCCAGGAAGTATTGTTGATGTCAGCGGGCAGGGATAGACTCTCTTCAGCCAACTTGGCATCCCATTCACCGCGAGTCAGCATCTTGATCAATGCGAAAGCCGCCTCAGGAGCCTTGCATTTATTCGTAATAGCAAAACTCTGATTGCCGATGACCATGGCCTCTAGCCCGTTGATGCCGTTTTCCTGTTCCGGATAGCCGAAAAAACCCCACTGGAAGTCCGGACCGGTAATATTCTTGGTCTCGTTAACCACATACGTGCCCACACAATACATGGCGGCCAAACCGGTGGCCAGTTCTGTATTCTGACCAGTAGGCCATACATTAGAGCCTACCTGGGCAGAAAAATACCCTTTCGAAGCCAATTCCTCAAAGGCCTGCGCGGTTTCCAACACTTCGGGACGGTCCCAATCGCCTTCATTGACCACTTTCTTAACTTCATCAGAACCAATCAAGCGAGCCAGATGCATACCGAACGCTTGCATGGCATAAGCATCGTCTGTCGTCAGCGGAGTGATGCCAGCATCTTTCAGCTTCTGGCAGGTCTCCAAGAACTCCTGCCAAGTACTGGGTACCTCGGTGATGCCGGCCTGCTCGAACAGAGCCTTATTATACATGTAGCCGTTTGCCTTCATCTGATAGGGAATCTCATACAATTTGCTGTCCACATAATAACTGCGGCTCAGCTCCATCAGAACCGGGTTGGTATCTTTTTCATAATCAGCCTCTTTGACCAAATCCTCCAGACACAGAATGCGTTCACCATAGTTGCTTTTGTTCTGCGCGCCATCAAACATGTCCACTTGCTGATCGGCGTCCAGCGCGGGAATCAGGCCTTCCTTTATACCTTTGCGGCCTTTGAATTGCAAGTCTACAGTAGCGCCAGTTTCCTCTTCGAAGGCTTTCACCGCCTCCGTAATCACCACGCCCTGCGGCTCGGTAGCCTCCCAGTTGGACCAGTACACCAGCTTAACGCCCTCGAACTGCTTTTCGACCGTTTCGCCTCCGCTTGCTGAAGCGGATGTGCTTCCCGACACCGCGGAGCCGGCAGCTGTGCTGGATGTATCAGACGAACTACCGCTGCATCCCGCGAATAAAGTTAGGCTTAAGGTGCCGCAGACAACTAGGCTACTCAGTCTTTTCAGTGCTTTCTTCATTTTTTTACCTCCATTGATATTATATTATTCGAGCGTTCAAAAAAGCTCAAATTACTATGTAAAACGACATCGATGGGACAGTCGATGCGAAGAGGAGGTTCTATATTCTTTACCATACGATCTACCAAAATATTCAGACCAGTATAGCCTTTCATGTAAGCCGCCTGATTGATCACTGCTTTCAGACGCCGTTCTTTCAATAAACACGTTGTAATACCATTTAAATCAGTGCCTACGACGGATACCTGGTGCTCCATTCCAGCTTCACGTACTGCCTGCACCATCGGCAGGTTATCGTGAGATGTCAATGCATAACATGCTACTGTATCAGGATATTGCCTCAACGCCCGAAGTATCTCCCGGAAGATCATTTCATCTGAACCGGGACCATTGAAGTAGCCTTCCACCATATGAATTTTCAACGTTGGTTTTCTTTCAGACAAATAGTGAACAAAACTGTTCACCTTATTAATGTGAGTTTTTGAATCCAAGCGTCCGCTGGAGAGCAATACACTGCCTGTCTCCGGTGTAATCAATTCTATGAACTCACCAGCTATACAACCTATGGTTTTCTCGTTCGACGGAATACAGTACAACCCTTCTGGCTCCTTAAGCTCATCATCGATCACAACAGTTACAACGCCTTGGGCAACAAGCCGTTGGAGTTGCATAAGAACTCTCGGCTGGCGCGTGTAAGAAAATGTTATCACACCACCATATTCATCATTTCCATCAGCAATCTGTTTGAGAAGTTCATGCTGATGTGCTTCATCCGTGCATATAATCTTTTCCACTTCTACATTCAGGCCTTTTACTTCCTTTATACTGGCTTCTAGGCCTTTCCAAATATAGGAAAAATACAAATCATTATCCTGCGGCAAAATTGCCGCCACACGGCATGTTTTTCTTTTTAAGGAGGCTGCCGCATAATTTATTTCATACCCCATTTCCTCTGCGGTCTGTAATACCTTACGGCGCAGTTTTTCGCTGACACCATCTTTCCCAGACAGAGCACGATGAACCGACACGGAGGAGACGTTTAATTTCGCTGAAATATCTTTAATCGTAATCGGATTATTGTTTTTCAAATGCAACTCACTCGCCATAAGCAAATCGCCCTCCTCGCAGTAGAATCGTTTAATTCTCTTGAATTCGCTGTTTCCGCTTATCTTTTTTATCCAAGGTGCAATATGGACGCGCCCTTAGATTTCGTTTGCGTTATCGTTTACGTTATCGTTTTCAAATTAATAATAGCTAATTTTTTTCCCCGAGTCAATGTCCAATTTGCAAAATATTTATTGCTGATTTTCGTCACATACGCCAAGGTCTCAGTTATTTTCTTGACGCTAGACTTTCATCATCTTTCCTATCCCCATGCCTTTTGTTCCTCATAAAGGCTTTAGGGACAGCATGTCGTAGTCCACCCATTATCGTTTTCATCGAAAGCTTTGGTCTAGTATATTTAAACAGTACAGTATGCCGTCACACCTATGCATTGCCTTTTAGCCGCACCTTAAAGTGTAAGTAACTTCCCGCATTATTTGTTCGTGCTACTGTGACGAAAGCATTCTCTCTGCTACTGAACCGAATGGTAGGCCGCGCTGGGATCCCAGCTGCTCTCTTAGAAAAGTTCTTTGAGACATCTTTTAAATAGAAACCGGCGACTGTACCTTGGCATTTCCCGCGGCGATCTCTTTTTTGAATCAATTCTTAAGCATCGCACCGCTGTTGAACGTTCCATCAACACATTCAAAGACACACGTGGCGGCCACCAAAGTCGGCCTTTTCCTTGCCGGTATCGTTCAACTTCTTTGCGTCCTGCTTGCTGACAAATTACATGACGCTAAACTCGCTCGCATGCCCCGCAGGCCCATCATTTCCCGCACAATGCGGTCCGAGCTTTTTACCAGCCCCACAAGGACCATCATGTTGAAGATTATTTTCGCCACATAGGTCCAAACCATCGAAACCGCTGAGCCTGATGGCACCGCGGGCGACCCGCTGCCCATATATGCGGAAAAAATCAGACAGGACAGCACGATGACCGCACCTTGCAGACACACGCCCACATATCCCTTGAGGAACGCTTTTCCCGTGGCCGCCGTCTCGCTGCTGCCAAACGCCGCGATGGACACCGGGGCCAAAGCCGCGTAAATATATATTTTGAAAAAACGGCTATACACTGTCATGATCAGGATAAAGGAAAGCACGGTAATGAACAGGCAGGCCAAAATCGTCACGAGCCACAGCGGGAGGGACGCGAGAAAGCCCACGTTTCCGATGGCCGCGCTGATCTCGCCGGGCAATGTGCCCACGTTGCCCGCCATACCGCCC
>PPYE01433434.1_pt1 | contig 13274 bp, 15 predicted proteins | sample 1559881 | NCBI WGS metagenome assembly PPYE01 (sample SAMN08240022, study PRJNA423297) | Human gut metagenome, whole genome shotgun sequencing project.
GAGCATGACCGAGTATACCTGTGATTCATTCCGTTTTTTTAACCTTTTTCCTGTCTATTTTGGCGGGAAGGGGACAGGTGGGAGATTAGTAAGTCTTCAGGGCGGCAGCTCAGGAAGTCCGCTAAGTTAAACAGGTTGGACACCGAAATGTTCGTGTCTTTGTTACACCAGTTCCAGACTTGGCGGATGGAAACCAGGCACCACTCAGCCGCCTCTTTGCGTCCTTTTTCCCGTGCCTGGAGCCAGAAGCAGACCTTTTTACAGCTAAGCAGCATAATGGTCTGCGCTCTTGCATAGGCCATTGGAATCACCCCCTTCCCACGCTTTTAGCATAGGAGGAAGTGAAGTTCTAAAAAATGAACTGGATTTCCAAAATATGGAAACCCAGGCGGAAAAATAAAAACGCCTCCGGACAACTGTCCAAAGACGTTTTAACTCAGTGCTGTATGCAATGTTCTGGCGTCAGCTTTTTTGCCCACTCCCGGTCTGTCTCAAAAAGCTTTGGGGCCTCCCGCAGCGCCCAGAGAAGGTATTTGTAGGGGTCCAGCCCGGTTTCCTTTGCGGTTTCCATCAGGCTGTAAATCACAGCGCTGGCCCGGGCTCCCGCCGGGGTGTTGGCAAACAGCCAGTTCTTCCTGCCCATCACAAAGGGCTTTATGCTGCGCTCGGCACGGTTGTTGGATATCTCCAGCCTGCCGTCCTCCAGGTAGCGGACAAGATACGGCCGCTGCTCCTTCAGATAGTGCAAAGCCTTGCCCAGGGCGGATTTTGGCGGCGTCACCTTCTGTTTTTCTTTCGCCCATGAGAACAAAGCGTCCAGCACCGGTTTTGCCCGGCCCTGCCGCTGTTTGCGCTTCTCTCCCAAAGAGAGATCTTGTATTTCCGCCTCAATGGCAAATAGCTTTGTACAGAAGGCTTGTCCCTCCAGGGCGGTGCAGCCTGCCTGCTCCTTCTTGGGCAGGGACTTCACCGCCTCATCAAACTTCCGCCTGGCGTGGGCCCAGCACCCCACTACACGGATGTCCGGCCGCAGCTTGTGGTAACCCTGGTACCCGTCCGCGTGGAGATACCCTGAGAAGCCCTCCAGGAATTCCTCCGCGTTCTTGGCTTTCCTGTCCGGCCTGTAGTCATACAGCACAATAGGGTGTTCTGCGTCCCCGCCGGTCCGGTACAGCCACATATAGCTTTTGCTTTGGGCGGATTTCCCCGGCTCCTTCAGCACCTGCAGCGTGGTCTCGTCCCCGTGGAGGACGTCCCGTTTCAGCAGTTCCCTGTGCAGCTCTTGGTAGATGGGCGCAAGCCAATCCTCCGCCGCGCGCAGCAGCCAGTGGGACATCACCTGCCGTGAAAGCCTCAACCCCTGCCGTCCCCACTCCTGCTCCTGCCGGTACAATGGGGAGTACATCACAAACTTCTGCACCATGAGGTGGGCAATGGCCTCCGGGGAGGCAAAGCTGCCAGGCAGCACCGCCGGTTTCTTGGGCGTGTTCACAATCACGGAATCGCCCGTTTCCTTTTCGCACACTTTGCAGGCGTAGGTGTAGTACACATCCTCCTGGATCCAGAACCGGGCTGGTTCCATCTTCAGGGTCCGCCGCACTTCCTTGCCGATTTCCACCATTTCGGAGCCGCACTTGGGGCAGGAGCGGTCTTCCGGCCGGTGCTCCACCACTTCCACGGGGGTCCCCTCCGGGACAACCTCCTCCATACTGCCGGAGCGAGGCTTCCGGGTATGGGCCTTGACCTGGGTCTCCTTCTTCCCAACACCGGCACACCAAGCCTCCGCCTCGTTGAATACCCGGCCAAACTGCTCAAACACCAGCTGGTCCAGCTGCTCGCTGGACGGCCCATACTGCTTTTTCCGGTTCAGGCGCAGCTGTTCTAGCAGCCATTGGTTTTTCAAAAGGGCTGCTGTCAGCTCTTCCTCTTTGGTGCTCAATTTCGCCTGCAGCGCCTCGTATTCCGCTCTGGAAATGGTTATCATTTCCTCGCTTTTTTCGGGGAGTTCTCTTGTCTTTTCCATGAGAAAAGTATACCATAAAACCCGCGAAAAAGCCAGTGTTTTCGCGGGTTTCAGCCATTTTCCCTTGTTCTAAACCATGCTCATTCCTGCCATTGGTTTGTGCGCCTTGGGCTGGTCGATTTGCAGCCCTTCCATCAGCCAGCGGTACTGCTGCGCCGTCAGCTTCCGCACCTCTTCTCCATTCCGCGGCCACTGGAAACTCCCGCTCTCCAACCGTTTGTACAGCAGCACAAAGCCGTTGCCTTCCCAGTACAGCGCTTTGATCCGGTCTTTCCGCCTCCCGCAGAACAGGAACAGCGTATTGGTAAACGGGTCTAGCTGGAACTGGCTTTGCACCAAGGTCGCCAGTCCATCGATCCCCTTGCGCAAGTCCGTGTACCCGCAGGCTATCCAAAAGGCTGTAAATGCAGGACGAATCCAAGGGGCCGCAATGGCAAAAGATACATACAAGGCCACAGAGCGCAGATTGTATGCTCTCCCCATTCTCCGAGAGAAGCTCCAGGAGGACAAAGAAAAGCTAGAGGAAATACGCACACACGGCACGCCCCAGCACAGCAAGGGCATTGTCAGATACTCCCGCACCGGCATCAGGCTTTCGCCGGAAGAAATCCTGGATGGAATCATCAAGGACATGGAAGCCACCATTGCTGCGGACCAGTACGAGATAGACACGGTAGAAAAAGCGCTGTCACATGTCAAGGATGACCCCTTTTATTCAGCGATAGAGGCCAAGTACTTTGAAGGGCTGGACGATGAAGACGTAGCCGAAGACCTTAACTGCGGCACGACTCAGCTTTGGAAGCAGCGCGGGCGACTAGTCCGCGCACTTGCTGTTTTCCTTTACGGCTCCCAAGCAGCCATGTAAAAAGGACGCCAGGAAGCCCTAGCGCCCTTTTGGGGAAAAGCAGAAATAAGAGGGTTTATGTCTCGAGATGAAGTTGCTGCTTAAGAGCGGCCTGCAATACGGCAGATACGTTTATTCCGGCCTTTTCTGCAGCAGCGTTTAGCCAGCAGGGAAGAGACACATTGCGCCGCACCGAGCGCATATCATTTTGCCGACGATACTCGGTAAAATCAACATCCACCAGTGTGACAATGTCACCCGGGCCTTTGGAGACGCTTTCAAGTGTAGAGGGAATAGGAAGGGATTTACCATCGTCTTCCATGTCGATTCCCATCAGCCCGATGGCATCACGAGCCATCTCCATAGCTTCCGGGATAGAATCGCCCTGGGTCCCGATTGCAAAATCCGGGATTTCCACCACGTATCCACCCGCATCAGGGGTAAGAATAATAGGGTATGAATTCTTCAAAAAGCTCTCCTCCTTTGTCATTTCAAGTTATTCCTTCTTATGATGGCCTTGGCGAGCGGTTCCTTTATCTCGCTGTGGCGAGGGATTACCTCACTTTTTTGACCATTGGTATAAATATCATGATTGCTTCCGTTACGTTTCAGACGCCATCCGTTCTTGCTTAAAAGCTCTATCAAGTCTTTCCGTTTCAAAGTGTTCCCCTCCCTGCAATTATAGTATACACAATATTTGTGTAAAAAGCAAGATGCAAGAGACACTTTTCGTGAAAATATCCTGTGAATTTGTGAAGCTTGCGTGTGAATTTTACCCGTGATATACTGGATACAATAGGAAAAGTATGAGAGAAAAGAGAGCCCTTCTACCCTGTTCCCTTTTCTCAGCTGAGTCAGCTGACCTGGGGACTCCACACCGGGATTTCTGGAGGTTGGGGTCTGCCAGCGACTTTTGACACAGTACTTTTCCTCGAAAAACGGGGCACCGACGTGGCGGCAGACTATATCGCCGTTGGAAGGTAGCGCCTTCCTCCCCAGGTTGGATGGGTCTGGGTTAGCGCTCCAGGCTCACCCAGCATCGCATATAACCTCGTGCAGACGAGGATTTTATACCCCTGGTCTTTTTGGCCGGGGGCTTTTTCATGTAAAGGCTATGTACACCTTCTCCGCTCCTGTGAAGTCACTTAGCATGATGCAGCACCCGCAGAACTGTTTCCAGCAACCTTTCGTCCGTTCCATGGTAGAACTCTACTTCTAGTTTTCCCAATCGTACCGTGGCGGCTAGGCCAGACTTCTCACACTCGCTTCCACCAGTTGCCGGTAATTGTAGGCTTTCTGAAGTCCTCACCTCCGCAAACTCCACCTGCTGCTGTCTCTGAGCTGCCTCAAATACCCGTTTCTGCCACCGGTAGTATGTTTGCTTGCTTATCCCTCTTTCCCGGCACCACTTCTCGATTGGCATACCACTTTCCTGCCGCTCTGTTATTTTTTTTGCCCATTCTATGAGCTTCTGTTCCTGGTTGTATTGCCGCAATCTTGTATCCATACTCTCACGCTACCTTTCTCACCTTCTCTCATGAGAGTCCCTGCCACTCTCATGAGATTGTATGAGAGTATTTTCCTACTTCCTTTTTCCTTTTACTAGACGTTGGGACAGGTGACGGTTACTCCACTGAGCAGGCGTGCAACATGCCAGTAACTCACCAGTGATCCGCGAAAACTAAAAAAGCCTCTGAGTACCAATAAGGTGCCCAGGGGCTCTCTGTATTACTCCCTATTCTCCAGCACGTCCTCCACGATCTCCTCCACCCTGTCTGCCAGCAGTTCGGAATTGGTGTAGTTGACGATGGTCTGGGCCAGCTCGTCCCGCTTGACGGTGGATTCTGGCCGGAACGCGCCGGTATCATCACCATTCATCACCTTTGCGGCCTTGACCTCCTCTACGGCGCTCTTGGCCCACTCAGGGGTATCCTTTTTGGCCTGTGCGGCCACATACTCCTGGATGGCCTCCAGGGCGATCTTTTTTACTTCTTCTGCGGTCATGTCGTCTTCCTCCTTTTCGGGCGTTTTTTCGCCGGTCATTGCCTTGACGATACTTGGATAATCCTTGTAGGCCCAGTTGCCGTCAAAATCCTTCCCGCCGATGCTCCAGGTGCTGATATACTGCCAAATACCATAGGATCCTTTATATTGGCACTCCGAATAATACTGGGCCACCCAGCGGTCGTACCTGCTGAAACCCGGGGCCGTCAGGTAATTATTCCACCAGTTGAGGGAGGCGTACACGCCGGCATATAGTTCACCAGATCGATAGCGGTGAGGTAGTCCTCGTTGCGATACATCCATATACGATTGCCGCCGATGCTGAGGCCTACTACGCATTTCTATCCACGCCCTCCGCGAGGAGGGCGACGATGTCCGCCTCCGCCTGGGAAAACTCCGTGGGGAATTTCTATCCACGCCCTCCGCGAGGAGGGCGACTATCACCAACAGCAGCGCGGGCGCTGGTGCCGTATTTCTATCCACGCCCTCCGCGAGGAGGGCGACCTCCAGGGAGCCGTTGGAAAGCTCCAAGTCCTGATTTCTATCCACGCCCTCCGCGAGGAGGGCGACACTTTATAAAATAAGGGCGCAAGAAATGGAACAGATTTCTATCCACGCCCTCCGCGAGGAGGGCGACGTGGTGAAGCACGGCGTGATTTTACCGGATTGGATATTTCTATCCACGCCCTCCGCGAGGAGGGCGACTAAGCAATGGCAAGCTTCATGATGTCTTCAGCGTTATTTCTATCCACGCCCTCCGCGAGGAGGGCGACCCTACTGGCAGGAGGTAGTCGAGTGACCCTAGACATTTCTATCCACGCCCTCCGCGAGGAGGGCGACTGGGGGCCGTGGGCGCCGCCAGGCTGGTGGAGGATGAATTTCTATCCACGCCCTCCGCGAGGAGGGCGACAGGTACAGCGAGAGTGGGGTGATGCCAAGTGACGATTTCTATCCACGCCCTCCGCGAGGAGGGCGACACAGCATCGGGAAGCGTGTCACTGACCTGGAGATATTTCTATCCACGCCCTCCGCGAGGAGGGCGACAGCAAACTTGCCGATAAGATCGGTATAATTATCAGCTAATTTGACAAAAGCCATTGTGATTCCTGAATTTTACAAGGAACCACTCCGGGAAAAGCGGCATTTACCGCACAAAAAAGAGGGCTACTGTTTTCGGTCTCGGTGCGAAGGTCTCTGGAAAACGCTGTGCACTTGAACCTCGCACTTTTATATCAGCAACACATCATCCTGTGAAAGAAGCGGAGCACACCCAAAGTGTTCCACTTTTCTTCGATAGTTGTTTCCTAACTGATAGAAACGCAGACTGTCCGTTTTTGGATCAATCAACTCTAACAGTTTTGCTTTAAATACAGCGTACTGAGAAGCATCCAAAAGGCACTCAAAGACAGAATTTTGAACCCGCTGCCCATAGTTCACACACATTTTTGCGACTTTTCTTAGACGGCGTTTCCCGGCATTCAAAAGTTTTCTCAAAGAGTTGACACCTCCTCCCCGATGTGGGATTGGACGTATCCTACCGAATCTACCTTTTGACAAAGTTTGGGCAGACATACCTCTTTCAAGGAGCAGGCGTTACAATGTTTTCCCGGTCTCACTTTCGGCGTATACCCACGAATAAAGTATTGATTCATCTGTTCCGCCAGGCGTAGGGTTTTCTGACGCAATTCCATAGTCATATCCACTATTTCTCGGCGGCGAGTCGTCTCATAAAACAAAGCGCCCTGGGGCACATCGCACACCAGCATTTCTTCCAAAGCCATTGCCTGTGCGCAAAGCTGTACTCTATCGGCATCGATCTCTTTCGTCGAGCCATGCTTGTACTCCACTGGAAAAGGCTTCCATAACCCCGGTTGGTTTTGAAGCGTGATTCCGTGAGGGTCAGTAGAGAACTCCACCACATCACAGACGCCAGAAAGCCGCAGCCGATAACTGAGCACCCTCAAACCGCGCACCGTCAACAGGTTGTCCCGCTTTTCCTTCAGTTCACTTTCGCGGGCCCTCCAGTGCTCCAAATGTCCCTCGGTGGTTCGTATATTCTCTGACCACTGTTGTTCCAAATGAATCAACGCCCACTGCCGCGGACAGAAACAAAAATGCTGGATCCCTGATATGGAAAGATATTCCTCCGTATCCACTTATGACATCCTCTGGCAGATAACCCCTGCGGGCAAATCTTCGTCCACCGTAACCGTATAATCGCTGTATTTTCTCGGAACGGTCGCCCCCTCAACCCTATCCACATGGACAGCATCAAACAGCTTATAAGAAGGGGCATTTCCCAACTCGCTCTCATGTTGAAAAACAATAAGCTCCCGGACAGCCATTTTTCCCCTGGCGGCACTGTGGTCATTTTCGAACATATTCAAAATAGCATCCCAGAGCAGCTGCAAGTCCTCCTGGGAAAAGCCGGTGACTTTTCGGGCCAAATTAGCGGACACAAAACCCTCGGCCCGATAAAGGCCATAAGGGACAATGTATTTGCGTCCCATTTCCGTATCCTTGTTCGCCGCGTCCGACTCTGTGGTAATGGCCACACGGGTAATCGTGATTTCTTGGGGGAGGATGGGATCCACGCTGCGGGCAAAACCGATTTGGACGGGTCCCCGCACTTGACCACAGTTGAGGGCGCCTTTGACAAAGGTGGTCATCACCGCCCCAAAGGTGCGGATATCATAGAAATTCCGGCACATAAAATCCCGGATTTTCCCGTCCAGAAGGGGATCGTCTTTTTTGGCAGATTTCAAATCTTTATCCACTCCCAGATAGGTCAACGCCTCTGCGTCGCTGCGTTGCAGGGGGACCTGGTCTTTGATATAGATGCGGTAACCTTCACTGTCCTCCTTAACGGTTTCCACATAGTTGCGGATTTTCCGTTTCAGGCAGACATCAGTCACCAATCCAAAACCTGTTTCCGGATCAACGCGAGGCATATTGCCTGCATCCGGATCCCCATTGGGGTTGCCATTTTCTACATCGAAAAGAATGACAAAATCATAGCGGTTACTGATAGGCTCAGACATTGTTTTTTTCCTCCTTTGGCTTATAGCGGTTTTGCGTTTCGTGATAATATCCCAACTGGAACGCGCTTTGTTCCGAAAGGCTCATGCGTGCCGGCAAAGTCTGCGTGATCCGGCTGCACAATTCGGAAATCTGTTTCTGAAAATAGATATCTTGCCCTTTGTTCATCTTTGCCAGATGCTTTTGCGCCAGGTTGATCAACGTGGGGAACACTACGGCCGGCGTGGCAGAAGCGGAATTGAAATATCTGTCCGTAATCGTGGTATTAATCCTCGGGTTAACCTGAAGCTGTACGTTTTCCAGCACAGAAAATAACCTTCCTAACACATAGGGCAGATAGTTGGTTGTTTCATTTAGTTCCACAGTTAAGACCTCCTTCAGTTGCTCATCTTTAGAATTATTCAGGTAATAGGCCTTCAAAATGGCAGCTTTTCCTCGAGTGACCGTTCGTTCTGCCCGAATGCGCAGAACAACCCCGTTGAGCAGAGTGGCGGGATACGGGGCATCGTTTAACACAGCCAGAAGAAGATCTCCCGCCAACCGTGGGTTAGCCTCCGCCGGGCGGGCGCCTGGAAGAGCTTTCCGCACGGTTTCCTGAACCAACCGCCAAATGGGGAGTGCGTCAAAATTGTCATCCTTCCTCCGGACGATCTTCAATCTCTCGTAATGAAGCGCTAAGTTTCTCGCCAGCGCCCCAAAGCTGTTCTGCCAAAAAAATCGGATAGAGAGCCGGGCTGCATTGGGCGCTAACCCCAGTACATAAAAGGGCATATCCGGATTTAGAAGACTTTCCTCCCAGTGGATAGAATCACCTTTTGCCAAATGATGCAAAGCCGCCAAGAGATCCTGTTCCGAATAAGTTGTGTCAAATAAGGCGTCCATTGCAAAACCTTGGTAGGCTGCTCCCCCACCATCCGCCCAAAAGACAATGGTGGTATCCCCTACGTGACAGACATGTTTCTTATCCTCAAGCAGTTTATTCAGCGCAGTGGTATAAGCAAATGCAGCATACTGGCCCGTGGGCGCATTGGCTCCTTGCTCATGGCCGTAAGAGCAGAACGCAGGCTCGTTAAAGGACACAAGGGAAGCCCCACTGCTTTGCGCACCTGCCACGCCTTTAATGTTTGCATGAAGCCGAGCTAGCGGTCCACAGTGCCCGGTCACCAAGCATATTCCCTGCCCAGATTCTTGTTCCACGTTTTCTTGGAAGCGCTGCCAAGCCATTTTGATCTCCGCATCGTCTGCCGCAAGCGCTCCGTTGTACCAAAAGGTCAAGTCTCCGCCCTTCAGCAAGTCAGGCAAGTCTGCCTGCAACATAGGATGGAAAGCGGCCTGTGTAGGATCCCACGTTTCAAAATAGCGGACAATGGCCTGGGCGGCGGGAGAGGATACTTGGGAGAGCAGGCGCAGATGTAGATCTTTTGCTGCGGCAAAGCACTGCACCGTACGACTAGGGTTTTCCTTGTTGTCCACTCCCAACATATAGCTGCTGTTGTCGCACAAGAAATTGGCCGCAACATTAGACGACTTTTTCACCTTCGCGGGCATCTGAAAAGCCCGGGGCACAAGGACCTGCTTTTTTCCCCTGGAAATTTCTTGTTGCAAATGGTAAAGCTGCACTACTTGGCCCTCTGTATCTAGCTCTATCCCATAGGAAACCCTTATCGTAGCCCAGCCAGGCGGGGTAATCTTGCCTTGGGTCAGAAGCGTCTCATAATAGTTGGTTAACGCTTGCAGAATCATCGATACACCTCGCAATTTTCAGTGTCCAACACGCCATTTTCCAACCGAGCCCGAAAATAGGTGGGAGTGATGTTCAGCGGATTACTATAATCAAAATCGTACAGCATCAACCCCAAGTCCCTCGTTTCAGGAATGGTGGGAACCGGGCCACCTGGCCAGCGGCGAAAGTTAACGGGGAATTCCCGGCAGCCAAAATAGGGAGTTTGAAAGCATTGACCGCGTTCCATACGACGAGTGACAATGTCCTGGAATTTTCCGGGGTTATCTGTAGGGGCCGCTTTTTCGGTCATGGTAAAATGTGCTTCTATGACGTAATGAACATCCCGAAGCAGCAAAGAGGCCCTTTGGACGATTTCCTGGGAAGTAACCTGGTACAGCGGTTTTTCACTTCCTTGCGCCGCTTTGCGCGCAGCGGTGGATAGGATTTTATTTTTTACTTCGTTGCGCCGGACGTTAAGAAAACGGATAGGATTCATTACATAGATCCGTTTTATGTGCCACTGCAGCCCAGGATGGTAATAGATTGACTCCACAATCCCTCTCGCCGCCGAAGGCGTGGGCACATCGTAACTGACCCTTTCCACCTTTAGTTCCGGCCTGGTAAAAAGCGCATACTTCCCCCACACTTCCAATTGAATCACACATAATCCCTCCTTTCAGCGTTTTACACAAACATGCCTTTTCCAGTCTCCACGTCCAGGGAAAGACCTGTAAGGTTATCATAAAGCGTTGTATCTGTCAAAATATAGTTGCCATCTCCCACCGGCTCTGCTGCACCGGCATCCAGCAAATTTTTCAGATGATCCGGGTAAACATTTACACTATATTGACCTAACCGATGATATAAACTGCGGGTGGCATACCCCAGCTTTAATTGGTTTACAAGCTCAGCCCCTTCCCCCACTGGCAAATAAATAGTCACCGTCTGATTCTCAATGAGATGAAATTTCTCTGCCACAGAGGAAAAAGGAAACAGGACACCCTGCATTCCGTGGTGAAACGCCTCCAAAACGTTCTGGCTGTCTAGAGCGGCGTTCCCCTTGAGCGTCAGGAAAAACTGAAAATAGCTTTCAATGGCAGCCGGCTCGGCTGGATCATCAAATCGCGAAAACACGCTACGGGTAGCATCTACATTTTGTTGGATCATAGCGGGAACTGTTTGGCTTTCCAGGGAAAAAATGGTGACCTTACTGTCCTCTGTTGCGCGCTTTCCTTCCCGGTTACAGCGCCCAGCGGTTTGTAAAATGGAATTCAGACCCGCTTCTTCCCGCCAAACAGCGGGGAAGTCCACATCGACTCCCGCCTCAATCAGAGATGTGGAAACCACCCGGCAAGGCATCCCATCCGTTAGCCTCTGCCGAATTTCTTCCAGCAGGCGCTTCCTGTCAGCGGGGCAAAGCAGAGTGGTCAAACAAAACCGCCCTTCTTCCTCCAGGCCTTGGTAGAGCTCCTGCGCAGTGGCGCGGCGGTTTACAACGCACAACCCCTGCGGAACAGAACCCAGTTGAGAAAGCAGCTCTTTTTCCGTTTTGATTCCAGCTGATATCAAAGTGGTTCTTCGGAAAAACTGGTAGAGATTTTCCGTATCCGGGCAGATCTCACGAGAAACTAAACCGGAAGCCAGTTCATCGAACAACGGCTGCAAAACAGGCTGTGTTGCTGTACATAGCACAGCGGTAGAATGGTAAAACTGTACCAACTGAGCAATGGCAGCCACACAGGGCCGTAGATAAGGAACAGGCAACGTCTGCGCTTCATCAAAAATAATTACGCTGTTCGCCAAGTTGTGAAGCTTGCGGCAACGGGAAGGACGATTGGCGTACAGAGATTCAAAGAACTGAACAGAAGTGGTTACAATAAGCGGTGCATCCCAGTTTTCCGTGGCAAGGGCTTTTCGGTAAAGCGTTGGATCAGCTTCTCCCTCCGGTACCGAGAAATCCGCCCCAGAGTGATGCTCTATCACATTTTCCTCCCCTACAACTTTGCGGAACACTTCTGCTGTCTGGTCTATAATGGAGGTATACGGGATAACATAGATGACCCTCTCTTTTCCGGCAGCAACGGCGTGGGACAAAGCAAATGCCAGGGAAGATACGGTTTTTCCGCCGCCTGTGGGAACCGTCAACGTAAACAGTCCTTCTGATTCCTTCTTGCCTCGTTCAAAGCATTGCCGTAAAATTTCACACCTCTTTTGGTTAAGCGCCGTCTCAGCCGCCCACCACGGGGAAATGTACTCCTTTAATCGTTCCAACATCTGCCCCATAGAAGCATAGTTCCCCTTGCGGGCCTTCCCCTGCATAAAGGCTTCTGTATCCAGAAAATCCGCATCCACCAGGCAAGAGTACAGCATCCGTGTATAAAAAGACACGGAGAAGCCATCTTGCGCAATGGGAGGTCTTGTGACTGAAGAGGGAAGATTCACCTCCGATTTCCACAAATCGCAGTCTTCCACCGGTTTCTTTAGGCGTCCACAGAGCGTGGGAGAATCCATGGTATCTGTCTTAGATCCTCCGTCAGGCAAACCACTATGATGCCCCGCTATCGCAAACGCCACTTCTGGTTGTTTTTGGGCCATAGCCACCTTTGCCCCCGCAGTGGAGTGATCCACTTTTTTTCCACCTTTTAATCGTTTTTGAAATCCATCGCTATATTTGCCAATATCGTGTAACAGTCCCGCTGTTCGTGCCTGTTCCTGTCCTCCAAAAGATTTCGCAAAACGCTCCGCTATCACAGCCGTACCCTCTAGGTGGGAAAGGATGGATTGGTTTCTCATTCCATCCTCTGAAACATGGGCAAGGCGCGGAGTATCCTCAAAAGTAATTCGCATGAAATTCTCTCCACATATGCAAGTCGATCCTGTTTTGTTATATTATAATACAAATCGCAAATAGAAGCAATCATTCTGTGACAAATGGCAGAAGCACGCTCGATCCACTCGTTTTTTCTGACAGCACCAAACCAGCACCGCCCGTTTTGTGACTTGGCTGGTAGAACGGCGCAACCTTGTCCCTCCCCCGCTCTCTGTGCGCTGTTTCCACATCCACTCCAAAACCGCGTGCCGAGGGTTCAAGTCCTTCTGCCCCTGCCACAAACCCGGCGGAAACACTGTGTTTCTGCCGGGTTTCTTTTTGCATGTGGTGCATGGGAATGGGGTTCGTTTTGGTTCAAACTTTGGCTTTTCGCACCTAGTTTTATCCGTTCCCAACCGCTGCCACCCCCTCCAGCACCCAAAACGCACCCGGTTTCGCCTTTTTCTGGCTGAATCGGGTGCGTTTTCCTCTTTTTTGCTGTTTTTCTGGTGCAAAATTTTCGTGCTGGTTTTTGTGCATCCTGCCGCATAGTGGTTACAAGTTAAAGACGTCCGTGATACCATGTAGACGAGAGGTGTCTTTTTTCACATAGTTCTCTTTGCTTTCCATTCTACTGTTCATTCCCTTGCTTCAAAAAACGTGCTATAATTTCCTCGACTTTTCTCCCCGACAACCCCAGGAGGATACCGTTTATGCATTTTGTTCAATGTGGAAACCCAGGGGCTAAAACAGTTATTTTCCTACACGGCGGTGGACTTTCTACTTGGAATTTCAGGGACGAAGCCGAGATATTGCAAGGCCGCTTCCATAT
>PPYE01484908.1_pt1 | contig 13268 bp, 7 predicted proteins | sample 1559881 | NCBI WGS metagenome assembly PPYE01 (sample SAMN08240022, study PRJNA423297) | Human gut metagenome, whole genome shotgun sequencing project.
ATAGTGAGAATGATTCTTTGTTGAAGGTGTTGGACAAAGTGATTTCTGAACGTTTGATATATACCCAGAAAAAAGAAGCCACCATAAAAGAATTGAAGAAAAAGAAGGTTGGTCTTAATTCATTGGAGGATATATATAATTTAAATAAAGAAATTATCCACCAATATGAGACTTTTGTTTGTGACTCGGCGGAACAATATATTCATGAGAATATTGATATAGCAAAAATAATTGGTAATAAAGAATATCTTTTGGAAGAGCAGCTTCGGTTGGCTTTTGTCTATTCTTTATCAGGTTTGTTTATTCAAGCTAATGATATTTTTAAGTCGATTAGGTGTGCCGATTTACCCGATCATCTTAAAGCTTTGTATTGCTGGAATCGTATACGTTATTATGAGAATCTTATTAAATACACGGACGATGTACGATTCTCAAATGAGTATATAGCAGAAAAAGAAGCTTATCGAGATACTGTTATGAGTATTTTATTTGACCAGTCGGATGAATATAGAAAAGAAAAAGCTGTAAAGCTTCAAGATAAAGGGAGTACAAAAGAGGCTCTTCTGATTCTGAAAGAGATATATAATAAACAGGAACCGGCATCTCATGGATATGCTATGATGGCTATGGGACTTGCAAGGGCCTATCGGTTAACAGGGAATTATATACTGGAGGAAAAGTTTCTAATGCTGGCTGCTATGACAGATACAAAATTAGCCGTAAAAGAGAATGAGGCTTTGTTGACATTAGCAGTTAATTTATATCATAAGGGAGATATAGACAGAGCGTATAATTATATAAAAGTAGCGTTGGATGATGCTATCTTTTATAATTCCCGTTTTAAGAATACGGTCATTGCCCGTATACATCCGATTATTGAGAACACGTACTTAATCCGGTTGGAAAAACAAAAACAGAATCTTCGTTTCTATATATTTCTGACTAGCTTGTTTGTGGTAGCTCTTGCCATCACCCTGTATTTTACATATAAACAAACAAAAATTGTATCTCGGGCTAAGCGGCATCTTAAAGCCATGAATGAAGAACTGGTCGGGTTGAATAAGAACCTTGACGAAGCTAATTTGATTAAGGAGAAGTATGTTGGGTATTTTATGAATCAATGTGCCGTTTATATTAATAAGCTCGATGAGTACAGGAAGAATGTGAATAGAAAAATCAAGACCGGACAAATTGATGATTTATATAAATCATCTTCCCGTCCTTTTGAAAAGGAACTTGAAGAACTTTATCATAACTTTGATAAAGCGTTCCTTAAATTGTACCCAAATTTTGTAGTCGAGTTTAATTCTCTGTTGAAATCGGAAGAACGCTACCGTTTGGAAAAAGATCAACTGAATACAGAATTACGCATATTTGCATTGATACGGTTAGGAATTACCGATGTTGGACAGATTGCTGTATTTTTGCATTATTCTGTGCAGACAATCTATAATTATAAGAGTAAAGTGAAGAGAATGTCCACTCTTGATAGTAATATCTTTGAGGAGGAGGTAAAAATGCTTGGTTCTTTGTCTCAAAAATGATTCTATCCGGTTTACCAAAACTAAAAAATGGTCTTGTTATAAACTGTTGATTATTAAATGTATATATAATAATTGATCTGTAAAACGTTTACTTTCTCGCCTACTTCCATTAAGAAGTAGGCTTTTTTCATCTCTATATTTGCATCACAAGATTTTTGATAACTGAATACTAATCTAAAGAAACACACAACTATGAGTTTTTCAGAATTGTATCTTATTTATTATCCCAATCTGAAATTGCAATCTTTGGATCGTTTTGATGTATATGATATATCAGAAAGAAATCAGATGGAGAAACTGATACGGGATGCTATCAATAGTTTGCCTAAAAGATGTCGTGACATATTTTTGTTAAGCCGCATGGAAGGATTGAAGTATAGGGAAATATCCGAACGTTTGGGCATTTCGGTAAATACAGTGGAATGTCAGATGGGAATAGCACTAAAAAAGTTGAGAGCAAAACTCAATGTGACATTGGCTGCATAACTTTTTAATGAATTTATCGGTATTTTTTAGGGGTATTTATTGAGATAATCGTTCTTTGATAAAAAAAGGACTGTGTATATGGAGAATTGTCTGAATAAATATTTTGCGGATGAATTTACTTCTGATGAAAAAACAGAGTTTCTCATAGAAGTGGAAAACAACGAAAGGCTGAAGGAAGAATTTATAGAAAATCAGAATTTGCTGGCACTCGTTGATTGGATATCTCCGGAATATGAAAATAATAAAGAAGTTGTCCAACATAAATTATATGAATTTATGCGTAGAATGGAGCAACACAAAGATAAATAGCTTTAGGATACTATGAGTAAAATTTATATCATATTACTGACTGTTTTCTTTTATGCAAATGTTTATTCTCAACAAGCTTATTTTGTTGATGGGTATCATGGCGGGATATATGGACATTATCCGGTAAAGTGGAAAACTCAATTTATTGTGGATCAGCTGGCTATGCATCCGGACTGGCGGATTTGTATGGAGATAGAGCCTGAAACATGGGATACAGTCAGAGTACAGACTCCGGAGGCTTATTTGCGTTTTAAAGAGATGGCTACTAGTAATCAGGTAGAGTTTACGAATCCTACTTATGCACAGCCTTATTGCTATAATATCTCGGGAGAGAGTATAATAAGACAGTTTCAATATGGTATTGCTAAAATAAACAAACATTTTCCGGGGATGGATTTTGTAACCTATTCGGTAGAAGAACCTTGCTTCACAAGTTGCTTGCCACAAATCCTTAAACAATTCGGCTTTAAATATGCTGTATTAAAATGTCCCAATACCTGTTGGGGAGGGTATACTGCTGCTTATGGCGGAGAATTGGTTAATTGGGTAGGACCGGACGGGACTGCAATATTGACTGTTCCCAGGTATGCTTGTGAAAAACTGGAGCCGGGATCAACCTGGCAGACAACTGCGTGGGGAAATTCGGATGCTTATTTAAAAGATTGCCGTAACGCAGGTATCAAACACCCCGTTGGTATGTGTTTTCAGGATGCGGGATGGAAGAACGGCCCATGGCTGGGAAGTGGAAAGAACACAAAAAATAATTCTATATATATGACATGGAGAGATTACATTAAAAATGTCTCCATCGGAAAAACGGATGATAATTGGTCTTTTTCACAGGAAGATATACATGTGAATCTTATGTGGGGAAGTCAGGTTTTGCAAAAAATAGCGCAAGAAGTACGCGTTTCAGAAAATAGAATTGTCATGGCAGAGAAAATGTCTGTAATGGCTTATCTGGAAAATAAATATATTTGTCGACAGGCAGATATGGATGAGGCTTGGCGTACACTGATGTTGGCACAACATCATGATTCGTGGATTGTGCCTTATAATGGACTGAATAGGAAAGGAACATGGGCTGATCAGATTAAGCGATGGACAGACAGTACCAATCATCTTGCAGATGGAATTATTGAAGCATCTATGCAGAGCTTTAATGAAAAGTTTATTCCGCAAAATAATGCTCAACAGCAATATATACGTGTTTTTAATACATTAGGAATGAGAAGAAAGGAAGTCGTAAATGTTCTTCTGCCTACGGAATCTGAAAATGCGGATTTAAGTGTTTATGACTGGAAAGGTAAAGATATAGGTTGTTTGGTAGAAAATGAAGGTAAAGAGATAAGATTATTTTTTGAGGCAGAGATTCCTCCCTTTGGTTATTCCACGTATTGTATAAAAAAGAAAGAAGCCGGTAAGAAAGAGGCTTCGGAGAGTAGATTCGTTTTGGAAGGTAATAAGGTGAATAAACAGGAATACGTGGTTGAAAATGATATGTATAAAATTGTTTTTGACTTATCAAAGGGAGGAACCATAAAAAGCCTGATAGCTAAAAAAGAAGGGAATAAGGATTTTGCAGGTAAAACGGAGAAATATGCTTTAGGGGAGTTACGAGGCTTTTTTTATGAAGAAGGCAAATTTCGTTCTTCTATAGAGACTCCGGCCAAGCTGACAGTAGTAAGGGATAATGTATATGAGCAAAAAATTAAGATAGAGGGTGAGATTGCTTCCCATCCGTTTACACAGGTAATCACTCTCACTAAAGGAACGAGACGAATCGATTTTGATTTGACGGTTGACTGGAAAAATAATGTAGGTATTGGTGAATATAAAGAGGAACGTTGGCGTGATAATCGTCGGGCTTATTGTGACGATCGGTTTAAACTAAGTGTATTATTCCCGACTGATTTACATTCTCCCCGTGTTTATAAAAATGCACCGTTTGATGTATGCGAAAGCAAACTGACTGATACTTTCTTTGGTTCTTGGGATCAAATCAAACATAATATTATACTTCATTGGGTTGACTTGGCTGAACAGGAAGGCGACTATGCTCTGGCTTTATTATCAGACCATACTACTTCTTATTCTTATGGAGAGGACTATCCATTAGGACTGACTGCTCAATATTCGGGTGGAGGACTTTGGGGACCTGATTATAAAATAACACACCCTTTGAGGATGAAGTATGCAATTATACCTCATCGTGGCAAATGGGACAAAGCATCAATCGCAGATGATAGCGATTGTTGGAATGAACCATTGCTGCATTCTTGCTATCCAGTGGCAAAACCGGAATCGAAATCATTTATTGATTTACAGAATACTGGTTATCAAGTGAGTGCTCTTCAAATGAAAGATGGAAAGGTACTATTGCGCCTGTTCAATTCTGAAGGGGACGAAAAATTACAAAAGGTTACCATTGACATGCCATTATCCGGAGTGGAGGAAGTTGATTTGAATGGACAATGTATCGAAAGAAAGAAGATAAAAACACGTGCAGGTAAATCGGAAATGATGATTTCAATGCCTCGTTTTGGTATTAAGACTTTCGTTCTTAGTTTGACTTAAAATAATTAGATTATTGTTATGTATAAAGCGACTGCTAATCTTTTAATTGTTTGCTTTTTGTGTTGGATGACGGGTTGCTCATCAACCAATACCGTATCGGAAGATTTGGTTCCGACCGATTATGTAAACCCGTTTATTGGTGCCAGTACTAGTGTAGGGGCTGCCGGTGTTTATCACGGATTAGGTAAAACTTTTCCCGGAGCTACGACTCCGTATGGTATGGTACAGGTTAGTCCTAATACAATAACGGGAGGTGATAACGGTTCCGGATACAGTGATGAACATAAGACAATCGAAGGATTTGCCTTTACCCAGATGAGTGGTGTGGGATGGTTTGGTGATTTGGGCAATTTTCTTGTGATGCCTACAACTGGTGAATTATATAAAGTGGCAGGTAAAGAGAATAATGATAGTATAAAAGGATATCGTTCGGCTTATAACAAAGCCACTGAAACGGCTAAGGCCGGATATTATTCGGTAGAATTGACTGATTATCATATCAAAGTAGAAAGTAGCGCGACACCGCACTGTGGAATTTTACGTTTTACTTATCCTTCTAGTGACCAATCGCGTATTCAGATTGATTTAGCTCGTAGAGTAGGGGGAACATCTACTTCGCAGTATATTAAAGTTGTAGATGATTACACTATTCAAGGGTGGATGAAGTGCACACCTGATGGTGGTGGATGGGGTAATGGTGAAGGAAAAGCCGATTATACCGTTTATTATTATGCACAATTTAGTAAACCTTTGACTAATTATGGCTTTTGGAGTGCAGATATTCCCGAACATTGGGTTCGGAAACGTGATGAAGTAGTGAGTATTCCTTATTTGACTCGTGTATCACAAGCTCCGGTTATAAAAGACAAGAAAGAACTGACGGGTAAACATCTGGGCTTTTTTACTGAATTTCCAACGAAGGAGGGAGAGACTGTAGAGATGAAAGTTGGTATCTCTTTTGTTGATATGGAGGGTGCTGCAAATAACTTTGAACAAGAAATAGCCTCTAAAAATTTTGGACAAGTAAAGCAGGAAGCTACTGAATTGTGGAATAAAGAACTTAATCGTGTCCGGATATCCGGTGGTACGGATGATGAAAAAACGATATTCTATACTGCCATGTATCATACGATGATTGATCCTCGTATCTATACAGATGTAGACGGACGTTATGTAGGCGGTGATTATAAAATACATACGGCTGACAGCACCTTTACAAAACGTACTATATTCAGTGGATGGGATGTATTTCGTAGTCAGTTTCCTTTGCAGACTATAATTAATCCGCGTTTAGTAAGTGATGAACTGAACTCATTGATTACTATGGCAGATCAGAGTGGGCGCGAATACTATGAACGTTGGGAATTGCTGAATTCCTATTCCGGCTGTATGTTGGGAAATCCTGCTTTGTCTGTTTTGGCGGATGCTTATATCAAAGGGATTCGTACGTATGATGTAGAGAAAGCATATCGTTATGCCATTAACACATCCCGTCGTTTTGGTAATGATTCATTGGGGTATGCTCCGGAACCATTGAGTATTTCAACCACTTTGGAGTATGCTTATACTGATTGGTGTATATCTCAATTAGCGAAAGCTATGGGGAAAGAAGACGATGCCAAATGTTTCTATGAAAAGGGACAGGCATATCATCATATTTTTGATAAAGAAAAGGGATGGTTCCGTCCCCGTAAAGCAGATGGTACATGGGTAGAATGGCCGGAGAATGCACGTCTTAAAGAATGGTATGGGTGTATAGAAGCAAACTCTTATCAGCAAGGTTGGTTTGTACCTCACGATGTTCCGGGAATGGTGAATTTGATGGGTGGTAAGGAGAAAGTTATTGCGGATTTAACAGATTTCTTTAATAAAACTCCTTCTAATATGCTGTGGAATGAATATTATAACCATGCGAATGAACCTGTGCACTTCGTTCCTTTTTTGTTCAATCAGCTTGAAGTTCCCTGGTATACTCAAAAATGGACACGCTATACATGTGAAAAGGCTTATGCAAACAAAGTTGAAGGGATTGTTGGCAATGAAGATGTAGGTCAGATGTCGGCGTGGTATGTGTTGGCTGCTTCCGGTATTCATCCTTCCTGTCCGGGAAATACACGTATGGAGATTACAAGTCCGGTTTTTGATAAAGTAGAGTTCAATCTTGATCCCAGCTATTATACTGGTAAGAAATTCACGGTGATAGCTCATAATAACAGCATAAATAACGTCTATATACAAAAGGCCTTGTTGAACGGTCAGGAATACAATAAATGTTATCTTGATTTTGCGGACATTGCAGCCGGAGGTACATTGGAGCTGTTTATGGGTGATAAACCTAATGTTGAGTGGGGACTTTGATTGAATAACATACTCTAAAACAAATTGTTACTTTAAAATCTTGATAGTATGATGAATAAACTTGGGCTTATCATTGTATCGGTTATATTAGCTCTAATCCAGACAGGGTGTGCAGAGCAGAGTACATGGATGTCTTTGAACAGCTCTAATCCTCGGATTATCTGGGAAGTGAAACCCCAGGCAGATTTAGAGAACATAACCGGAGAGCAGATTTCTACTCCGGAATTTAAAATGTCATTTATAAAGTAGACGAAACGTTTTATAACCGTCCTTTCTGGTATCGTACGGAATTCGAACTCCCGTCTTCTTATTCGGAGGGGAAGCGGGTATGGCTTCATTTCGACAATACGAACCGCTTTGCCGATTTCTATTTTAATGGCGAGAAGATATCAGGAACAAAAGCATCTACTAAAGATGTAAGCGGTCACATGTTACGTTCGAAGTTTGATGTAACCAATCTGATAAAGAAATCCGGTAAGAATGTGATAGCTGTTCTGATTACCGATGCCGATCAGAAAAAGACGCGTAAGGCTAAAGACCCGTATGGAGTTGCGTGTAGCCCCAGTTATCTGGCTGGTGCCGGTTGGGACTGGATGCCATACGTTCCGGGACGTCTGGCTGGTATCACAGGCAATGCTTATCTTGTGGTAACGGGAGATGTAGTGATGGAAGATCCTTGGGTACGTTCAGAGTTACCGACCTTGCAGAAAGCAGAGCTTTCTGTCTCAACAGATATTAGAAATGCTTCTTCTTCCCCCAAAGATGTCGTTGTATCCGGAGTGATTCAGCCGGGGAATATTTCTTTCTCTAAAGACATTCGGGTAGAAGGAGGAACAATAGCCAGGCTATCTATTAACAAAGATGACATAGCGCAATTGGTCGTTGACCATCCGAAACTTTGGTGGCCGAATGGTTATGGTGATCCCAATCTTTATACTTGTAAGCTGACTTGTTCTGTAGATGGAAAAGTGTCGGATGTAAAAGAAATGACATTCGGTATCAAGAAGTATGAGTATAAAATGGTTGATAATGTAGTGGGATATCCTGTTCTTACATTCTTTATCAACGGACAGAAGATCTATCTGAAAGGTGGAAACTGGGGAATGAGCGAATATCTGCTTCGCTGTCAGGGTAAAGAGTATGAAACGAAAATCAGACTTCATAAGGAAATGAATTACAATATGATCCGTCTATGGACCGGTTGTGTTACTGATGATGAGTTTTATGATTATTGTGATAAATATGGGATTATGGTATGGAATGATTTCTGGTTATATGTAGCATACAATGACGTGGCGCAACCGGAAGCATTTAAAGCGAATGCCCTTGATAAAGTCAGACGTCTTAGAAACCATCCTTCTATTGCTATTTGGTGTGGAGCAAATGAAACGCATCCGGCACCTGATTTGGATAATTACCTGCGTGAAATGATTGCGAAGGAGGACAATAATGACCGTATGTATAAGTCTTGCTCCAATCAGGATGGATTGTCCGGAAGTGGTTGGTGGGGAAATCAACCTCCAAGACACCATTTTGAAACTTCAGGCAGTAATCTGGCATTTAATACACCGGCTTATCCTAAGATGTGGAATGATGCAGCCGGACTTCTGATCTGGATGAGCCATCCGGCTTATCCCTCGTTTGTATGGCAGACTTATGACTATTATTATGATCCTACAGGTGCTTATTGGGGAGCAAAAAAGGCTTGTGAACCTTTACATATCCAATGGAATGCTTCCAATAACAATATAAAAGTAATAAATACTACAGCAGAGGACTTGAAAGGTGCAATAGCTAAAGCTACAATTTATGACCTGAATGGAAAAGAAGTGCCTGCATACGGACAGACAAAACAGGTCGATGTGGCAGCCAGCAACATTGCAGAAGCTTTTTCTTTGAACTTTAACCCTTTCAATCTGGCTTATGGAAAGAAGGCTGTAGCTTCTTCTTCAACAGGTGCCTCTAAAAGTGCTTCAATGGTTACTGACGGAGGAGCCGGAAGTCGTTGGGAAAGTGCATACAGTGATCCTCAATGGATATACATTGATCTTGGTAAAGAAGAAAAGATAGAAAAGGTTATTTTGAAATGGGAGGCAGCTTGTGCTAAGAAATACGAACTGCAAGTATCGAATGATGCGCAAGAATGGAAAACCGTTTATGCCAACAAAGATGGAAGAGGTGGTACTGAACAGATTGAATTGGAACCTGTTACAGCACGTTATGTGAAATTGGCAGGCATCAGCCGTGCCACACAGTTTGGATATTCTTTGTTCGAATTCGAAATCTACGGTGAGAAACCAAAAGAGATAGAAGAACTGACTCCGCTTCATTTTATCAAGTTGGAACTGATAGATGCCAAAGGTAATTTAATCTCTGAAAACTTCTATTGGCGGAATGGCGTGAGAGATCTTGACTATACATTGCTGAACACACTTCCGGAAGTTGCTTTGTCTTGCCGATTGGTGGATAAATCGATGTCTGACGGAAGGATGAAGATAGCTGTAAAGAACAATTCCGAGACTGTGGCTTTTGCTAATCGGGTGAGGCTTGTTAATAAGGCTACGCAAAAACGAATACTTCCAATTATTATGTCCGATAATTATGTGACGTTGATGCCGGGCGAAGAAAAGGTTATCACTATGGAGGCGACTCCCGAACTGTTGAAAGGAGGCGTAAGTGTATTGGTGAAACAGTATGGGAAAGCAGAGAAGAATAAGCTGGATATAGCAGATTGATTGTTATACGGTTATCTTTATGGTTTGATTAAAAGAATAAAGAAAATGGCTAATAGACTAAAAATGAGGATACTTTTGTTGTTATCTTTAGTTTATATAAATTGCGATTACTTACAGGCACAAACAACAATACCTCGGTTTGAAGAAGGGGAACGTGTGGTATTTGTAGGAAACAGCATTACTCACGGCGGACATTATCATTCATTTATCTGGTTGTATTACATGACTCGTTTCCCGGATAAACCGATTACTATCATGAATGCCGGAATTGGTGGAGAGAGTGCGTGGGATATGAAGGATCGCTTGGACTATGATGTTTTCAACAGGAAACCAACTTATGTGACTCTAACTTTCGGTATGAATGATACCGGTTATGATATTTACATGAAAGACGATGCAAAAGAACTGTCGAAACAACGGATTGCAAAGTCATTGGAAAGCTATCGGGAAATAGAAGAACGCTTACTGGCTAAAAATAAAATAAAGAAAGTTTTGATTGGTGGTTCTCCTTATGATGAGACTTCCCGGTTTAATAATTTTATATTGCATAATAAGAATAACGCCATTTTAAAAATCATAGATGCCCAACGTACATCGGCTAAAAAGAATGGCTGGGGTTTTGTTGATTTTAACCAACCGATGCGTGAGATAAGCAGAAAGGAGCAGGAGGCAGATTCTACATTTACATTCTGCAGGATAGATAGAATTCATCCGGATAATGACGGACAGATGGTTATGGCCTATTTGTTTCTGAAAGCACAGGGACTGGCTGGGGATGAAGTGTCATCAGTATCTATTGATGCATATCATTCATCTGTAATAACCCATAAGAACTGTAAGATTTCAAAACTAAAAAAGAACGGAGCTGATCTGACTTTTGATTATCTGGCGTATGCTCTTCCTTATCCGCTGGATTCTATTTCTAGAAGTGGCTGGGGAAATAAAAGGTCACAACGCGATGCAATGCAGTTGGTTCCATTTATGGAAGAGTTTAATCAGGAACGTTTTCAGGTAACAAACTTAGAGAAAGGAATGTATCGGTTAACTATAGACAATCAGTTTATTGACAATCTCTCATCCGAAAAGTTGGCGAATGGAGTGAATTTGGCAGATTACCCGAATACTCCCCAATATCAACAAGCTGCGAAAATCATGTATCTGAATGAAGAACGATTTGAAGTGGAGAAACGTTTCAGAGAATACTTGTGGACCGAATATTCATTCCTGAAAAAGGAAGGATTACTGTTTGCTGATGATCAGAAAGCTATTGATAAACTAAAAGAATATTTACCTAAAGATGGTTTTCTTAGGATGAGCTACGACTGGTATATAAAAGCGATGAATCCCGAAATACGGGAGGTTTGGAGTAATTATATGAAGACTATTGTTGAAACAATTTATAAAATCAATAAACCTGTCACTCATAAAGTGAGGCTGGCAAGAGTTGAATAATAATAGAAGATGAATAGAATGAAACGATTGCTATGTTTAGGTTTGATTTGTTATTTCTGTTGTCTGTCGATGATAGTATATGGAAATGAGAAAACTTCGCCTTTCTATTTGGCGGAATTAAAATGTGAGAATCTTATTGATCCTTTGGGGATTGATAATGTAACTCCTCACTTTAGTTGGAAGTTAAAGGGGGACGGCTGGAAAGACGGGCAAACTTATTATGAAATACAGGTAGCTTCGGATAGTATTCTGTTGGTGCAGAATAAAGCTGATTTATGGAATACCGGAAAATTGAAATCCAAAACTTCGGTTATGGTACCTTATCGAGGGAAGACTTTAACTTCTCGTTCTTTGTGTTATTGGCGGGTACGTGTTTGGGATGCTAAAAAACAAGCTTCATCATGGAGTCCTGTTGCCCGTTTTGGAGTTGGCATCTTGGATCAGTCACAGATGCAAGGAGAATATATAGGGGCTTCTGTTGAAGGTGGTAAGATTTGTGCTCCTATTCTTCGCAAAAAAGTGAAACTGACTCAAGGGGAGACTTCTTTCTTGCATGTAAACACGTTAGGTTATCACGAAATTTATATCAATGGGAGAAAGGTTGGGGAGGACGTTCTGACCCCTGCTGTATCACATTTATCTAAACGTTCACTAATTGTTACTTATGATATTACTCCTTATTTAAGAGAAGGAGACAATGATTTGCTTATCTGGCTGGGACAAGGTTGGTATAAAACGACGACTTTCGGAGCAGCTTATGAAGGTCCGCTGGTAAAAGCAGAATTGGATGTGTTGAGAAATGGTAAATGGGAAGTCGTAACGAAGACAGACGGATCATGGTACGGACGTGAAAGTGGCTATTCTGATATAGGTACTTGGCGTGCTTTGCAGTTTGGAGGTGAGAGGGTGGATGGAAGGATTCTTCCGCGAGACCTTTCAACACAGGCTTTAGACAAAATGAAATGGATTCCTGTTGTGAAAGTGAATGTTCCCGATCATATCGCTTCCCCTCAAATGTGTGAGATAAACAAGATACATCAGATTTTGCAGGCTGTTTCTGTAAAGAAGCTGGGTGAAAGTCTCTGGCTGGTAGATATGGGGAAGGTTCAGACCGGATGGTTTGAGATGCAAATGCCTATATTGCCGGCAGGTCATGAAGTTATTATGGAATATAGTGATAATTTGACGAAAGACGGTGAATTTGACAAGCAAGGTGAAAGTGATATTTATATATCTGGTGGTAAGCAAGGAGAATACTTCAGAAATAAATTCAATCATCACGCTTTTCGATATGTGCGCATCTCCAATCTTCCTCAAAAACCGGAAACAGGTGCTATGAAATCTCTGCAGATTTATGGAGATTATAAACAGACCGCAACTTTTGAATGTTCGGATGCCGACTTGAATGCTATTCACCAAATGATTCAGTATACGATGAAATGTCTGACTTTTAGTGGATATATGGTAGACTGTCCGCATTTGGAACGTGCAGGATATGGTGGTGATGGAAACTCCTCAACGATGTCTTTGCAAACGATGTACGATGTAGCCCCTACTTTTGAAAACTGGGTGCAAACATGGGGAGACTCCATGCGTGAAGGAGGAAGTTTACCGCATGTTGGTCCTAATCCGGGTGCCGGTGGCGGCGGTCCGTATTGGTGCGGATTTTTTGTACAAGCTCCCTGGAGAACGTATGTCAACTATAGTGATTCCCGCTTGATTGAGAAGTATTATTCTCAAATGAAAGAGTGGTTTAAGTATGTTGATAAATATACAGTAGATGGTTTGCTGAAACGTTGGCCCGATA
>PPYE01001230.1_pt1 | contig 13263 bp, 14 predicted proteins | sample 1559881 | NCBI WGS metagenome assembly PPYE01 (sample SAMN08240022, study PRJNA423297) | Human gut metagenome, whole genome shotgun sequencing project.
AAAGAACACGAAAAGGCTGAGTAATCGACATGCAGTTATGCGGTTTTGAAGTCGGTCTGAACCGACCCTTTATTCTTCTTGCCGGTCCGTGCGTCATCGAGAGCGAGCAGCTCACACTTGATATCGCCGGCAAGATGAAAGAGATCACCGATAAACTCGGGATCCCTTATGTGTTTAAAGCAAGCTACGACAAGGCAAATCGTTCCTCGGATACGAGTTTTCGCGGCTTGGGAATGGCTAACGGCCTGCGTATTTTGGAAGAAGTTCGTCGTCAGATCGGCGTTCCGGTCGTCACCGACGTTCATACGGCCGATGAGGTTCCGGAAGTCGCCTCTGTCGTTGATCTTCTTCAGACGCCGGCTTTCCTTTGCCGTCAGACAGACTTCATTGCCGCCTGTGCCAAGAGCGGTAAGCCCGTCAATATCAAGAAGGGCCAGTTCTTGGCTCCTCAGGATATGAAGCAGGTCGTGCTCAAAGCTCGTCACGCAGCTGCCGCGGCCGGTCTTTCCGAAGACCGTTTTATGGTTTGCGAGCGCGGTGCCTGTTTCGGATACAACAACCTTGTGTCCGATATGCGCAGTCTTGTGATCATGCGCGACTGCGACGCTCCGGTGATTTTCGATGCGACGCATTCTGTTCAGCTCCCCGGCGGTCAGGGCACAAGCTCCGGCGGCCGCAGAGAATTTGTTCCTCCTCTGGCCCGCGCGGCTGTTGCGGTCGGTGTTTCCGGTCTCTTTATGGAAACGCACCCGAATCCCTGCTGCGCCAAGAGCGACGGACCGAACATGGTGCCGCTCGATAAGATGGAAGCGCTGCTGACTAATTTGCAGGGCATTGACCGACTTGTAAAGTCCGGTGAATTTTTAGAAAACCAGTTGCATTAACTTTTTAAGAGATAAACATGAGCGAAATTGTTGAAGTCTTTGGTCGTGAAGTATTGGATTCCCGCGGCAATCCGACCGTTGAAGCCGAGGTCATTCTTGCTTCCGGCGTGATCGGACGCGCAGCAGTCCCGAGCGGTGCTTCCACAGGCAGCCGCGAAGCCATTGAGCTTCGTGACGGCGATGCTTCCCGCTATAACGGCAAAGGTGTTCTTCAGGCCGTTGCCAACGTCAACGACGAAATCCGCGATGAAGTTGTCGGTTACGACGCCAGCCAGCAGACGGAAATTGACCGCGCCATGATCGAGCTCGACGGCACCCCGAATAAGTCCCGCCTCGGCGCCAACGCCATTTTGGCTGTTTCCTTGGCGGTAGCACGCGCAGCTGCTGAAGAATGCGCTCTTCCGCTGTATCGTTATTTCGGCGGCATCAACGGCTTTACGCTGCCCGTTCCGATGATGAACGTTGTGAACGGCGGCGCTCATGCCAACAACAACCTCGACATCCAGGAATTCATGATTATCCCGGCCGGTCTGCCGACTTTCAGCGAAGCGCTTCGCTGCGGCGCCGAGATCTTTCATGCTCTGAAAAAGATTATGAATGCTCACGGCATGTCTACTGCTGTCGGTGACGAAGGAGGTTTCGCTCCGAATATTGACAGCCATGAAGCTGCTATCGAATTCATTATCGACGCCATCAAGGCGGCCGGCTACACACCGGGAGAGCAGGTTTTTATCGGTCTGGACTGCGCTGCCAGCGAATTCTATGAAGGCGGCGTTTACAACCAGAAGGGTCAGGGCCTGAAACTTACCGCTGACGAATGGATCGCCAAGATGACCGAATGGGTTGACCATTATCCGATCATCTCCATCGAAGACGGTATGGCCGAAGGTGACTGGGAAGGCTGGGCCAAACTTACCGAAGCCTTGGGTGACCGCGTGCAGCTTGTCGGCGACGACCTCTACGTGACCAACACATCCATCCTTAAGGAAGGCATTGAAAAGGGCATCGCTAACTCCATCCTGATCAAGATCAACCAGATCGGCACGCTGACAGAAACTTTCGAAGCTATTGAAATGGCCAAGAAAGCTCGCTATACAGCCGTGATTTCTCACCGCTCCGGCGAAACGGAAGATTCGACTATTGCCGATATCGCCGTCGGTACGAACGCCGGTCAGATCAAGACCGGTTCTTTGAGCCGCAGCGATCGTATGGCTAAATACAACCAGCTTCTTCGTATTGAAGAAGAACTCGGCGACATCGCGGTTTACCCGGGCCTGGATGCTTTCTACAACATCCGCAAGTAATTTATGGCGCGTCTGACGAAAAAGGTAAAGCTCGGAGTACCTCGATTTCTAGTCCTGGTACTCGTCGCTGCCGTTTGCGGCATTCAATATCCTTTGTGGGTCGGAAAGGGCAGCAATGCCACGCTTCTGGATTTACAAGATCAGCTGAAGACTCAGAAAGAGAAGAATGCCGCGCTGGAGCTCGAAATCTCCAGACTTGAAGGGGAGGCAGACAGCCTTCGCCAAGGAAGTGAAGCCTTAGAGAGCAGGGCCCGTGAAAAACTGAACATGATTCGCGAGAACGAATACCTAATTCGAATTGCGCCGTAATTGATTACTCAAGAATCAAGAAAATGCCGGAATTAAAAACTCCGGCTTTTTTGTGTCCGTGTCAGGCAGAAAAGACGCTTCACTTACGCGAACGAGAGTAGTCTCGATTTCAAAATTAGGAATTGAGACTTACAACAATGACGAAGTCGGATCTTTTTGTTAGGAGTGAACATGAGTAAGCCGATGACGGTGGCACGCTATGCAAAGGAGCATCGGGGTTGGTTTTACGGATGTCTGCTCCTGTTTGCACTCGTCGCTTTCTTCTGTCTGAAAGCGATTTACGATATGACGGTGTATGGCGCAAAGGCACCGCTATACGCCTTCACCGCCGGTATGGTCGGTTTCGGAGCGACGGCTCTGGGATCGCTGCCGGGCTTTTATTTTCATAAACTTTCCGATAAAGCGGAAGACTGGATGCTCGGGAGTTCGGCCGGCATGATGCTTGCTGCGGCCATCTTCTCCCTTTTACTTCCCAGTATAGATGCCAGTGAAAAGCTTTTTACTTCTGAGTTGGCAGCAACTCTTTGGGTTCTCTTCGGTGTTTTTCTGGGAGTTGTTTTTCTCCTCATCATTAATGCGTTGACTCCGCATGAGCATGCGGATCAGACCTATGAAGGTCCCGAGATCGAAGTTAAGAGCGGCATCTGGCTTTTTGTTCTTGCCATCATCATTCATAACATTCCCGAAGGCTTAGCGATGGGTATTTCCTTTTCCGCAGAAGATATGCAGATCGGTGTGCCTCTGACGATCGCTATTGCGCTGCAAGATTTTCCGGAAGGGCTGGCCGTGGTGCTTGCACTTTGCACGACCAATATTTCTCGAGGGAAAGCCGTCGCGATCGGAGTATTTTCCGGTTTGATGGAGCCGGTCGGCGCTTTATTCGGCGTGAGTTTAGCGGGCGGCCTGGGATATGTCTATCCGCTGGGTTTGGCCTTGTCGGCAGGAGCCATGATGTTTGTGGTTTTCCATGAAGTGATTCCGGAAACGCATCGGCGAGGCCACCACAGCACCGCAACAATCGGATTGATGTGCGGTTTCGGGCTGATGATGATTCTGGAGAAAATTTTCAGTTAGAAAAATCTTTTCCACGACTCCTGTCGGTTTGTAGTTCACTCTAAAATATCGCAATAGTCTTCAGCGACATGGAAAAAAGAATGACAAGACCGATTAGAGCCCTCATTGACACATACGCACTTGAAAAGAATTTGTCCTTGCTTCGTGCAAAAAGCGGTAATCGATTTTTGTGGGGCGTTGTTAAAGCCAACGCTTACGGACACGGTTTGATCGGTCTGCTTCCAATCTTTGATAACTGGGTCGACGGACTGGCGCTTCTTGATCCGAAAGAGGGTGTGGATATCCGCAAGGCCGGCTGGGCGAAAGCGGTATTGTTAATTGAAGGCGTCTTTGCAGCCTCCGATATCGACATCGCGGATGAATACGGATTTGAAACCGTCATTCACAACGAAAGACAGATTGAATGGCTGGAAAAAGCCGAACTCAAGAACACGCTTCGTGTTCACTTGAAGTGCAATACCGGTATGAACCGTTTGGGTTTCAGACCGGATGCCATCCCGCAGGTTTTATTCCGCTTGAACCATATTCCTAAAGTTGAAGTCGTCGACCTTTTGGCGCACTTTGCCAACGCTGAAGTGACCTATGGACAGGACAAACCGGTTACCGTCCAAAATCAGCTTTCTGCGCTGACTCAGCTTCGCGGTCTGTTGCCGATGTGTTTATCCAACACAGGCGGCATTTTGTGGCATGAAGCCGGAGATGAAGCGGTGCGCGCAGGTATTGCGATGTACGGTGTAAGCCCCGACGGCAATATTTCTTCTGCTTCTTTAGGCATCGATCCCGTGATGACGCTGGAGAGCGAAATCATTGCCTTCCAGGATCTGCAGCCGGGCGAGGCCTGCGGTTACGGCTCCAAGTTTATTGCGCATCGGCCGACAAGACTGGCTGTCGTTGCCTGCGGATATGCAGACGGTTATCCCCGTAAAGACAACCCGCACCGAGAGGTCGTGGTAGAGGGCAAGAAAGTTCCTGTTATCGGCAACGTTTCTATGGACATGCTGACGATTGACGTCACCGACCAGCCGAATGCCCGGCTAGGCTCTAAAGTGGAAATTTGGGGTAAGAACCTGCCGGTCAATGAAGTCGCAAAGGGATTCGGCACGATCGGATACGAGCTTCTTTGCGACGTGAACCAGCGTGTTCCCCGCGTCTTGATTAAATAACAAAGCGAGTTATCAGCGAGAGCAGCAGCATGACTAAAACAAAGTAGAGCATGCTGCGAACGAGCGTCGGACCGATTTTGACGGCATAGATTGCGCCTAAGCGGTTGCCCAAGATGCTGGCAACCGCGCAGGGGAGAGCCAACGAGTAATAAAGCGTTCCTGCGGAAGCAAACGTTGTGACCGCACCTAAATTGGCGGCGATATTAAATGATTTTGCCGTACCGGAAGCTTTAACCAAACCGGCCTTGAGTAAGAGGTGAATGCCGATCAAAAAGAAACTTCCGGCGCCCGGACCGAAAAAGCCTTCATAGAAACCGACGGACAAACCGATTACCGAGACTCTCCACCACAACCCTTTCTTCGGAAGGTCTTCTTCCGTCAGTTTGAGAGTTCCGCAAAAAAGCGAAAGGAGAATCGCAACTGGCAGAAGAAAAATCAGGAAGATTGTCATCTTCTCATTGGAAATGAGAAGTGTCGTCGCAGAGGCGATTACTGCGCCGAAGTAGGAAGTAATCACGCCCAACAGGACGACTTCTTTGATGACGGCGCCTCTTTTCCAGAAGGTAATCAACGCTGTAATTGAACCGAGGCTGGAAGCGAGCTTTCCGGTTCCGAGCGTGTAGTGAGCGGGAACGCCTAAGAGCAAAAGGACCGGCATTGTGATGAGACCGCCTCCGCCCGCAATAGCATCGATAAAGCCTGCAATAAAGAAAACAACGAAGCAGACGAGTATGACGGTAAGAGTGATGTCCATGATTCGGATCGAGGCAGTGTTTTAATAATGAAGAAATTATGCTCGTCCGAAATTGTCAAAAGCCAAAATGTTCTTAAGTAAAAATCCTCAGAGAGTCCCTGAGTTTCTCGGGGGATAATTTCTAAAGATTATTTCTCTGAACTTCCCATGCGTTTCCGGACTCTATTATTTTTTATCTCGGCTGCGGCCGTAACCATTCCCTGTTTGGTCATGGGATGGTTTCAATATACTGCGGTCGAAAGAGAGTTCGCCGAAGATGATAGGACGCGGGCTGAGATCTCATTATTGGTTTCTGAGCGTCTTGAGGCGAAAGTCGACAATGCTGTTTCCTTGGTAACCGCCGCTGCAGAAATCTTGAAATCCGAAGAAGGAGTGCCCACTGAAAAACTGAATCAGATATTAGAAGAGCTGCGCAAGGCTTCCCCGGATATCCTGAATATGCATTTCGACAATCCGTCGGCGGTAAGCATGGCGTTCTCTCCTCAGAAAAATAAACACGGGGAATCGAATATCGGCGTCTCTCATAAAGAGCGATCTCACTGGCAGAACCCTCATGTCTTGGATGGACTGTCGGTTTCCAGCCTTGTTCAAGCGGTCGGCGCATCTGACAGAAAGATTATGAATATTACTAAGCCTGTTTATTCGAACGGGCGCTTCGTCGGTTTGGCTGTTGCCGCGCTCGATCTTGAGCAGATTGCCGCACAGGTTCTAAAGGGTTTTGCGACAGATGCTTATCAAATCGGTATTTTCGGCAGGAACGGAGAAGTCATCTTTTCTTCCGGAAAGTCGGTTCCGCTTCACAATCTCACGATTGAAGAAAGAACCCATCGCAGCTTTACTTTCTCGAATGCGGAGTACTACGGTTATGTCCGACCTCTGGCTGTCACGGATTGGTCTGTAGGTGTGTTTTCTCGAACCGTTGATAGAAAGGCCGTTCTGGTCCAGCTTTTTATACGCAACGTATTCGTTTGGCTCGCCACGTTCCTGACGGCGATTGTGATCGGCTTTTTGGCTTCTATCTCTGTCGTTCGAGCCGTTGAAAAACTGACGCGCCAAATGACAGCCGCAAGAATTCTTCCGGACAAAAGCGAAAGAATTAAGTCGCCGAGAGAGCTTGTTCAGCTGCAGCGCACATACGGCCGAATGCAGGAAAGACTGATTACGGCGCAAAACCGCCTGAAGGAACTGAATTTTTCTCTTGAAGAGAAGGTCAAAAAGCAAGTTCAAACAATCCAGCGTCATGAGGCGCTTCTAACTTCCTTGTTTTCAGATATGAAGGAGGGCATTGTTCTCTTTAATGAGAAACTTGAAATGCGTTTCTGTAATCCCTCGGCCGTTCGGCTTCTCAATCTTTCTGAGGAAGAAGCGAAAAAACGCTTTTTGGCTTTGGTCAAAGAAATGCATCAGAGCAGGGATAAACATCTCTTTATTCAGTCCCAGGGTTTTGATCTTGAGCTTCGAATGTTTGAGAGCGGAGCCAAAGACGTTTTCTGTGTGTTTGTGCGGGATGCGACATCCGAATTGCAGATCGATCGACTGAAAGATGAATTAATCGGAATCGCCGCCCATGAACTTAAAACGCCGCTTGCCGGAGTGCGCATGGCGGCAGAATGCCTGAGCAAAACGGTTCAGGATCCGGAAAGCAAAGAGACGGCGGCCGAGCTGCTGGAAAGCGCCGACGAAATGAAAAGCATGATCTCCCGCTGGCTGGATGTTGCCAAACTCCAGACAGGCTCTTATGAAATTCACCCGGAATTCTGTTTGATTAAGCCCATGATACGAAAGGCGCTCAAACATTTTTCCGGCTTTAAAGATTTTGAGTGTTCTTTGGAAATTTCATCTGATGCTGCTGCGGCGAACGTCGATAAACAGGCCTTTATGCAGATCGTTCAGAATCTTCTTTCCAATGCTTATAAATATCGAAAAGAGGGCGGTGTCTGCCGAGTGAAAATTCAAACCAGGAAGTCAGGAGATTTTTTGGAGCTCAAGGTAGAAGATGAAGGAATAGGGCTCCCTGAATCTGCTATTGATAAGATCTTCGATCGGTTCTATCAGGTCCGAATGGACCCGGCCAGAAAAATCGGCGGAACAGGTTTGGGTTTATACATTACAAAAGAATTGGTGCTGCTGCATAAAGGAAAGATTACGGTTGCCAGTACCTTGGGCGAGGGAACTGTCTTTACGCTCGAACTGCCGGCGCTTCCGACTGAGACCGAAAAAGGGAAAGACGAATGACGGAAAGAACGACGATTTTGATAGTTGATGATGAAAGCAAGATCCGCAGACTGCTTTCCCGCTCTCTGGAAACAGAAGGATTTGATGTTGCTGTTGCCGATTCGGCAATGAGCGCTTCTGAGTTCTTAAAGAACGGTCATTGTGATCTTATTATCCTCGATTACATGATGCCCGAGATCGACGGAATGGCTTTCTTAGCAGAATTAAGAAAGAAATCGTCAATCCCCGTGATCATGCTTTCGGCCCGGGAGGAGATTGCCAAGAAAACCCAGGCGTTGGAACTCGGAGCCGACGACTATGTGGTCAAGCCTTTCTCGATCGAAGAGATGACGGCGAGGATTCGAGCCATCCTGAGACGCTCCGGCGGGATTAAATCCGGGCCTGCAGCGCCGACCTTGGCAGTGAACGGACCGCTTGTTATGGATCCGGATAAACGTACCTGTCGATATAAGAATCAGGAAATTAAGCTCGCCGACACCGAGTTTCGTCTTCTGTTTATCTTGGTTAAACGCCCCGGAACCATATTTACCCATGAAGATTTGCTGCGCCGAGTGTGGGGCGCGGAATTTATCGGAGAACTCAACTATTTGCGTGTGTCTCTCTCCAGAATAAGAAAGAAACTAACGGCTGCAGGCTTCCCAGGCTCGGCCATTTCCTCTTATTCAGGTATTGGTTATTACATCGAAGACCTCTCGGAAGAAGAGTTGTAATGTTTTTGTAATCTTTTCGAAAATTTTTTGGCGGCGCTGAAAGTTTATTTTTAGAAAATAACAGTCATAGACCACCTCAACCCATAGCAAGAGGAAAAATATGACAACATCCGCTCTGAAACGCCGTTCGTTTCTCCAAGGATCTCTGCTTGCAGCCGCTGTTATCGGCTCTGCTCCTGTCGCTGCCGCTGAAGCTGCTAAACCCAAATTCGATGAAAGCTTCGACGTGATCGTCGTAGGCAGCGGTATTGCCGGTACGATGGCCGCACTTTCTGCCGCCGATAAAGGCGCCAATGTTTTAATGATTGAAAAGATGAGCCGCCTCGGCGGTACTTCCCGCATCAGCGGTCTGAACTTCGCCTGCGTCGGCTCTCCTGCCCAAAAGGCTAAAGGCGTTAAAGACACGCCCGAACAGCTCGCTTCCGACATGTATAAAGTCTCAGGCAATATGGGCGATTATGAAAAAGCCCTCGAAATGGCGAAGAACACTGCCCGTGCAGAAGCCTTTATGACCCAGCGCGGTGTGAACTGCACACAGTGTCATACCACCGGCAAGTTTGAACCGGTTGAAACCAAGCAGTGCCAGACTTGCCACAATCAAGATCAGCTGGCCCCAAAAACCGACCGTCTCAACTACATTTCGCGCATGAAGAATCCGAAGACCGGCGAAGTCAAGGAACACCTCGCCAGAATCAATCCTCATGACAGCTATCACTTCGGCAAGACGGAAGACTGCACCGACTGCCATCGTGAACATCGTCCGAGTGTTAACGACTGTGCAACCTGCCATGACGTTAAAGCTTGGAATATGAAAGATCCGAAGTAAAGAATCCCTCCTAGGTCTCCCTAGAGACCAAAAAAGCTCGGCTATGTATCTTCAGCCGAGCTCTTTTTATTGGAAGTCATTGGAAATTACTGAGGGCGTTTCGGATCGGTTCCCATGGCAGCTGCATCAATATTCGGTTCCACGAATAAGGCTTCCACTTCTTCGGGCGTGTAAACCTGCTTGCGGTTGCAGAATCGGCAGTTAACTTCAATCTTGCCCTCTGCCTTCAGAATATCCATGCATTCCTGCTTGCCTAACTGCAGCAGCATGCTGTCTGTCTTGTCGCGGGAGCAGTTGCACTCAAAAGTGATATCCGTTTCGGCAACAGGGACGAGTTTTTCCTGCCAGAAAAGGCGATGAAGAACATCGGTCGCCGGAACGTTAAGCAGCTCTTCTTTAGTAACGGTATGAGCCAGCTGCATGATTCTGCCCCAGGCATCCGGGTCGGAAATTTCGCTGACATTGCCGCCGACAGACGGCATCTTCTGAATAACAAGGCCGCCCAACTTCTTGCAGTCTGCTGCAAGGTAAAGTTTGGTTTCGAGCTGCTCGCTCTTGGCCATGTAGTTTTCAAGATTTTCTGCAACGGAATTGCTTTCCAGCGAAACCATTCCTTGATAGGGCTGAACACCGGGCCTGCGGTCCTTCGGATCGAGAATAAGGGCGCAGAGGCCTTTTCCGTCTTTGTTGATCAGTTCCTGCAGATCCATTTCCGGTTTAATTTCGGCCCCTTCGCGGATCTCAGCCATCGCGCGAACGCTCATCGGATTGCGGACTTCGGCATAAATGAAGGCAATCGGGCCGGAACCCTTCACTTGAAGAATCAGGCTGCCTTCAAACTTAATGGTGCTCGAAAGAAGCAGAGCGCCGGCCGTGAACTGCCCGAGTAAAGCGGCCACGTTTTCAGGATAGTGATGGAATTTAATCATCTCCTGCCATTCTTCGGCCATTTGTACGCAGGCTCCGCGAACCGGCGCACCCTCGAACAAAAATTTAATCATGCGGTTGTTAAGATTTTCTTTTTTATTTTCTGTCATAGATTGATGTGGTTACCTAAACTTATACATATTTTCACTAACACGGACAAAGAGTAAACGTCTCACAGATAGTAGGGCCGTACATGAAACAAATTAAACGCGCTGATCTGCATATGCATTCGACATTTTCCGATGGTGTGGAAGAACCGGAGGAATTGGTTGTTCGAGCAAAAAACAACGGAGTCGAACTGATTTCGCTGACCGACCATGATGAGACAGGCGGATTGGAGCGTATGAGAGCAGCGGCCGCGCAGCACGGGCTGCAGTTCGTGAACGGTGTAGAAATCAGCGCTGATTACGGAGAAGTCTCCATCCACGTTGTGGGGCTGGATTTTGATCCGGAAGACGAAATGCTTCAAGCACTGCTTAGCCGTATCCGTGACAACCGCTTTGAACGAGCAGTGCAGATGGCTGAAAAATTAGAAAAGCTCGGCATGAAAGGTATCTGGGAAGGGGTTTTGAAAATTGTGACGAATCCTCGGCTCATCGGGCGCCCGCATTTCGCGGCGTGGCTCGCCCAAAACGGCTATGTTGAGGATTACAACGCCGCGTTCTCGAAGTACCTTTCGCGTGGGAAACCCGGCTACGTGGAGCGCGCCAAAACCTCGATCCATGAGGCAACCTCCGCGATTCTTCGTGCCAAAGGCATTCCGGTTCTGGCTCATCCGGGACGATACAAGCTCAATGAATGGGAATTTGACTGCATGTTCGAAGAGTTCACCGGAGCAGGCGGCCATGCTATAGAGGTGACAACCGGCAGCCACACACCGGGGCAGAACCTGCTTTTCTGTGATTTTGCTCAGTCCAGGAATCTTTGGGCTTCCACGGGAAGTGACTTCCATCGTCCCATGAACCGCTGCGAACCCGGATTGCAAGGAGACTTGCCGGGAACCGTTGATCCCGTTTGGAATCATTTCCGTGCCGCTTAAGGCGTGCACCTATACAATATTGACCTAAAAATCAGGCAGCTTCGGCTGCCTAAAGTTAGACGAACATAAAAGGTCATACTGATGGGATACACACTGCAAGTGATGCCTGAGAGCCCTCAGCCTCATCGCATCGAACAAGCCGCCAAACTTCTTTCAAAGGGACAGGTCGCTGCTGTTTCTACCGATACCGGATTTTCTTTGGTTTGCCGTTTGGATGACAAGGAAGCGCTGGACAAAATTCGTTTGATTCGTCAGCTGAGCGAGAAGAAGCACTTCACGCTTTTCTGTGACTCCTTGTCTCAGATGAGCAAGCTTGCTCGAGTCAATAACACCGGCTACCGCATGGCAAAAAGTGTCACGCCGGGGCCTTATACCTTTATTTTGGAAGCGACAAAAGAAGTTCCTCGCCGGCTCTCTCATCCGTCTAAAAAAACAATCGGTTTAAGAGTTCCTTCCAACAAAGCACTTCATGCTTTACTGGAAAAGATCGGTGAACCGCTTGTCGGTACGACGATCATCATGCCGGGCGAAGAAGCACCGCTTTCTTCCGCTTGGGAAATCCAAGATCGAATCGGAGATCAGCTGGCGTTCATTTTGGATGACGGTACTTCCGTGATCGGAGATACGACGGTGGTCGATCTTTCCGGAGACGAACCTGAGGTTATCCGTGAAGGCTTAGGCTCGGTTTCGGCTTTAGGTCTGTAGTCAGCCTTCCTTAATTAGCACCTATAAAGAGATATATGGACATTTCTTCAATTGTTCAGACTATCGCGGTTTACGCGATCCCACTGATCTTCGCGATCACGATTCATGAAACGGCGCACGGTTACGTCGCTAAGCTCTGCGGCGACCAGACCGCTTACATGCTCGGCCGTTTAACGCTGAATCCGATTAAGCACATTGACCCTGTGGGTACGATCCTGGTTCCGGGTGCACTGCTGATCGGCAGTGCGCTGACCGGCATGAGCGGTATCGTGTTCGGATGGGCAAAGCCCGTGCCGATCAATTTCCGTAATCTTCGCAACCCGAAAACCGACATGATCTGGGTGGCGGCAGCAGGCCCCGGTGCGAATTTGATCCAGGCCATTCTTTGGGCAATTGTGCTCAAGTTTTTGATCTCCATGGGCATTTACGAAGACTTCTTCATAAAAATGTGTGTGGCAGGCGTCAGCTGCAACATCGTGCTCATGGCTTTAAACCTAATTCCGATTCCTCCCCTGGACGGAGGCCGTATCGTCACAGGACTTTTGCCTCCGGGAATGGCTTGGCAGTATTCGAGAATCGAACCGTACGGAATGTGGATTCTGTTTGCACTGATTCTGACCGGAACATTGTCTATTTTCATGCGCCCCTTTATGAGAATGGGGCAGGCCATCGTTCAGTGGTTCATTTAGTTTGAGGACAAGCATCATGAGAGCACCATATATTCCGTCCGAGCATGTTGTTAAAGGGTTAAACGCAGAACCTTCGGCATGGATTAAGCGTTTTTGTCCGCTCTTTTCTCCCAACGCCAAGGTGCTGGATATGGCCTGCGGCGCCGGCCGAAACACCAAGCTTTTGGCGTCCTTCGGAAACCAAGTGACGGGATTGGATATTGATGAGCGCTGCAGACCTTACATTGAAGCAATTCCGGGTGCGACTTTTATGCAGGCGGATTTAGAAGGGGCCCCGTGGCCTTTCGAGGATGAAGTCTTTGACGTCATTGTCGTAAGTTTCTATTTGGAGCGTTCGCTGTTTCCGCATTTGGTTAAATCTTTAAAGCAGGGCGGATATCTTATTTATGAGACGTTCATGCTCCCCTTCGAAGGATTTGACGGCAATCGCGCAAAGAGTCCGGATTTTGTGCTGAAGCCTTTGGAGCTCATCGATGCTTTCCGCGAAACGATGGAAGTGTTCGCATACGAAGAGTCGCTTATTGAGAAGGGCGACTGCTTCCAGCGGTTTGCGGCGAGAAAGCCAATCAACGGGAAAAATGTTCCGGTGATCCTGCCAAAAGAATAAATCTTAGTGAAATCAATGATTATGGAGCCTCGTTAGG
>PPYE01107710.1_pt1 | contig 13263 bp, 13 predicted proteins | sample 1559881 | NCBI WGS metagenome assembly PPYE01 (sample SAMN08240022, study PRJNA423297) | Human gut metagenome, whole genome shotgun sequencing project.
ATATCAAGGGGTGGTCGGATCGATCTTCCTACCAAATCGCGGCGATGCGCCTGGCCGACCTGATTGCCCCGGTCTCGCTGATGGCGTCCCCGGAGCGCACGGAGCGCGGAGACCGCGCCCTGTATTCCTACACCTGCGGGCGATGCGGCGCACGCGTGACCGTATCGGTGTGCACGCGTTGCCCGTCCTGCGGCGCCCCCATGGTCGCCGCAGGACATGGCGCTCCGGTGATGAAAGGGGCGATCCATGTCGACTCGTAAGCTGATAAAGGGCGACCGCTACCGCGCCGGGCTGTGGAAGCTGGAGGAGCGCTGCTATGAGGCGCACGTCCGCATGCCGAACGCCAAGTTCATGATCAGAACGTACCGCTGTACGCAAGGCGAGGCGGTCGCGAAGTTCGATTCGTGGGTGGAGGCGGAAGGCCTCGACCTCGCTGAGGATGGGGCCAGGGAAGCCTGCGAGGGCAGCATCGACGACGGTATGGGGACTGCGAGGCGCCCGTTAAACCGCGAGGAGCGCCGTGCGATGGAACGCCGCGACCGAAAGATAAAGAAGCGCCAGGCGCGAAAGGCGGCATCGGAGGCCGATGCCGCGCGACAGTCACAGGATATGGGGAAGGAAGAGACGGAAATGCAGAAGGTATCGAAAACGGACGGGCAGAAGACGGCGGCCGCGGGGACAAAGGCTCCGGAGACGGAGCCGGCCAGGTGCTACACGCTCATGTGCACGGGCGATCTGGGGACGGCCCCGGTGATGGTATTCCGCAACGAGGGCGACGCGAACGACATGATGCGCGCCCTGGAGCAGGTCGCGAAGGTGACGTCGCCCGATACCGTCTACGACGTTATGGAGGCCCCGTTCAAGGAGGCCATTTGAAGGGTGCTGAGGGGCCGGGGAGTGCAGGCCGCACAGCTGCCCGAACCTGCCGCCGTCCCAGTCCAGCGCCCCGCGTCTCCCGCCCTGGCTCCCGCACTGAGGACCATATCGGGAGAGACACCGCACTACCGCGCGCGCTTCGAGGTCGCAGCGGCCGACGGCGCGGACGCGGCCGAGGCCGTGAAGGAGATCGTCATGGGCTGGCTGCACGCCAAGGGCCTGGACGTACCGGAGGGCGCCGCGGACATCGCGGTGCCCGCGGGCTGGACGGCCGCCGACGAGCCCGACGCCGCCAAGGCCGTCCGCTTTCTCGGCCTATCCGGCGCGCAAGGCGCGGCATGGGCGGTCGAGGCCGATGAGCTCGACGGCGAGTTCTCGCGCCGCCGCTGGCACACGAGGATCGGCCTCGCACCCGCCGGAGACGGCGGGTGCATCCTCAACGTGCAGGTATCGCACTACGCCGTCAACGGCTTTTTCGGATACCAGCGCAACCCGCTGCCGTCCGTGCCGCGCGTCGTGCGCGATATCCTTGCGAACGGAAAGCTAGACGTGAGGATCGGCGCGTCGCGTGTGAGCGTCGAGGAGATATACCTTGACGCGGACACGCTAAAGCGCGATTTCATGTCGAGCCTGACCGATCGCGCTCGCTGCCTGCCGATCGTCCTCATGACGACCGACGACGACGGCAAGACCCCCGTATGGGATGCGACCGAGCTCGCATCGAAGCTCGTGGGCATGGCCACCGTGTACGTCATCGACATGCGCGACGGCGCGTTGGTGCAGGCGTTCCGCGACCTGCTGCCCGACCGGACACCGGCCGGGCGCTACAGGATCGGGCGCAGCGCGGTCATGGTATACCGTCCGGGCATCGACCTGTCGGGCGAGGAATCTCTATCGGCCTGCACGCTCTTCACGCGCCACAGGATCGAGCGCTATGCCGCGGGCGGGCGCGACGGTTTCATCAACGTGCTCATGCAGGGCCTCGGCCGCGGCATCGACGCCCGACCGGGCGACGTCGCCGGAATCGGCGACGTGCTGTGGCTGCGCAGCCGAGTCGAGAGCGAGCGGCAGGGCGAGCGCATCGAGCGCCTGCGCTCGCGCGCGAAGGCGGCAGCCGAGCCGGTCGCCGATATCGACGGGCTGCGCGCGGAGAACGCGCGCCTGCGTGCCGATGCCGAGGCCTGGGAGGAGATCGCGACGGACCAGGAGCGGAGATATTCCGACGCCACGGCAAAGGTGGACGAGCTCACGAGGACCGTCCAGCGCCTCGAAGGCGAGAAGCGCGCGCTCGAACGCAAGGCGGTGCCGCGAGGGTGGCCGAATGCCTCCAGTCGATCCCGCGCGACCTGACGGACCTCCTGAAGCTCGCGCGATCCATCTGGCCCGAACGTATCGTCGTCCTGCCCGAGGCAATGGACTCCGCGAAGTCCTACGACGGCAACCTCGCCGAGGAATGGGATATCGTCCGCAGCACCGCGACGGCGCTCTACGGCCTCCTGTTCGAGGACGACGGTTGCGAGGGGCAGGTCGCAGACGAGTTCCAGCGCCGTACGGGCTACGAGCTCACCTTCAGCGAGAGCAGCGCCACCAGGGCGCGCGCCGATCTGATGAAGATGCGCGAGAGGAGCTACGGCGGCCGAACCGTCGACATCTCCGCCCATATCAAGGGGAGGAGCCAGAAGAACACCTTCCGCCTTCACTTCTACATCGATCGGGAAAACGAGCTGATAGTCATAGGGCATGCCGGATGCCACATGAAGACCGCCGGCTCGCACCGTCGCGGTTTCAAGTAGCACAGATCCCCGCCATCGGAACCGATGGCGGGGATCCTTTTTGAGCAACGCGCGAAACAGGCGGCGGAAACGGCCCGCGCAATTGCAGGACTGCGGATACGGCGGCCGGCGTTTGGGACCGGGCGCTTTTGGGTAGCATCGAATGGTAATGCCGGCGACGTGACCAGAGGGGAGGGAGAATATGTTCGATACCGATAGCGATGTCCCGTACGACATCGAGCCGACCGCGACCGAGAAGCCGAAGGCCTCGACTGCGGACAGCGCAGCCGAGGCTGCCAAGAAGACGGCCGAGGCCGAGAAGCGCGAGAAGCGCCGCGCCCGCCAGAAGCGCCAAGCGTTCACCGAGCAGATGCAGAACTTGACGATGGACGACATCAGACGCCTGATGGAGTCCAGCGTCGACCTCGGCGGCGTCAGCGACCCGCAGGCCGAGATTGAGCGCCGCATCGAGCGCAACGGCATGGCGTACCTGATGAAGGGCGGCGCCGTGTATGCCGTGGTGCTCTCGAGCGACGACTACGAACGTCTCGCGGACAAGAAGGCGTAGACCTCGCATTGGCGAGGGTCGCCGGGCGAGAGGCCGCCACCGGAACACGGTGGCGGCCTTTTTCATGTCGCGACGCAACGCCCGGAACACTGACCGGACAACGATGGAAAGCGAGCGGAAACGCTCGCGGCGGACACAGACGGCCAGGCCCCGCCCCGCCTCGATGCGCGCCCGCCGGAGCCGGGAGGTATCGGATCGGCGCGCACCGAGACGTTGGACACGCGCCCGCGCGCAAGACTCCTGCCGCGATCGGGCACGCAGGCTACCGCACCCCGTCATAACTTTGAGTGCCACGCGGACATGCCGACATCTCTCCGCAAGCAGCTCGTAGATCGGCGCCGGGTCGTCCACGGCATCGCCATCGGCCGCGAGCAGATCGAGCACGGCGGCCACCCCCTCGATGATACGGGCGCAATCGTCAGCATCCATATGACCCTCCTTCTCATCGCTGAAAACAACTTATACGGCCGTGACGGTATCCGAGCCGTATCGGACTTGCAACAGATGAGCAGCGTCCCGTTCGTCGCGAAAGAGACGAGGGACAGCCGAAACGCGGACGGTATAACGGCATCGGATGACCGGTGTAAACCGGTTTAAACCCAGGCAAATAGGGGTAGGATACTGAAAACTTCGCAAGAGACGCATACTTGTACCTCCATCGTAGATGTATGTACAAGTATGCCGCCGAAGTCAGTCAGGTTTCCGCCACCAGGCACAGCCCACCGACGGAAACCAGCCCGCCTCCGGCGCTTGCCAGGGCTCCGCCCTTGGACCGGGGTCGCGCACAGGTGCGCGAGGAATTGGAGGAAGCGTGGCAAAAAAAGCCACCTCGCAGACAAGGATGGTCAGCATCAGGTTGACCGAGGATGAAATCAGCACCCTCAAGGCTAAAGCGAGTCTTGCGGGCACGACCGTCACAGACTTCATCCGCGAGACGGCGATCTACGGCAAGCACGAATTCGCGCTGGCGAAGATGCCCGGCGGCGAGCGCGTAGACGTGAAGGAGGCGCTGGAAGGCCTGCTCGACACCGAGCACCGCACGGTGCAGAAGCATTTCAACGTGACGCCGTACGAGGACACCTTCATCCGCGACGCCGCGAGGAAGGCAGGCATGACGCAATCGCGTTTCATGGTCGATCGCATCCTCCACACGCCCATGTACTACATCGGCGATCCCGACTTCTTCCAAAAGTTCTTCTACGAGCTCAACAAGCAGGGCGTAAACCTGAACCAGCTCACCGCCGCGGCCAACACACTGGTCCTCCTACAGGACATGCCAGATGTGAGCAAGGAGCGCCGCCGCGAGCTCGCGGCGCAGATCGAGAACTTTGTCGCGACCTTGAAGGACCCCTACTGCAAGGCGCTCGCGGAGACGCGCGGCCTCATGATGCAGCTCAGGCGTCAATCCGAGGTGGAGCGATAGCATGGCTATGCTCAAGACGCTCGCCCGGAAGTTCGGCGGCTGCAAACAGATTAAGGACTACCTCGCGCGCAACGGCCGTGCCATGACGTTTCGCTCAAGCTCAATCGATCTCGATAGCGCCGGCTGGGACGAGCAGATGGACGCGACGCGCCAGATGTTCGGAAAGGACACGGGGCGAAAGTACTACCATTTCGTGATCTCGCCCGATCCCGAGGACGGCTTGGATGCCAAGGCGGTCGACACGCTGGCCTACGATTGGGTACGCGAGCGCTACAGCGGATACCAGTGGGTGATCGAGACCCACATCGACAACGGCATCCCGCACGCGCACATCGTCGTCAATTCGGTCAACCCCGTCGACGGGAGGAAGATACACCTCGACGATGACGACGTGCAGACCGACGCGATGGAGCTCCAGCGCATATGCCGCGACTACGGCTACACCGCATTCGATAATTTCAAGTTCACGAGGGACGAGGACGGTTCCTGGTACGCACGCACGCCGCGCCCCGACCGCCGCCGCGAGGTCGTCTTGCAGGAGGCGCGCCCGGCGCGCCGGCATGTGACGGACGCCCAGCGCCGCGCCAGGTACAGCGGGAGGAAGCTCTGGACCGAAGCGATGCACGACGATATCGAGTCGGCTTTGCAGGGGTGCCGGACATGGCCCGCGCTCGAGAGGCGTTTGGCCGAGAGGGGCTACCGCATCAACGTAAACCGCCGAGGCGTGCTGACGTTCTACCCGCCCGAGGGCAAGGGCCATCCCGTGAAGGGCTACAAGCTGGACGACTCCTACACCGTCGAGGGACTGCGCGAGCGCCTTACCGTGCGTCTCGAGGGGCAGCGCCCCAACGTGAGGATGTGCGCCGAGGACCTTGTCCCGGACGTCGTCTTGCCGCCCATGACTTTCGAGGCGGTCGCATCCAACAACCTCAAGCGGACGAAGAGGATCGAGCGCTCCGCCGCCCGACTCGCCGCCGCGGCCGACGCCGTGAACATCATCCGCGAGCACGGCTACCGCTGCTACGCGGACATGGCGGCCGATGCCGCCCGCCTCGCCGCCGAGGTCGACGCGCTCGACGCGAGAGCCGATGCGCTCAGGCTGGAGGCCGAGCAGACCGCCGAGGCCATCCGCCAGGTCGAGGTCTACACGGCCTGCGCCGCTCAGCTCACCGCGCGCCCGGACGACACCGGAGCGCTCGCGGCATGGCGCGAGGACAACGCTGACGAGCTCCGCGAGATGGAATCGATCCGCAAATGGATGGCAGAGCGCGGCATCGTGCTCACCGAAACAACCTACGCGGACCTCCTCGCACGCCGCGACGGTGTCAGGGCCGACGCCGCGAACCTCGCTTCCGCGGCAGGCGACATCCGCAACCGCTCGCGCCGCCTTACCGCGGCCGTCGATGTCCTGGCCTCGTCTCAGATGCCGATCGGGCCCACCGATGTGCGCGGACGCGGCGAGAGGCAGAAGGGCCCCGGCCGCGGCCTGCGCGGCGCCAAGGTCATCACCGCGAACCAGACAGCCGAGCTGACGCGCGAGTACACGCGCTATCGCAAGGCCTATTCGGAGGCCATCGCAGCGGGCGCCCTCACGCCAGATAAGATCAAGCAGATCGAGCGCGACCACGAGCGGGCCAAGGCGAAGATCATCGGCGAGCAGCGCGAAGAGGATCTGCGCGCGGAACGCTCGGCGTACGGGATGGCCGGAAGCGAATGGGTGCAGGACGCTCCCGTGACGGTCGCCGCACCCGGCGAGACGGACAAGAGGGCAAAGCCCGGATGGAAGCCGTACCTCCAGCGCTCCGCGACCGAGAAGCAGATGAAATACCTCGAAGACCTCGTGGAGTCCGGCGTCATCGCGCAGGCCGACATCGACAGCCTCGGTGGCGAGCCGACCATCGCGGACGTCAACGCGCTCCTGAGCTCGCATCCGAAGGTCAAGAACCTGGAGCTTGAGAAGAGGGACGGCGGCGCGGACGGCACGCGGACGTACGCGCAGGCCCGAGACGATATCGAGGACGACGGCTATACGCCGGCGAACTACACGAGGAGGAGATAGACGGTGAATATCATCGTGAAGATGCACGATAGGGCCCGCGTGATCGAGACGACGCGCATGGACCTGCACAGCGGCATCATGCTCGAGGACGACTTCCTCGACATTTCCGACTACCTTAACCAGGGCGTGCTTCTTGAGCGCAGCGTGTTCATCACCACGAGCGACGACATGCAGCTCCTCAAGCGCGCCGTGGCGCTCATCGAACCGGACGAGCTGGATGCCATCGACGGCGTCTACGCCGACGGCAAGCCGATTCTCGTGAGGACCGAGGACGGTTCGCGCTTGGCCCCGGCTGTGTTCGAGGTGCTGTTCGACGACAGCGGCAATTACCTGGGCGACCACGGGCAAGGCCTCTGCATCTACTATGAGTCCGGGAGCTACGAGACGATCGTGCCGACCGTGCTCTCGTTCGGAGACGGCATGCTCATGGCCGACGACCTGATCGATTGGAGCGACCTGGACTCGGGCATCACCTGGACCCGCGGAGCCTGGACGCGCGGCGATCGCAGCCTCATGGAGTTCCGCCCCGAGCCCACGGTCGTGGTCGATCCGGAGCAGTACGCGCACATGGAGCTCATGACCTTCGGCGGTGCGCTTGTAGCCATGAAGACCGCGGGCGGCATGGTGAGCGGCGGCGGCACCGTCTCGGGCGATCCAGATGCCGACGATACCGCGACCGAAAGCGAGCCGCAGCCGTCCCAGGACGCGGAAACCGATGACGCGGCGGAAGCCGCCGCCGGAGACGGCGCCACCAATCGGGCTTTGCCCGAAGATGCTCCCGGTACCGCCGAGCCCGAGTCTCCCGCGGACATCGCGGGAGACGACGCGGGGGCCGAGAGCGGTCCCGAACCCGGCGGCTCGGAAACCGAGTCCGCCGAGGCCGATGACGGCTCGGGTTCCGATGGGGACCCGAGCGGAGATGGCGGGGATCCCGACGAGGACCACGATGAAGATGAAGACGGTGATGACGATGATGACTACGAGGAAGACGATTCGATGTTCGCCGATCTCTTCTAGAAAGTGACCGCGACGATGCCCGCGGCGGCAATGAGCTCGCCGCGGGCATCGTCGCCTGCGCGTTTGCGGCGATACCTCGTGTATATTGCTTAAAGTGGGAAACGGACGACAGGACGGCAGGGGAGCGGCATGGACGCCGCAATCTGCCGACACGCGATGGAGATACCGGACGGCGCGAAGCCGACGACGAAAGGACAAATGTCCCGAGGGAGGGCACGGAGGTATCCAAGGTCATGGCCCCGGCCTCGCGCTTCGGCGCCAAGGCCGCGGAGCGCGACGACAAGCGCCATCGCGTGGCTGACCGCCTGAGCGACTACTACCGGAAGTTCCGCAGCCTCACCGCCCACTATCCCAACCTGGAAGACGACCTGTAGTCCGCCCGGTAATCCAAAGCCCCGCCGGACTCCGGCGGGGCTTAAAATCGCAGTGAGCAATTATTAATTTTTTAGTCTCCAATGATACCCACCGGAAGTACGGTTTTGATTTTTGCAAGCAACCGCAATTCCACCACAGCCTTTCAACCCGACTGCGTGCGCCGCGCTTGCGTAACTGTCATAAATATCGCCTGTCTCGATGCATTGAATAGGAATCCTCCTTGCCTCTATGGCGCATTGTGGACATCCAAGGTTTCTCCTATGCCTTTCGCAGATCTGTGCCCTCCATCCATGACCTTTACTGCATTGCCACCAGACCCGTTTCGTGCTTCCAGCAACAACGTCTGCTGGAGTCAAGGACCCATTTTTTATCGGGTGCCATTCAGCTGAAAGATTCGGGTTTACCGTGCCGAGATCATTATGACCTCGGAATACAACATGATTAGCGCAGGCGGGGCAAAGACTCCCTGCGTTCAGCGAAATGGGGGAAGCCATCCACGTGTATCCGCATTTGCGGCACCGCGTCTTGATCTTTTCTTTTGCACATTTGTAATCGGAAAGCAGCTCGAGCGAAGGGCTTTTTTCGGCAATGCGATTTTTGAACGTCTGTGAATCGAGACGCTTTCTTTCCGATGTCAATTTTCCGGCTACCCTATACCCGCATTTCGGGCAACCCCTTCCGGCTAAAAGGGCCTGCGGAGAGGCATGCCATTCATGATTGCAAACATTGCATTGACAGGGTATTTTTTCTTTGCTGCCAGTGTAGCTACCGAGTAAATGAAATTGGCTCTTTGCGTATAGGAGGTTCTTCTTTCGTAGTTCTTCAATAAACATATCGTGGGTTTTCTTTGCCGTCACTCCGACCCTATTAGTGACGGCAAGGTCATATGCACATTTTCTGCAACCGTGCCCTTGGACCAGTGAATAGGCGAGTGGTGACCATGTTTTGCCGCATGAGGTGCAATGGGCCTTAACCCGATTAGCTATCGATTTAAACGACGCGCTATCTATGATGATTTTTCCGTTATAGATAGATTCAACTTCAGCGGAATATTCTTCCGGGGAAAGCGCCCTGCACCTTCTCGCGCTTTCTATCTCTATCGACTCCCAGTCTATAGAGGATAGATCGACATCAGGGGAGATTTCTTTGGCTCCCTTGATACAGATTCGTTTGAGCGACTTATGATCTATTTCCTGCCACAGGTCATAGTCAAAACATATGCTGGACGGAATTTTCGATCTCTCGCCGGCGCAGCTGTCGTAAATGATGTGTAGTGTGATTCCGCGTTCCCTGCATCGTTCATACTTTTCGAGATCGATGGCTTGCTTTCTTTTTGGTTTATGCCAGAACCACGACCCGTATTCCCAGGCATGCTTGCCGCAGACAACATCAAGCTCAAGGCCAATTGACGTCTTGTCGCGATTTAGAACAGATTCGATTCCGAATACTTGTTCCATAAAAACACAAAGGTATTGTTCCGATCTCGATGTTCCTGTTTTAGCGCATCTTGGACAACCGCTACCTTGTTGTAGCGTATTTGGTTTTGTACTCCATTCAAAACCGCACTTCTTGCATCGAACAGAGACCCTTACGTTAGATTTTACATACGTTCCGGTAATTTCAATAAAGGGGTTTATCTTATTGATGGATTTGCAAAACTCCTCGTGAGTTTTTGGGCGCGATTTTCTACAAAGAGGACATCCGTCTCCACGGCCTGATCTTTTTGAAATTACAGCCTCCCATTCATGACCGCACTTGCCAAGCCACCAAACCTTTTTGCTTGAACCGCCAGTTACCTGCGATGGCAAAAGCGGAGCATTCTTAGTCGGATGCCACTCTGCTGCAAGATCGTGATTCACTGTAGCCAGGTCATTCAGGCCTGTCATCAAACGTGCCAATTGAACTCCTTGGCTAGTATACGGATAGGTAATCAGTTTTTACCCCTAAGCAGACGAATGTTTCTATTCGCTATATGTCCCGTTCAGCGAATAGATTTTTCCATCGCGGGTAGAAGTCGGGACATTGAGGGCGAATCCCCTCGTGGCAATCAAAGACCCGAAATCACATCCGAGGGAAAGGAACTTGAAATTCGGCATCGAAGACAGGTTGGATAGGAACGACGGCGAGCTGCGCAAGCGCAACGAGATCGAGGCGCAGAAGCTCGAGCTGCTGAAGCAGATCGAGAAGAATCTGTCCGACAAGGACAAGGAGTAGACCGATGACCGTTATTCAGTATTGCTTCCACGAGACCGAGGTACGCGAACTCGTGATTATCCGTAGTGGCGGGTATGAGAGGTGCGTGGCTTATATCGACTGCGAAGATTTATTTCACCTTCCGCCCGATATTGCCCATGCGGACGTTATCGATTCCTCTTGCGGCCAAATCAAGGTTTTGGACCACCAGGGCACTTACGTGAGCGTCCCGTGCACCTACCTGGACATCGATTAGAGAAGTCGAAGATGCCGCAACCCGAAACCCGTCATGAAATCGCCGTGATCATCCCGTGCTACAACGAGGCGCCGACGATAGCCAAGGTCGTCGATGACTTCCGCCGCGAACTTCCCGACGCGGCCATCTACGTCTACGACAACAACTCGACCGATGGCACCGCCGAGATCGCACGCGCCCGCGGCGCTATCGTCAGGCACGAGCCGCGTCAGGGCAAGGGAAACGTCTGCCGGCAGATGTTCCGCGACATCGACGCCGACTGCTACCTCATGGTCGACGGCGACGATACCTACCCCGCGGAATCGGCGCGATCCCTCTGCGCTCCCGTCCTCGCGGGCGAGGCAGATATGGTAGTGGGCGACCGCCTTTCCAACGGCGCCTACGCCGAGGAGAACAAGCGCACCTTCCACGGATTCGGCAACGACCTCGTGCGCGCCATGATCAGGTGGATATACGGCTACGGTTTCGAGGACGTCATGACCGGCTACCGGGCGATGTCCAGGCCGTTCGTGAAGACCTTTCCGGTCCTATCCGAGGGCTTCCAGATCGAGACGGAGCTGTCGATTCACGCCGTCGATCGCCGCTGGCGGATCGCCGATGTCCCCGTGGAATACCGGGACCGCCCCGAGGGCTCGGTCTCGAAATTGAACACCGTGAGGGACGGGCTGAAGGTGATTGCCATGATCGGCACCCTGTTCAAGGACTACCGCCCGTTGAAGTTCTTCTCGCTGGTCGCCCTGTTGTTCTGCATCGGCGGCCTGTGTGCCGGCATGCCGGTGGTGACCGAATACCTCGCTACCGGCCTCGTGCCCCGGTTCCCGACCGCCATCCTTGCCGCGGCGCTCATGTTCATGGCATCGCTCTCGCTTGCCACGGGCTTCATCCTGGACGCCGTTGCGAAAATCGAGCGCAAGCAGTGGGAGCTCCGAGTATACCGCCAGACCGAGAAGGACTGACGCCACCCGATGATCGCGCGTCCCCCGCCGGAAACCGGCGGGAACCAGATTGGCCCCCAGCAGGCGCCCGGACACCGGGCGCAATCCGCGAATACCCACCGCCAAAAAAGAAAGAGGAAACCCAAATGGACGCAATGGTGGAAGCCCTAAAGCCCATTATAATTTTCGCTATGGTTCTCTGGGGCATTGAAACTGTCGTCACGATGCTTATTAAGGATCACAAGCAGGCGAAACGAAAGCGGGCACGTGAGAAGCGGCGTTTGGAGTATCAGGACCGCCGCATGGCAAACGACGCCGAGCACGCAAAGGTCACAAGGGCAATGCGCTACAACGTACTTCGCCGCGATGGTTTCCATTGCGTCCGCTGCGGGCGAGGCCGCGAGGACGGCGTGAAGCTCCACGTCGATCATATCATCCCCGTATCGCGCGGTGGCAAGTCGGTGATGTCCAACCTCCAGACCCTATGCGAGGACTGCAATTGCGGCAAGGGAAACCGCTACATGGAATAGCGATCGATAACAACCGTCAAGACGAAAGAAGCTCGATTTCAAACAAAGCGGAAGCACTAATGCTATCGACTCAAGGGATAAACTCCGTTGTCGCAAAAGCGACGCAGGAATCATATGCACGATCGTTAGTGGTTTCAAAGTTAGCTATCTGAGCAAACACAACGTTATTCGTATTTGAAATGATGAAGTAACGCAAGATAGGAACAATCTCATTCAGATTTCAGATAACAAGCTACTAGACCGCTAGTTTGCCGCTTTAGGAAAGGTCTAAAGTCCTTTTCGGTAGGGCGGCGGCCGAAATCGATCCCGACGATATCTCGATTGCGAGTTTGCGTCTGGAATGCTCGACCTCATCTGAGATGCCGAGGGAGGCGGCGACGCGGTCGAAGCACTTCTCAACGATTGCATTGAGGGCATCGCAGTGATTATCGAAATCGTGCGTGCGGTTCAAGACAGCAGGGGATAGGAAACGCTGCATCTGCCCGGTAAATGATCCATCGGCATAGCAGACGCGTGCACGTTGCGTCCCGGTGGCGATCATGCTGGCAAGGGGCACGGGACAGCGGTAGTCATCGTGCTTTGCCGCGACAAGTGCGGCTACGGCAGGGAAATCGATCTCCTGTGCACGGACGATCCAGGGAATGTCCCAGAGGTCGCGATGCCTGATATGCGTATCGGTGGCGGAGAATGAGATGAGCTTGTCGGCCAAGATTTCCTCGAGTGTCTGGCACCGGATCGTGAGGTCATCATACATTCCGGCAAGTTCGGGATAATTGACCGCGACACGTCGAATCGTGGATGTATGTGCTGGCACAGACGCGATCTCGAGCCTGATTCGCTGTTTCGGCAAATCGGGGCGCGCGATGTTGGTATTTACGGAAACCGTCCATCTACGCATCCCGACGCCATCGAAATCATTGACGACCTTGGGTTCCCTGACGCTAACCTCGGTATCGTAGGATTTCAGCAAATCGGAGCGCAAAGTCTTGGAAAAATCATCCAAGGGGAGTGAATCGAAGCTGTCGCCGGCGACAAAATCGAGGTCTTCGCTATATCGTTGCGATCCATAGCAGAGACGCAGCGAGGTCCCGCCTTGAAAGGTGATATCTCGAAGCAGGCCGTTCCTCCCGAGTGACCGGATAATCTCGTAATGGATGATTTCCTTTTCAATGACGGGCGTGAGCCGGACGCCATCGACCTTGCTGGCGATATCGCTGGCAACCTCTTCAAGGTCAATCAACATCCACTTCATCCCAATC
>PPYE01321070.1_pt1 | contig 13263 bp, 16 predicted proteins | sample 1559881 | NCBI WGS metagenome assembly PPYE01 (sample SAMN08240022, study PRJNA423297) | Human gut metagenome, whole genome shotgun sequencing project.
GTCCTAACGATTACAATTGGTGACAACGAAAGTGCGAAATACTGGCTTTCTGTCTTGAATGAACTGAAAAATCGTGGTGTTAAGGATATCCTGATTATTTGTGCAGATGGTCTTACTGGTATCAAAGAAGCGATTTCTGCGGCATTTCCCAAAACAGAATATCAGAGGTGCATGGTCCATCAGGTAAGAAACACCTTAAAATATGTCCCCGATAAAGACAGGAAAGCCTTTGCTGCTGATTTAAAAACGATTTATCAGGCTGCTGATGAACAGAAAGCTTTGGCAGCCTTAGAGCGTGTAACCGAAAAATGGACACCTAAATATCCGAATTCCATGAAGCGCTGGAAAGATAACTGGGATGCTATTTCCCCGATTTTTAAGTTTTCAGCTGCTGTCCGGAAGGTCATTTACACGACGAATGCGATAGAATCGCTGAATTCCACCTATCGGAAGCTGAATCGCCAGAGGAGTGTATTTCCAAGCGATACAGCTCTGCTAAAAGCGCTGTATCTGGCTACTTTTGAAGCTACGAAAAAATGGACCACCACCATCCGGGACTGGGCGCATGTCTATGGAGAACTGAGTATCATGTATGAAGGACGGCTTCCAGAATAAAGAAAAATAAGCGGAAAGACAGGCGGCAAGCCGCCTGCTCTTGACATGCATGGAAGTACCTGTTATATATAAAACAAGGGTGAAAAACCTGATTTAGAAGTTTCTGGTGCCAGTCAGGCGTGAATGATTCAGGCTATTTTCTCAAGCTGCTCTTTCTTAAGCCTATATACAGAAAAATCCCCGTCATAGACGAGGATTTTTTCCATATTTGTATGCAGAATCCGACTCAGAATTAAAAGATTGTCCACAGTTGGAAGGCTGTCTCCGGCAAGCCATTTGTAGACTGCCCGTGGACTTTCAAATCCCATCAGCTCTTGGATGTCCCTGACGGAATAACCATGTTCCCCCATCAGCTTCCGAATCTTTTCTCCTGTTTCCTTTTGTTTAATCGCAACACAGACTGTTTCTCTCATATAGGTCTCCTTTCAAAGCTAAAAGATTCCCATCCAACTATACATATCCGTATTGTAGCACAGCATTTCGGAAAATGCTAAGGACAAATTTCTTACATTTTCACATTAACCGACTTCTCCTGCAAGTTCATAATTTTCATGCAGAGTTCTGGATAATCGGTATGTCCCATTAACAGCATCTTTCTTTTCAGTTTTTCCATCGCTTCCAAAAAGGCTGCTTCTTGTTTCCTTTGAAGTTTCACTTCAATCACCACATATGGTAAATCCCTTTTTATGAATTCCCGTCCAAAATAAACAGATATTTTCTTTTCTATGAAAAGCTGGTCTGCCAGATAGTCTTCTGTGTCCACTATGAAATAGGTTCTTCTCCACGGAATCAAATCACGGATTTTAAAATAATTCTGATAATCCATATTCTTCCTTAACTGCGGCCTGAAACCATGCCATTGCCGCTGCCCAGAACCCATGGGTTCCAGTTAATGGCTTTCGAGGACGGAAAATGGAGTTTTCACTATAATCTTCTGCCATCCTATACTCTGAACATTAACAGGGAAAGAATAACAAAGAAAAATGACGGAAAACAATCACATTAAACCTTAACTACTTTCATCAACAAGTAGTTCCGCCCGTCTGGAAAAAGATCAATCGATCTCGATTTCCATTGTCATCGTTGTATTTACCAGATCCAGCGCTGTTTGAGCTTTTGCCAGCTCGTCGGACACGCGTTGATAATCAGCTTTTACAGCTTCAATATCATAATTGGCATACCGGTAGTCGATAATCTGGCTTCCAAATCCAGACACTTTCGCCCTCTCTTTTGGGAGACAACTGCTCATCATGGCCAGTTTTTGTTTTCTCCTACTCAGCTGTGGGATGTAGACCAAAAGCTGATCAATCGTCATGCCGAATCCCGGTACTTCCGTAGCTACATTGAAACAATTCAGTGCATGCTTAACCATACGGATTTTTGCTTGCAGCTTCTCTAGCTTTCTCTGAGTATCTGCATAATCGTATGCCGGCCGTACCGTTTCGATGTCCTCGCCCATCGCTGCGTTAAACTCTCGGCGTTTCGCTTCCTGTTCTTCCAGGTTTTCTACTTCCTCATTCAATTTTCGAAGCAGCTTTGCAACTTCTGCTGATGTATATTTCATGACTTCCTGCCTCCTTTTTTCGTGCCTTATACTTTTAATCATACACCATTCATACTCTGATGTCCATGAACCCGTAGTTCAATCTTAATATATCTTTATTTTATCAGCAATTCAGCTGAAAGTCATGCAACCAGCAGGTGCAAAAAGAACTTTCCACGCATAAACTGCTCTCGAATCACTTGTGTGCCTCCATTAACTATGTTAGACTGAAAAATAGCTCCCAAAGATGCTTGTTGCTCCATGGAAGCCAGAAAGAAGGATAAACTATCTATGACAGAAAAAGAAAAGGATAATATTTACTATGTTTGTACCTTATTAGAATACCTTTCCAGAAAAACCCACAATGACAGAAAAACAATCATTGAATATTTCTCAAAACAAGATGTTGAGCATCTGCTATATGTTGCAGAAGTGAATCATTGTCTGTCTTTTGATCAGGTATCAGATGAACTGATTGAGGATTTTCAAATCCAGTCAGGTAATTACGATGCAGAAACAGAATGTAAGCACACTACTTCATCGGTAACCTCCGTTGGAGCTGCATATCAAAAATTAGTTTTGGAACAGTCGCCACAGAATCCAGCACAGGGTATTCTGGATGTATTTTCGTCTTGAGATTGATAAATAACACCAACTCCCCCCTCTTTCTGAGCAGATGTTTTGTTTCCTGGTAATTAAGAAAGAAAAAATCCACTCCCAGCCTGTTATAGTTCTACAGCTGAAAGCAGATTTCTTCTTTTTTACTTAACGATCAAGATGCATGACTCGTTTCTTACGGTTTCCATACGCCATTTTCATCTAAGCGTTTGCTTATGGACCAAAGCAAACGTATCCAAACCGTGTATCGACCCATCCTTGAAAATCTCCAGCTTGTCCATGATCTTTCTGTGCGTTTTGTCTGCCCGCGTAAGCTTAGAGTTTGCTGCTGCCGCTTTCGTCATATTGTAATCTCCGTTTTTCCATTTTTATTTGTGGTATTATACCTGTTTACATTATCTTATCCTAAAGATACTCCTTTAAAGCATCTTCATAATACCCAAGCGTCTCCCTGTCAAAGCACACCATCCGCACTTCCATGTCCGGATGGGTTTCCAAAAACTTAAGTATCGTCCTTACGGCAATTTCAGAAGCCATTTCCAAAGGGAATCGGTAAACTCCCGTACTGATGGACGGGAATGCCACGCTCCGGCATCCCTTCTCCGCCGCAAGCCTCAGGCAGTTTTCGTAGCAGCTCTGCAACAGCTGCTCCTCTCCCATGATACCGCCCTTCCAAATCGGCCCAGGCGTATGGATCACATATTTCGCCGGAAGGCGGTACCCCTTTGTGATTTTCGCCTGTCCCGTTTCACAGCCGTGGAGTGTTCGGCACTCTGCCAGAAGCTCCGGCCCTGCGGCCCGATGAATGGCGCCGTCCACGCCGCCTCCGCCCAGAAGACTGGTATTTGCGGCGTTCACAATGGCATCCACGGCCTCTTTTGTAATATCTCCCAAAATGATTGTAAGCATTTGATCACCTTCTTTATTATAGATTGTTTTCGATTCTTCCGTTTTCTGTCAGTATACCACATTTTAATAGGAAAGAACACTCTCAGCTGCGGAGCACAGCAAACATAGCTAAATTATCTTTCAAATACTTCCGATTTCATAAGTTGAAAAATTTTTATTTTTCGAAAGCGACTATATGATTGCAAAAAGCACTCCCTGTTTCCGATATAATAGGAATCCGAAAATCGCAATTTTACCCTTTTGTTTCCGGTATAATGGGAATTGAGTTTTTTCGATTTCGGCCCCCTGTTTCCATTGTAATAGGAAAATATTTTGCAATTTTACACCCTTGTTTCCGGTACAATGGGAAATTTTTCAAAAATGTCAATTTTCGTCCTTTTCCCATTTCAAACGGAAATAAGACGCATTTTTTGAAAAAATCGCATTTCCATTTCAAAAGGAAACAGGCATTTTCCGAATTTTCGGCTTTTCTTATTAGAAAAGAAATAAGCGACCGTTTGAAAACACTTTTCCCATTTTTCGTACCTGCTGCGGCACAATATATTTTTTCTGCAGAAACGAGAAAAAGCCACAGCCAGTCAGGGTTTTCCGACTGTCCGTGGTCTTTTCCGATTTGTTATGACATGTGTGTTTTTGCTCTTTATTTCCGATATAATGGGAATTACGGCCCGGAGTTTTTCGCTGCATTGTTTCCGATTGAAATAGGAAAAGTTTCCTTAAAACTGCCTTTTTTCAAATCTTCTGTTTCTGAAAAATGTCCCTGTTTCCGATTGAAATGGGAATTAACCGCAGCATCACAGCGCATCAAGCCTCGTCAATGGCATACCCTATATCATTCCTCATATATTTATTCCCAAACTCTACCCACTCCGCAGCCTGATAGGCGTTAACCCGCGCTTTCTTCAGATCTTTTCCCACAGCAGTAACGCCCAGTACACGGCCGCCGTTTGTGACAACCTGGCCCTTTTCATCAAATTTCGTTCCCGCATGGAATACATAATATCCGTCTGCATCCTTAAATTTCTCCAGGCCCGAAACTGGGTATCCCTTCTCATAATGCTCTGGATACCCCTCAGAAGCCAGAACCACACATACGGCTGCATTGTCCTCAAATTCCAGTTCTGTCTGATCCAGGGTTCCGTCGATGCAGGCCTCAAAAAGCTCTGCCAGATCGTTTTTCATCCTCGGCAGCACTACCTGCGTCTCAGGATCGCCGAAACGGGCGTTGTATTCCAGAACCTTCGGTCCGTCAGCAGTGAGCATGAGTCCAAAGAAAATAATTCCCTTAAACGCTCTTCCCTCTGCTCTCATTGCGTCCACCGTAGGCTGATAGATCCTTTCTCTGCAGAAAGCATCCACCTCAGGCGTATAAAAGGGACTTGGAGAGAACGTACCCATTCCGCCGGTATTTAAGCCTTTATCTCCGTCTTTGGCCCGCTTGTGATCCTGAGCGGAGGTCATGATTTTGATGGTCTTTCCATCTACAAAGGATAGTACAGATACCTCACGGCCAGTCATAAATTCTTCTATGACAATCTCGTCTCCCGCAGAACCGAACTGTTTATCCAGCATCAGCGTCCTGACGCCGTCCTTTGCCTCCTTTAGGCTGTTGCAGATCAAAACTCCCTTTCCCAGAGCGAGGCCATCTGCCTTTAAAACAATGGGCATTTTGGCTGTCTCAAGATACTGGATGGCCTTATCCGGATCCGTAAAGGTTTCATAGGCGGCTGTGGGAATGTTGTATTTTTTCATCAGATCCTTTGAAAATGCTTTGGATCCCTCCAGGATCGCTGCATTGGCTCTGGGGCCGAACGCCCGCAGTCCCGCTGCCTCAAAGGCATCTACGGCTCCCGCTACCAGAGGATCATCCGGCGCTACGACTGTCAGATCGATCCCATGTTCTTTTGCAAACGACACCTGTTTATCAAATTCCATCACACCGATGTTGATGCACTCTGCTACCTCCGCAATTCCTGCATTGCCGGGAGCGCAGTAAATTTTCTCTACCTTCGGGCTCTTTGCCAGTTTCCATGCAATCGCGTGCTCCCTTCCGCCGCCGCCTATGATCAGAATTTTCATCTGTGTTTTCCTCCTTCTCTCCTGTATCATTTTGCCAGGACGCAGACAGACCGGCGGCTTCCCCCGGTCTGTCTCCTGCGCTGTCCTGTTTCGGGATGTGTGTAAGCCTATAAACGCCTGTTAACATCCAATCTGTAATTTCACCCGTTCATCAGGTTTCTTTATCAGCGATCATCTGAATCGCTTTTGGAAGAATTACCCACTCCGCCTGCTCCATTACCCTTCTCTGTAGCGTCTGGGGCGTATCTCCCTTTTCCACCTCTACCGCCTTCTGTAAAATGATCGGCCCCGTATCCATACCGCCGTCTACATAATGGACCGTAGCTCCCGTAACCTTTACTCCTCTTGCCAAAGCGGCCTCATGAACCTTAAGCCCATAGTATCCCACGCCGCAGAAGGCCGGGATTAAGGACGGATGGATATTGATGATCCGGTGCTCATATTTCTCCACCATAGCCTCAGGGATCTTAACAAGAAAGCCTGCCAGCACAATGAGATCCAGCCGGTACGCATCCACCTTTGCAAGAAAAGCCTGATTAAAGGCCTCTCTGCTTTCATACTCCCTGGGAGACATACATACTGACTCAATGCTGTGGTTCCTTGCCCTTTCCAGAGCGTAAGCGCCCGGATTATTGCTGATCACCACTTCTACTCTGGCATTTGTGATCGTTTTGCTGTCAATTGCATCCAGGATTGCCTGAAGGTTGGTACCGCCGCCGGATACCATGACGCCTACTCTTAGCATAAGGTCACTCCCTTTTCTCCCTCTTCAATGGAGCCGATCACATAGGGAGTATCTCCGGCTGCCCGAATCGCCTCCATGGTCTTATCCACGTCTGCAGGATCTGCTGCCACGATCATACCGATTCCCATATTAAAGGTATTATACATCATTTCCTCGGCAATCCCGCCTTTTTCTGCCAGCAGCTTAAAGACAGCAGGCACCTCATAGCTGTCCTTTCGGATCACGGCGCGGACGCCGTCTTTCAGCATACGGGGTACGTTTTCATAGAAACCGCCGCCGGTGATGTGGCTGCAGGCTTTTATGGAGACGCCGGCCTTCTTGATGTTTTTTAACGCCTTTACATAGATTCTGGTAGGCGCTAAAAGCGCCTCGCCCAGTGTCTTTCCCAGGCTGTCATAGTAGGTTTCCAATCCCTCTTTTGTTATTTCCTGTTCAAATACCCTGCGCACCAGAGAGAAACCATTGGAATGTACGCCAGTGGACGCCATACCGATAAGCACATCTCCTGCCTTCAGGCTTTCGCCAGTAATCATTTCCTTCCGATCGCAGACGCCTACGGCAAAACCAGCCAGATCATAGTCCTCTTCCGGCATCAGCCCCGGATGCTCTGCCGTCTCGCCGCCGATCAGGGCCGCTTCAGACTGCAGACAGCCTTCCGCTACTCCCTTTACGATATCTGCAATCTTTTCAGGATAGTTCTTTCCGCAGGCAATGTAATCCAAAAAGAATAATGGTTCGCCGCCGGCACAGGCAATATCGTTGACGCACATAGCCACCGCATCAATACCAATGGTATCGTGCCGATCCATGATAATGGCCAGCTTTACCTTGGTGCCGCAGCCGTCGGTGCCGGATAACAGCACCGGCTCCTCCATGTCCTTGATCTTTGCCAGTGAGAAAGCGCCGGAAAAGCCGCCCAGGCCGCCTAATACCTCTGCGCGCATGGTCTTTTTTACGTGCTCCTTCATCAGTTCTACGGACTTGTATCCCGCCTCGATATCTACTCCGGCTTTTTTATAATCCATCATGGTATTCATCCTCCGTTTTTAGTGGTATGGTTTCAAAGTCCTATTACATCTGCGCAAGATATTCTTTGTAGCCTAAGCTGTCTAATTTTTCCGCTTTCTTTACCACGTCCTCCTTAAGGCTCTCAGAGTATGCCTTAAGCCGTTCAAGCAGTTTCTGATCGGAAGCCGCAAGAATCTTTGCAGCTAGGATGCCTGCATTGGCGCCGCCGTTGATTGCTACGGTTGCTACAGGAATACCGCTTGGCATCTGAACGATGGAATACAGGGAATCTACACCTCCCAGATCAGAGGTTTTCATTGGGATGCCGATTACAGGAAGAGGGAAGATGGCTGCACACATACCAGGCAGATGAGCTGCCTTCCCGGCGCCTGCAATGATTACCTTAAAGCCCTTTTCCTCTGCGCCTTTTGCCCACTGAAAGAAGATGTCCGGCTCTCTGTGGGCGGAGATAATTGTCATTTCATAATCAATTCCCAGCTTATCCAGGATCTCTGCTGCCTTTGCCATAACCGGCATATCTGAGTCACTGCCCATTACAATTCCTACTTTTGCCATGTTTCAATCTCCTTTTCTAATAATAAATATTAGTTATAATTATAAATAGCTTTTCATATCTTAATTTTGCTTATAATTATAATACTAGGAAACCGCACAGGCGTCAATAGTAATCTTAAAGTCCAGGTAATTTTCCGTCAGGCCTCTTTTCTCCCCAAATGCCTCTCTACAGTGCCTCTGAATCCAGGGCCTTATTTAATTCCTCCGTTCCAGGCAGCACGAACCGGCCGGCCCGTATAAGGGCTGCCTGGCTGCTGTCCGCTTCCACTGCCAGAATATCTCCCAATTCATTATAAGGAATAGTAATATCCGTATGGCAGCTGAAATACGCCTTCTCCATATTCTCTTTTCTCAAAATGGAAATCTCATTATCTCTGGCAATGACCTCTTTTCCATCTGGATTATACATAGGAGAATCCTCGGCAAATCGGTAGCAGGTATCTCCCACCGCAAAATGAGGTCCCGTCTTTTCCGCGATCAGAATCGGCAGCCTGTTTCCGATGCCATACTTCTTGGCCATAGCATAAGCAGCGGTATTGGTACCGATGGCAAACTCTCCTAACGGCAGCCAGCTGTGTCCCCGCATGATCACCTGCTTTACCAGATCCTTTCCCTGACGGAGATCATTTTCCTCTGTGCCTGTCTCATTTTCCTGTGAAATGAAATTTCCGCAGGAAAAATCCGTAACTCTGCCGTCTTTAAAATGCAGCCGCAGATCCTTAAAAAGATACCCCTCCACATATACCCTTTTCACATGGAGAAGGCCGCTGGTTCCCGTCAAAACCGGAGAGGTAAACACCTCGCCCAAAGGGATATTGACATCGGAAACACAATTTTCAAAGTTGGTCTCTCTGGAGGGATTGCCTAAATTGTGCAGATGAACCCGGATATCCGTCTCGTTCCCGTCCCGTCCAGTGACCCTTACATACTCCGCTCTGTCTAGGGCATCTATCAGCGTTTGCTGAATCTTCTGGTAAGTTTCATAATCCAGGGTGTTGATGCGGATGGTCTCTTTAAAGATATCCTCAAACATCGGCCCGATCTCCGGTCTTGGGAAAGCGATCATGGTAAAGCTGGTCTCATCTCCAGGCATATATTGGTTGATGATCTGCCTGGCAGCGGTGGCACAGGAAAGAGTCAGTTCCTGCTGATGGTCGTTTAAGGAAAACGCCGTCTTTTTATTCACCGGCTGAAACTCCTCCTCACCAAAAGTCTCCACCAGGGCCGGGCCTGCGCACCAGGATGCCTGCTCCTTAAACGTCTCATAAGCCGTTTTTAAAATCGACAGCCTCCGCTCCTTAAAGGCATTTCCCATATAAAGGGCGCTGTCATAGCGGTGGTCGTATTCATACTGACGGTTTGGGGAAGAACTGCAGTAACCGCGTCTGCCGTTTGAAAGGCGGTTTACGGACTCCACAGCCGCCCGGTAAAATACCGGCTCCAGGCCCATTTCCCGAAAATTCTCCACGGCCCGGCGGATCATCCGTTCAAAGCCTAACTGGTACTCCACCACAAGGGTTTTCTTTTTTGACAGGTCGCGCCCCATGACCTTAAATCCACGGCGGAAGCCCTCGGTATAGGTAGCTGCCATTTTCTCAATGACCTCATCAGGCAGGGATGCCATAAAGGCAGCCAGCTTCATTTCCGAAGGAGAAATGTATTCCCCAAACTGATATAGATACCGCAGATCAGTCAGATCCTCCTTCATAATCAGTTCTGTTCCAAAGTTCAGAGACGGATCCAGTCCCTCTCTGATCCGCCAGGGCAGGTAAAGATCCGCATAATCGCTCACATACCAGTACAGCGCGTCTCTTACCGCCTGTTCCCTGGGCGCTTCTTCTCCCTCTTCCCAGGCTTGGGTAAACAGGTTATAAACCTCCAAAAAGGTCTCTGCCAGAATGGTTATATTTTCCAGTCTCATTTCAAAAGCATACACAATACAGCCCCGGATCTCGGTATAAAGGAAGGACAGCAAAGGCCCCATCCCCTTTCCCAGGCACCGAACCGCCCAGTCGGGGTTTGCAAAGCTCTCTTTGTAATGCTCTGGAAGGATATCCTCGTAAAGCCGCTCATTCCACCTGGCTAGCTCTTCCAGTGTCTGCGCCTTCCAGCGTTTTGGAAGTGCATCTTCCCAGATTCCCCTGGCAGTCAACAGTTCACACATCAGGCCGAAAAAACCGGCCATCCGTTTAAAATAAGGGCCGTAAGGCAGCCGGATCTCCTCTTTTTCAATCGAAGCGATTCGCTCCATGGAAAGGTCCAGCCGTTCCCTTACGGCTTCATTCTCTTTCTGTAATAATATTCTGTAATCCATGCAAAAACTCCTGTTTAAAAACGATAAGGACTGGCCAGAGCGGCCAGTCCCGGTAACATTTATCCTGGTTTCAGCCTGCAAATCCGATCAAAATGATCATGACCCAGAGGAGGATAATAAGTCCTTCCAGGGCAATTCCGATCTTGGCCAGAATATAATTGCAGCCATCCTCTGTAAATGAAAGAATCCCGTACCATAATCCTGCCGCAGCAGCCACGATACTGGAAAAGCCGTAGGCGCCTGTATTTGGTCCCCCCTGTCCAGCCCCCTGAATAGACAGATACAGACTGAAAGCGCCCAGTCCCAGCGCTAAAATCCCCAGTCCCAGACAGATAAAGCTGCGCTTGGCAAAGGGATTTCTCACATAGGATATTTTATTTCCCACCTGTCTCACTGTTTCCACCTCCTGTACCGGATAAGAATACGGATATAATGGGCTGCCCCGTGGATATAAAAGCCGGCAGCAGCTCCCAGGGTATTAAGAAGCATATCATCCACATCAAAGCTTCCCACCTTAAAGATCAGCTGCAGAGTTTCTAAGGTCAGACTCCAGATAAAGCCAAACATCACAGTATTATACCACAGCCGGCTTCGCCTGCTGATGATGGGCAGAAAAAAACCAAAGGGGATAAACGCAGCGATATTTCCAACAATATTGATCATAAACAGAGAAAAGCCAAGGACATCATAATGACGGAAGTAGCGGCTGATCTCTTTAAAGAGAACCAGGTTATAAGCATACTCCCGATCTGCCTCCGTGCGGCCGAAGGATTCCGAAAAAAACATAAAATAAGCCAGAAGGCACAGATAAAGTATAAACAATACCCATCCTGCCTTCTGCTGTGGGGTGGTACGCCTGATCATCCTTCCCCGCCTGTTAAAATTCGATCTCGGATTTGCGCTTTAATAAGAGCGCTCCATTTACGATCGAAATAATGCCGACAGTCAGTCCCGTGACTGCCATGATAATGCCTACCGCAATGCATCCCGCGCCGGTATTGCGCATGGTCTTATATATTCTTTCCATATTTTTACTGCCTTTCATGGGTTCTGCGACTGCCTGCGCTTTTAAGGTGTTATTCCTGTGCGCCGTACTCTGCATAGTATGCGTCAATAGCAGCCTTTAATGTATCATCAATGACAACTTTGCCGCCGCGCTCCTTATTGTACAGGTACTCGGTCACATCCGCCATGGTAACGATGGCAGCCGTTGGAAAGCCGTACAGATCTTTGATCTCATCCAGAGCACACTTTGTTCCCTTACCCCGCTCCATGCGGTTTAAGGATACGATCAGGCCCTTAACCTCCACACTGCCCTGTGCCTTTAAGATCGGGAACGTTTCTTCGATGGACTTTCCTGAGGTGGTAACATCCTCAATAATCATCACACGATCACCATCCTTAATGGGACTTCCAAGCAGGATGCCCGTATCTCCATGATCCTTTACCTCCTTGCGGTTGGAGCAGTAACGGATATCTTTTCCATAAAGCTCACTGATCGCCATGGTAGTTGCCACGCTCAGTGGGATTCCCTTGTAAGCCGGTCCGAACAGCACGTCAAAATCCAGACCAAAATTATCATGAATGGCTTTTGCGTAATACTCGCCTAGCTTACGAAGCTGCGTTCCTGTCACATAGGCTCCCGCATTCATAAAAAACGGGGACTTGCGTCCGCTCTTTAAGGTAAAATCTCCAAATTTGAGCACATTACTCTCTACCATAAAATCTATAAATTCCTGCTTATACTGTTCCATTATGAAAAAACCTCCTTTAAAATAATTCGGAAAATAATTAAATTGGGGATATTCTCTCCGATTGTAGCATATTTTTCCAGTCTTGTGAACTACCCATTACATAAATCCCAGGACAAATCCCCAAGTAAACCTATCGCAAAAATAAGAATGGAAAAATATTCCAGCCTGTACCGTGTGAGATTTTCCAACACGCCTTGACATTCCCCCTTCAACCTGCTAATATAGGTAAAAGCGAATTGTTTCGTTGACATACCAGATATGCAAGCTTGGTTATCCGGGGTTGTACTGGTTTCGACGGGGGTCATGCAGCTGGTGAAGCTATCCCCATGCGATGGGTTAAATGGCAAAATTAAAAATAAACGCTAACGACGAATTAGCATACGCTGCCTAATGGCAGCTGTCAGACTTAAGGCACCCACACTTTAAGAGCCTGGCATCGACTATGTGGGAAACGACGTATACAAAGCTTTGAGTATACGGGCGTATGATGAAGCTACTAAAACCGTCAGAGTGTCTTTTCCCGGACGGCGGAGGGAATGTTAAATAAAAGACTATGATAGTAGAAGAACAGGGAATTGATTTTCGGACAGGGGTTCGATTCCCCTCAGCTCCACTTTAAAGAAACCGCGTAAATACTGGAAAATCCAGTGTTTAGGCGGTTTTTTCGTGGTTTGGGGATGTAAGGACAGGAAGCCGGAAAGTAATAAAAAACCCCTGTTTTCCGGGCAAGTATCACACGAAATATCACACGGAAAAAGAGCCGAAAAAGCCTGATTCTGTAAGGGTTTCAAGGCCATTGCAGAGGGCAAAATATCACACGGACAGTCAAAAGACAGCGGATAGTAGTATAAAGGCCGGGGAAGCATGAGCCTCCCTGGCCTCTTTTTATCATCCCCAAAAATAAACAACTCTATAGGCAGCCACCCAGCAGGTCAATCAGTATCTGCGCCCCGGCTCTGGCCCCTTGGGTATATGCCGCTTCATACCCGTATAGTGACACCTCCAGGTGTGCATCTATCAGCCGATCCAGCTCCGGCCTCTGCTCTATGGGGAGTTTATCCCTCAACGCCTGGTATTCTCTGTACGCTCTTTCCCTGGCTGC
>PPYE01358169.1_pt1 | contig 13263 bp, 8 predicted proteins | sample 1559881 | NCBI WGS metagenome assembly PPYE01 (sample SAMN08240022, study PRJNA423297) | Human gut metagenome, whole genome shotgun sequencing project.
TACTGAAAATGAATGTAAATCTCTATCTTTGTCTCCTACTTTCAAGAAATAAATGGAACAGGAAGATTTTAACATACGCGAACATCAGCTTACTTCAAAAGAACGGGATTTCGAGAATGCACTCCGTCCGTTAAGCTTTGAAGACTTTAGCGGGCAGGACAAGGTGGTGGAAAACCTTCGCATTTTTGTGAAGGCGGCACGTCTGCGTGGCGAAGCACTCGACCATGTGCTGTTGCACGGCCCTCCCGGATTAGGAAAAACAACTCTTTCGAATATTATCGCTAACGAATTAGGAGTTGGCTTTAAAGTAACTTCCGGTCCGGTACTTGATAAACCGGGTGACCTGGCAGGTGTATTGACCAGCCTCGAACCGAACGACGTGCTTTTTATTGATGAAATTCATCGGCTGTCGCCTGTGGTGGAGGAATATCTTTATTCGGCGATGGAAGATTACCGCATCGATATTATGATCGATAAGGGACCTTCGGCACGCAGCATCCAGATAGATTTGAATCCTTTCACGCTGGTTGGTGCAACCACACGTAGCGGTCTGCTGACGGCCCCGCTTCGTGCACGTTTCGGTATTAATCTTCATTTGGAGTACTATGATGATGATATTTTGAGCAATATCATTCGTCGTTCTGCGTCCATACTGGATGTGCCTTGTTCGGTACGTGCAGCATCGGAGATCGCTTCCCGTAGCCGCGGAACGCCCCGTATTGCCAATGCCTTGCTCCGTCGGGTACGTGATTTTGCGCAGGTGAAAGGCTCCGGTTCTATCGATACGGAGATCGCCCAGTTTGCATTGGAAGCACTGAATATTGATAAGTACGGCCTGGATGAGATAGACAACAAGATACTTTGCACCATTATAGACAAATTTAAAGGTGGTCCGGTAGGTATCACTACCATTGCCACGGCTTTGGGAGAAGATGCGGGAACCATTGAGGAAGTTTACGAACCTTTCCTGATAAAAGAAGGATTTATGAAGCGTACTCCCCGTGGACGTGAGGTGACCGAACTTGCCTATAAACATTTGGGAAGAAGTCTTTATAACAGTCAGAAAACGCTGTTTAATGACTAACATAAAGCGTCATGTGACAAGTGGTATTAACGGTATAAAAGAACTTTATAAAGCATAGTTGGATGATGAAGCAATGGACTACTTTACTTGTTTTTCTCTTTTTGAGCTTGTCTTTATCGGCTCAACAGGAATATGGGAGGGATATTTTTGTCTCTTCTAAAGGAGACTCTTTACCTTATCGGATGATTCATCCCGAATCGGTGAAGCCAGGTGAAAAGTATCCGCTCGTACTGTTTCTGCATGGAGCCGGCGAACGGGGAAATGATAATGAGAAACAGTTGACTCATGGTGGACAGATGTTTCTTAATCCGGTCAATCAAGAGAAGTATCCCGCTTTCGTTCTAATTCCACAGTGTCCGACAGACGGTTACTGGGCTTATACAGGACGTCCGAAGTCGCTTATCCCTACAGAAATGCCAGTGGGACAAGAGATCAGTCCTATATTGCAAACGCTTAAACAGTTGCTCGACTCTTATCTGGTAATGCCCGAAGTGGACACACAACGGGTTTATATTATCGGTCTTTCAATGGGAGCGATGGGAACGTATGATTTAGTCGTGCGTTATCCGGAGATTTTTGCAGCTGCAGTTCCTATTTGCGGTACAGTCAATCCAAGTCGGCTATCGGTTGCCAAGGATGTGAAATTTCGTATCTTTCACGGAGATGCGGACGATGTAGTTCCGGTGAAAGGTTCTCGCGAAGCGTATAAAGCACTGAAAGCTGCCGGTGCAGATGTGGAATATATTGAATTCCCCGGTTGTAATCATGGGAGCTGGAATCCGGCTTTCAATTATCCCGGATTTATGGATTGGTTGTTCAAACAAAAGAAGAAACGTTGAACCAATCTGAATGATAATCACTAATAAAACATGGCTGGACTAAAATCATTAGCTAAAGATACGGCAATTTATGGGTTAAGTAGTATTGTCGGACGGTTCCTTAACTACATGCTGGTGCCTTTGTACACAGCGGTATTGCCAGCTTCCACCGGAGGTTATGGAGTTGTTTCAAACGTATATGCGTTTACAGCCCTGATGCTTGTACTGCTTACGTTCGGTATGGAAACGGGATTCTTCCGTTTTGCCAACAAATCGGGAGAAGACCCGATGAAAGTATATGCCAACTCCTTGTTATCGGTAGGAGGGGTATCTTTGATTTTTGTTTTCCTTTGCTTGTTATTCCTGCAACCTATTTCCAATTTACTGGATTATGGCGATCATCCGGAGTTTATAGCGATGATGGCTGTTGTGGTAGCTTTAGACTCTTTCCAATGCATTCCTTTTGCCTATTTACGGTATAAAAAGCGGCCTATTAAGTTTGCTGCTATTAAACTGCTCTCTATCGTTGGTGGCATCGGTTTGAATTTATTTTTCCTATTGGTGTGCCCGTGGCTGAATGTACATTGTCCGTCAACGATCTCCTGGTTTTATGATCCGGATTATTTAGTGGGATATATCTTTATTAGCAACCTGATTATTTCGGTTGTCCAGATGTTCTTCTTTATTCCGGAACTGACAGGTTTTGCTTATAAGTTGGACAAGGTATTGCTGAAACGAATGGTCGTATATTCTTTCCCGGTATTAATCTTAGGTTTGGTAGGTATTCTAAATCAGACTGTGGATAAGATGATCTATCCGTTTCTTTTTGAAGACCGGCAGGAAGGGTTGGTGCAATTGGGTATCTATGCAGCAACCAGTAAGATTGCGATGGTGATGGCAATGTTTACGCAAGCTTTCCGTTATGCTTACGAACCGTTTGTCTTTGGCAAAGACCGAGAAGGAGACAACCGGAAGATGTATGCCGCTGCGATGAAGTATTTTCTTATATTTTCCTTGCTGGCTTTCCTTGCTGTCATGTTCTACCTCGACTTGCTGCGTTATCTGGTGGCAAGGGGTTACTGGGAAGGCCTGGGGGTAGTAGCTATTGTAATGCTTGCAGAGATCTGTAAAGGGATCTATTTCAACCTTTCCTTTTGGTATAAACTGACGGATAAGACCTATTGGGGAGCCTACTTCTCGGTGATTGGTTGTGTTATTATTGTCGTATTGAACATCCTGTTTGTGCCGGTTTACGGTTATCTTGCTTCGGCATGGGCTTCTGTTGCAGGCTATGCAGTCATCTTGCTGCTATCCTACTGGATAGGACAGAAAGAATACCCGATTCATTATGACTTGAAGAGCCTGGGACTTTATGTTCTGCTGGCAGCGGTACTTTACATTATTGGAGAGCAGGTTCCTATCCCTAATATAGTGCTCCGTCTCGCTTTCCGTACCGTACTCTTATTGCTATTTATAGCTTATATTATCAAGAAGGATTTACCATTGAGTCAGATTCCTGTTATTAATCGATTTATAAAGAAGAAATAACTATGAAGACAGATGAACGTAATAAGTTTGCTATCAAGTCCTTTCTGGGAGAATATCTGGACTTGAGGAAAGATAAGGATAACGAACTGGCCACAGTGGATTCTATCCGTAAGGGGGTAGAGTTCAAAGGTGCCAATTTATGGATTCTGATCTTTGCCATATTCATGGCATCACTCGGATTGAATGTGAACTCCACTGCCGTTATTATCGGTGCCATGTTGATTTCTCCATTGATGGGACCTATTATGGGAGTAGGACTGTCTGTCGGACTGAATGACTTTGAATTAATGAAACGCTCTTTGAAGAGCTTTCTCATAACGACTGCTTTCAGTGTGACTACGGCAACAATCTTTTTCCTTCTTGCCCCTATTGCCGGTTCACAGTCAGAGTTGCTGGCACGTACATCGCCCACTATTTATGATGTATTCATCGCGCTTTTTGGTGGTTTGGCAGGTGTCGTGGCTCTCTCTACCAAGGAAAAAGGAAATGTGATTCCAGGTGTTGCCATTGCTACTGCATTGATGCCGCCGCTTTGTACGGCAGGTTACGGACTGGCTTCCGGTAATCTCATTTATTTCCTGGGTGCTTTTTATCTTTACTTTATCAACTCTGTTTTTATCAGCCTGGCTACTTTCCTCGGTGTTCGTGTGATGCATTTCCAACGGAAAGAGTTTGTGGATAAAACCCGTGAGAAGACCGTACGTAAATACATTGTTCTGATTGTAGTGCTTACCATGTGCCCTGCAGTTTATCTGACATTTGGAATTATAAAGAGCACTTTCTATGAAGCAGCAGCCAATCGTTTTATAAACGATCAGTTGAGCTTTGAGAATACGCAGGTACTTGATAAGAAAATTAGCTATGACCATAAAGAAGTACGGGTTGTTTTGATTGGTCCTGAAGTGCCTGACGCTTCGATATCTATTGCTCGTAGCAAGTTGAAAGAGTATAAGCTGGAAGATACGAAACTGATTGTATTACAGGGGATGAACAATGAGGCGGTAGATGTATCTTCTATCCGTGCCATGGTCATGGAAGACTTCTATAAAAACAGTGAGCAACGGCTTCAACAACAGGCGGTGAAAATTTCCCAACTGGAGACAACACTGGAGCAATACAGAACGTACGATGCTATGAGTCGTACATTAGTACCCGAATTGAAGGTACTTTATCCTTCCATCACAACTCTTTCCATCGCTCACTCGCTCGAAGTGCGGGTCGATTCGATGAAGACGGATACGGTAACATTGGCTGTCCTTAAATTCGCCAGACATCCGTCTGTTGCTGAAAAAGAGAAAATCAGCGAATGGCTGAAAGCCCGCGTAGGAACGAAGAAGTTGAGGCTGATTACAGAATAATGAATCTAAAAATAATAATATGAAGTTCAGACTAACCGTCTTGATAGTCTTTTCTCTCTGTCTGTCGAATGTATTTGCCGATGAGGGAATGTGGTTGTTGGGAAATCTCCGAAAGAATAAACAGACTGACCGGGTAATGAAAGAACTTGGTTTGCAGATGCCTGTGAATAAAATATATGATCCGAAGAAACCATGTCTGGCAGATGCTGTTGTCAGTTTTGGAGGCTTCTGTTCAGGAGTGGTGGTTTCCGAAGACGGTCTGGTGTTTACCAATCATCATTGTGGCTTTAGCAGTATTCAGCAACATTCTTCAGTGGAGCATGATTACCTGAAAGATGGCTTCTTTGCACGTAGTCTTGAGGAAGAACTGCCGAATCCGGAGTTGTATGTTCGTTTCCTGCTTCGTACGGAAGATGTTACTAAACGCGTATTGTCTGCCGCCCGGCATGCTAAAACGGAAACAGAACGCCGTGTAGCTGTTGATTCGATTATGAATGTAATCAGTATGGAAGTCTCCGAAAAGGATTCTACATTGACTGGTATTGTAGATGCTTATTATGCAGGGAATGAATTCTGGCTATCTGTTTATCGTGATTATAATGATGTCCGCCTGGTTTTTGCACCTCCTTCTTCTGTCGGGAAGTTCGGATGGGATACGGATAATTGGATGTGGCCGCGTCATACGGGCGATTTCAGCGTATTTCGTATCTATGCTAATGCCAAGAATGGTCCGGCGGATTATTCTCCTGAAAACGTCCCTTATCATCCCGAATATGTAGCACCCATTTCTTTGGATGGATACAAAGAAGGTTCTTTCTGCATGACGCTTGGCTATCCGGGCAGTACGGAACGTTACCTTTCCTCGTATGGTATCGAAGAGATGATGAATGGAATCAATCAGGCAATGATTGATGTACGGGGAGTGAAACAAACCATCTGGAAACGGGAGATGGACCGTCGTCCGGATATTCGCATTAAGTATGCTTCAAAATACGATGAAAGCTCCAATTATTGGAAGAATAGCATCGGAACGAATAAAGCCATCAAGCATTTGAAAGTGTTGGAAAAGAAGCGGGTGGCTGAAGCAGAGCTTCGTAACTGGATTCAGTCTCATCCGGAAGAGAGAGAGAAACTGATTCGTTTATTTTCTTCTTTAGAGTTGAGTTATAGTAATCGCCGTGAAACCAATCGTGCGTTGGCTTATTTCGGTGAATCGTTTATAAATGGTCCCGAGTTAGTGCAGCTCGCTCTTGAAATTCTCAATTTCGACTTTGAGGCGGAAGAGAAGTTGGTGATAACCCGCATGAAAAAGTTACTGGAGAAGTATGATAATCTCGATCTTTCCATTGATAAGGAGGTTTTTGCTGCCATGCTCAAAGAGTATCAGTCGAAAGTGGATAAAAAGTTTCTGCCTGCTATGTATGAGAAGATAGATACGCTCTACAACGGGAATATTCAGACCTATGTAGACTCTTTGTATGCAACTTCCAATATAACGTCTCCTAAGGGCTTAAAACGTTTTCTGGAGCGAGATACTACATATAATCTCATAGAGGATCCGGCTGTTTCCTTGAGTCTGGATTTGATTGTGAAGTATTATGAGATGAATCAAAGCATTTCCGAGGCTTCCGAGCAGATAGAGGAGGGGGAGCGTTTATTCAATGCAGCCATGCGCCGTATGTATGCTGATCGTAATTTTTATCCGGATGCCAACTCTACCATGCGGCTTAGTTTCGGAACGGTTGGAGGATATACTCCTTTTGATGGGGCCACTTATGATTATTACACAACCGTGAAAGGCATTTTTGAGAAAGTGAAGGAACATGCGGGTGATATTGACTTTGCCGTTCAGCCGGAGTTGTTGAGTTTGCTTTCTTCCGGTGATTTTGGAAGATATGCCAATGCGCAGGGAGATATGAATGTTTGTTTTATCTCCAACAATGACATTACAGGCGGTAATTCCGGCAGTGCCATGTTTAATGCCAAAGGAGAATTACTAGGCTTGGCTTTTGATGGCAACTGGGAAGCAATGAGCAGTGATATCGTATTCGAACCAGATTTGCAGCGTTGCATCGGGGTAGATGTGCGGTATATGCTCTTTATCATAGAGAAATACGGTAAGGCAGCCCATCTTATTCAGGAATTAAAAATGGGTCGATGAAGTAAATATTCCGATGAAACCGCATTTTTTATCGTTTTAATATAATAACGATTACGGCAGCGATAATCAGTGCAATGCCTATACCAATGCTTGTGGTGAAGGCTTCCCCGAAAAGAAAGATACCTACACATACAGCAGTTACCGGCTCCATAGCTCCCAACACAGAGGTGAGTGTGGAGCCGATGCTTTTTACGGCTCTTACTAGAGTAAGATTAGAAACTACGGTAGGGATTAAAGCTAATAGAATCAAGTTGCCGGCAGTATGCCATTCGCTGATGGGTTGAAGCTGGCTGATGGTTTCCGTTCCGATAAAAAGGAGAATACCTCCGAATAGGAATACATAGAAAGTAAGCAGTAGCCCTTTCATCTGTCCAATCTTTAATTGGCTCATTGTGACGAGATAAAGCGCATATCCGAGTGCCGACAGAAGAATAATGAAAAGTCCCAGGAAAGAAAAGCTCCCCGTTTTTGTATCTCCACCGGATAAGAAATAAACTCCTGCCACTGCGGATGCAATGGCAGCGATCCGCCAGCCGGACTTCTTTTCTTTAAAAAAGAGCATCATGATTAACGTGGTAAGCACCGGATACATGAAATGAATAGTGGTGGCAACTCCGCTAGCCATAAACTTATATCCCCAGAACAGGAATACGGCAGACATTAAATAAAGAAGCGCAAGAAGAAACAGGGAAGGAATGTCCTGCCTCTTGATGCGAAATGATTGACCATTCACCAATAAGATTCCGCCTAACGCCAGACAGGCAAACAGGAAACGATAGAAAAGTATCGATTCAAATTGCATCCCTGCTTGCATGGCAGGAATGGTAAATAGAGGGATAAGTCCAAAAGAAGCCGATGAAAGCAGCCCATATAGTAAACCATTAACTTTATTCATAGTCAAGTATATATTCGGGCCGCAAAGATATAGCTTTTTTGAGGCAAGTAGATAAAGCGTCCATACAATATTTTTCGTAAATTAGCACGCGATGTAAATATGGCATCCGATTGAAAGAAAATACAAACTAATTTTTGGATAAAATGAAACGATTGACACTATTACCGGGATTACTATTTTTAATGCTGCAAGCAGCATTTTCACAAGAGTCAGGCAGCTGTAAACCAGTGAACCTGGTTTGTGATTATTTGGTGAATCCCTTGGGAATAGTAATCCTGCTCCCCGGTTATCATGGATGCTGAATGATGCTCGAAAAGGAGCACGGCAAACAGCCTGTCAAGTCATCGTAGACAAAGACTCTCTTGAATTGATTGCAGGGAAGGGAACTATCTGGGATTCGGGCAAAAAGGACTCCGAACAGATTCTGATTACCTATTCCGGACAGGAACTTCGTCCTTTTACCAAGTATTATTGGAGAGTGAATGTATGGGATAAGGATGGAGTGAAATCTTCTTCGGATATTAATAGTTTCGAAACGGGCATGATGGGGATGGAATACTGGCAAGGGGCTTGGATTAGCGATAACAAAGATATTAATTACCGTCCTGCTCCCTATTTCCGGAAAGTGTTTGATGCACGAAAGAAGATATGGTCGGCAAGGGCATATATTGCCGTAGCAGGTTTGTATGAACTGTATATCAATGGTGAGAAGATTGGAAACCACCGGCTGGACCCGTTATATACCCGGTTTGACAGGCGTAATTTCTACGTTACTTATGATATTACTTCCCAAATACAGAAAGGGAAAAATGCGATTGGTGTGTTGCTGGGCAATGGATGGTATAATCATCAGTCAATGGCCGTGTGGGACTTTCATCGTGCACCTTGGCGTAACCGTCCTGCTTTCTGTATGGATGTGCGGATTACTTATGAGGATGGTTCTGTTGAAGTCGTTTCTACGGAGCGGGACTGGAAAACTTCATCCGGCGCATTGATCTTTAATAGCATTTATACAGCCGAGCATTACGACGCCCGTTTGGAACAGAAAGGCTGGAATACCGTGAACTTTGACGATTCTAAATGGAATGGAGTAGGATATAGGGCTGTTCCTTCACAGAATGTGGTGTCACAACAAGTGCAGCCGATTCGTGCAGTAGAAACGATCCCCGTAAAAACCTGGAAGAAACTTAATGACACAACGTATGTATTCGATTTTGCCCGCAATATGGCAGGAGTCACCCGCATTAAAGTGTCCGGGGAAGAGGGAACTGTAGTGAGACTGAAACATGGTGAGCGGTTGTATGACAACGGACGAGTGAATACGTCAAATATTGATGTGTATCACCGCCCGGTAGACAACTCCGATCCTTTTCAAACGGACATCCTCGTTTTGAGTGGAAAGGGAGAGGATGAATTTATGGCACGATTCAATTATAAAGGTTTCAGATACGTGGAAGTAACAAGCACTAACCCCCTTGTATTGAATGAGAATAGTCTGACTGCCTACTTTGTGCATAGTGATGTTCCGCAGAAAGGGACGATTCATACTTCGAACGCACTTATCAACCGTCTTTGGTGGGCAACAAATAATGCCTATTTGTCCAACTTGATGGGGTATCCTACCGACTGCCCCCAGCGTGAAAAGAACGGATGGACAGGCGACGGTCATTTTGCTATTGAAACGGCATTATACAATTATGACGGTATCACTGTTTATGAGAAATGGCTTGCCGACCATAGAGACGAGCAACAGCCCAATGGTGTACTTCCCGATATAATTCCTACAGGAGGCTGGGGATATGGCACGGATAATGGACTGGATTGGACAAGCACTATCGCTATTATTCCATGGAACATTTATATGTTTTATGGCGATCATAAACTGTTGGCAGACTGTTATGAAAATATAAGGCGGTATGTAGACTATGTGGATCGCACCAGTCCGACCGGATTGACCTCATGGGGAAGAGGAGACTGGGTGCCTGTTAAATCACATTCTTCCAAGGAACTGACCTCTTCTGTCTATTTCTATGTGGACACCAAAATACTTGCCAATGCCGCAAAGATGTTTAATAAAACGGAAGACTATAAATATTATTCTGCTCTTGCCAATAAGATAAAGAACGCGATTAATGACAAGTTTCTGAATAGAGAAACGGGCATTTATGGTAGCGGCGTTCAGACGGAACAAAGCGTTCCTTTGCAATGGGGCATTGTTCCCGAAGAGTTGAAGAGAAAAGTAGCCCGGAATCTGGCAAAACAGGTGGAAGCAGCCGGCTTTCATTTGGATGTAGGTGTGTTGGGGGCAAAAGCTATATTGAATGCGTTAAGTGAGAACGGTGAAGCTGAAACGGCTTATAAATTAGCTGCACAAGACACTTATCCATCATGGGGCTGCTGGATTGCCAATGGTGCTACCACATTACTGGAGAACTGGGATTTGAATGCCACACGTGACATATCGGACAATCACATGATGTTCGGTGAAATTGGCGGATGGTTCTATAAAGGATTAGGTGGGATCTTCCCTGACCCCGAAAATCCCGGATTCAAACATATTCTTCTTCGGCCTAATTTCCCCAGTGGATTAAATGAGTTCGAAGCCAGATATCAATCACCTTATGGGGAAATCTGCTCTAAATGGGAACGTAAAAAGAACCGTATTGTCTATCATGTAACTGTTCCGGCAAATAGCACTGCTACCTTTTATGCACCCGACAATGTGAAAGGAGAGCGTGCAGTAAATTTGGAAGCAGGAAAACATATCTTGGAATTACCTATAAAGAGAGCTGTTTATTGAATGTCTTTCGATTGGTAATCCTGGTTGCTGTTTACCCAGATGTAAAAAACTGCTTCTACACCATTGAAACGGATGAATATATCTCTCCCCTTCCATGAATCGGGCAGAGTGAAATCCTTCCGATAGCTACCTACCGGATTGGGCATGGAAGCGAAAGTATAATCTGCCGGACGAGGCTGGATGACATTGGGCCACTGCACTCCTTTGCTATAATCGCAGAATGGATAGATCACGTTACAATAGAGAGGTTTGTCCCAATTTCGTGCTTTTGTATAGCTGCTTTATAACTAATAGATGGAGTGTTTTGAAATAAGAACTTGACAAACGACTTTTTATTTTGTATCTTTGTGATCAGAAAAGAAACTTATTGATTGGAAATTATGTGTATGAATAGTATAATATTAGAACAGAGTTGCCGACGATTTACCTCTCTTTAGAAGAAGAGGAAATTTATTATATACTAAAGGTTGCAGACTTTTGATGAGTTTGCAACCTTTTTTGTTGTATAAAATTGAATTGTTTGCAGTAGATATACTTCTTATCGTTTTTAATAAATAGGAATACCGTTTATTAAAAACGATAAGAAAGTTTATTAGAAACACAAAAGTAGATTCTGTATGAACAGTTGTCTTTTTTCAATAAGATAGAATAGGGATAATGTTGTTCCTTCTCATTAGAATGTCAAGATGGTAATTAGTTGTAACATAAAGACCTCTGACTAATAATGTACAAATCTACGGATTATGCTTGCTTCATATTTATTTCTTCTTAGGTTTTCTACGTGCCCATCCTTCTTCGCTGAAGTCAGGTTCTTTATCTTTAAAAAACTCTTGCCAGTCATCTTTCTTTTTCGGACCGCGAGCATCAGAGTATCCTCGCTCAGCACGACTAGGCTTATCTTTTTTTGTTGACTTTGAGTCTTTTGCAGAAGCATCTTTCGGTTTTCTATCCTTATTTTCATAGCGCGGTGCACGTTCGTCGCTTTTGCCGCCGAATCGTTTACCTCCCTTGCGCTCATTTGAACCGTTTTCACGTCCTTTTCCGTTTTCTTCACCGGCACCGGCAATCTCAACAACTACCTTGCGTCCGTTCCATTTAGCCCTATTCAGCGCCTTGATTACATTTGTCGCTTCCTTTTCCGGCACTTCAAAGAAAGAATAGTTCTGCATTAGGTCAATACGTCCCAACTCGATACGTCCTCTTGTGTTACTATTTAGTAGTCCGATAAGATCGCTAGGGAAGAAACTGTCTGTTTTACCCAAATTGATAAACAGGCGGTTAAAGCCCGGTGCAGCTTGGCGGCTTCTTTTTTCGAAACCACCTTCTTTGCGGTCACCCCGTCCGGTACGTTCTCCTCTGATGTCAGTCGGTACTTCTATTTCTGCACGGTTGCGATAATACTCGGCGAAACGGTTGAATTCGTGAGAAACCATTCGTTTAATCAGGTCCTCTTTGCTCAACCATTCCAGTTTACGATAGATTTCCGGCATAAAGTCAGCAATCTCTTCCTCGTTTACTTTTACTTTTTCGAGATCATCAATAACCTTAATCAGCTGCTTCTGACAGATTCCTGCTGCTGTTGGCATTTTTCCGACAATGAATTTTTTGCTGATAATCCGTTCAATTTCTCTCATCTTTCCTTTTTCACGGAGGTTGATGATGGCAATGGAAGTTCCTGTTTTTCCGGCACGTCCTGTACGTCCGCTGCGATGTGTATAACTCTCTGTATCGTCTGGTAATCCGTAATTGATAACATGCGTCAGATCGTCTACATCAAGTCCGCGGGCAGCCACGTCAGTTGCCACGAGCAGTTGCAAGTTGCGGATGCGGAATTTCTGCATAACAGCATCCCGTTGTGCTTGAGAAAGCTCACCATGCAAAGAATCGGCATTGTAGCCTTCTTGCATTAATTTGTCTGCAATTTCCTGAGTCTCTTTACGGGTACGGCAGAAAATGATACCGTATATTTGTGGGTAGTAATCGACGATACGCTTTAAAGCTTCGTATTTGTCTTTAGCCTGTACGGTATAAACAACGTGTTTAACGTTGTTGGTACTTTCATTCTTACGGCCAATAGTGATTTCTTTCGCATTGCGCAGGTAATTTTTGGAAATGCGTGCGATTTCCGGACTCATTGTTGCGGAAAACAATAGAGTGTTGCGTTCCTGCGGTACATCAGCCAGAATGGCGTTGATGCTTTCTGTGAACCCCATATTAAGCATTTCGTCCGCTTCATCCATTACTACATTGTGGATGGTAGACAAGGAAACGGTTTTGCGTTCCATCAGGTCCAACAGGCGTCCGGGTGTAGCTACAATGATGTGTACTCCTCGTTTGAGGCTGCGTATCTGGCTGTCAATAGAAGAACCACCATATACAGGTAATACTTTTAGTCCATCAATGTATTTGGAATAGTCGTTCAAATCTCCTGCTATCTGGAGACAGAGCTCGCGGGTAGGGCAGAGGATAAGCGATTGTGGAATTCTGTTTTTTACGTCAACTTGTTGGAGCAAGGGCAAACCGAATGCGGCTGTTTTACCTGTTCCTGTCTGTGCAAGAGCTACTACATCATTATTTTCTCCTAAAAGGTACGGAATCA
>PPYE01759320.1_pt1 | contig 13263 bp, 8 predicted proteins | sample 1559881 | NCBI WGS metagenome assembly PPYE01 (sample SAMN08240022, study PRJNA423297) | Human gut metagenome, whole genome shotgun sequencing project.
CCTGAGCCAGGATCAAACTCTCATGTTAAAAAGTTGATCTCAGTCAAGTTAAACTTGGCTAATTCGTTCATTCAGATAAATCTGAATTTACTGTTTTAAAGGTCTTCAATTTTCATTGAAGTGTTCTGATTGATTCTCAAAATCTTTCAAGGTTTCTCACTGTTCAGTTATCAATGTTCTTTGTTTTGCTCTCTTGCGACAGCTTGATTATTTTATCAAATCACTGTTCGTTTGTCAAGCACTTTTTTATTTTTTTGAACTCTGTTTTAAGTTCTCTGTCTTGCGACAGCTTGTTTATTCTATCAAAATGTTTTTCATTTGTCAAGAACTTTTTTCATAACTTTTTCAACTTATTTTCAAAGTAGTATCTATAAAGTCATGTCTGTAAAATGCAACTCACAAGCTCTACAACTCAATGTGTCTCGCGAGTCAGCTTTGATATAATATCATCCCGGCACACATATGTCAACGGATTTACTGCAATTAATTAAAGTAGTAAAACTATCTTAAAAAACACAAATTTTCTAAATTGTCTGTTTATTATATACAATTCTCACAATTACTATCTGACAGCCTCTATTGCTTCCTTGATATTTGCCACACCGACAATCTCAATTCCACTAATATGTGACACTCCCGCAAGACACACTTTGGGAACAATACACTTTTTAAAGCCAAGCTTCTTTGCCTCAGCAACACGCTGCTCGGACATGGTAACTCCGCGCACCTCTCCGCTTAAGCCCACCTCTCCAAAGCATATGGTATCCTCACGCACAATAATATCCTTTTTGCTTGATGCGATTGCAAGCACTATCCCAAGGTCTATCGCCGGTTCGTTCATCCTTATACCGCCTGCTATATTCACATAAGCGTCACAATCTGACAGTGACAGGTTGGCTCTTTTTTCAAGGACCGCCATGAGTAGATTTACTTTATTATAATCTGTACCATTTGCTGTACGCCTTGGATTATTAAAAAAGCTGTGACATACAAGAGCCTGTATCTCGAGAAGTATCGGGCGGCTTCCCTCTATGGAACATGTGACAATTGATCCTGATGCTCCCTCGGGCTTACCGCTAAGCATATACTCCGACGGATTTTCCACCTCAACAAGTCCCTCCGCCTTCATTTCAAATACGCCTATCTCATTGGTCGAACCAAATCTGTTCTTAACGCCTCTAAGTATCCTGTACGACTCATACCTGTCACCCTCAAAATAAAGCACAGTATCAACCATATGCTCTAACGTCCTCGGTCCCGCAACCGCACCATCCTTTGTCACATGTCCTACTATAAAAACAGAAATACCCAGAGTCTTTGCAAGCTGCATAAGCACTCCGGTTGTCTCCCTGACCTGTGAGACACTGCCCGGTGCCGACGCTATCTCCTCATTGTACATAGTCTGGATGGAATCTATTACAACAACCTCCGGTTTTTTTCGTTGAATCACGTCTTTTGCTATATCAAGACTTGTCTCACATAAAAGCTCCAGTGAATCCGTAAAATTGCCAAGTCTGTCGGCACGCATCTTTATCTGATGCAGGGATTCCTCACCTGACACATAAAGTAATGGCACCTTTTTTTGTGAAAGTTCCCTGCATACCTGAAGTAGAAGCGTGGATTTTCCTATACCCGGATCTCCTCCCACAAGCACAAGTGACCCCCTCACAATTCCTCCACCAAGCACTCTGTCAAACTCGGCTATACCTGTCACTATACGCTCCTCTTTCTCGCTTTTTACTGCCGAAAGAGGCAGAACCTGTGCCGCCTTTGATTCTTTTTTTACTTTTCCCGACGAACTTATCGACTTTTTATCTACGGTTTCCTCTACAAATGTATTCCATTCCTTACAGGCCGGGCACTGTCCCATCCATTTTGCCGATTCATAACCACATTCCTGGCAGAAAAATACAGAGGTCTTTCCTTTTGCCATATTGTTCTCCTTTATAAAATACAAAAAGCCCGGCTTTCACCGGGCTAAAAATATGCTCTATTTTCTTGATACTTTGATATCGACTGAATCAACACCCTCAAGCTCTACGCTTAAACTGAGCTTGCCGCCGAGATTTGTCTTCATAGTACCTGCAACAGCTCCAGCTATATCAATTTCGTACTCCGTCTCCTCTTCAAGGCCAAGAGTAATCTGAGCATCCTCAGGTCCCTCCACAGTAAATGTCACTGTATCAGCAGTCTCCTCGAAATCCATAACCGCTGTTCCCGGAACAGACTCGTATACAAAGAGTCCGTTTCTTTCGAGCTTTGTAATCTCCTTAAAGGTCTTTACCTTATAGATATCTCCATCCTTCTCAAAATTGTCAAGCTTTGCCTTTGCAGCCAATGTATAATCTCCGAAGCTGAGCTTTCCGTTTTCCTCAGTACGGATTAATTCACTTATTACAGCCATTTTTATCCTCCCGTAGCTATATTGATATATTAATTATAAATCCAATTCTACTCAACAGTCAATGAAATTTGTTTGTTTTTCGTAGAAATTATTACCTTATCGCCGCGCTTGATTTTGCCGGTAATAATATCCTCTGACATACGGTCTTCAATCTCCTCCTGAAGTTTTCGTTTAAGAGGTCTTGCGCCATATTTTCTGTCATAGGCTTTATCCACGATAAAGGATTTTGCACTGTCGCGCACTGTGAGCTCTATATCAAGCTGTTCTTTACAGCGTTTCTTAAGCTCCTTTACAAGAAGTGTCACTATATGCTTCATGTCATCCTTGTTGAGAGCTCTAAATACAATAGTCTCGTCGATTCGGTTCAAAAACTCAGGTTTAAATATACGGCGGACCTCCTCCATGACACTGTTCTTCATACGCTCGTGATCCTGCTTTTCATCCTCACCAGCGCCAAAGCCAAGGCGCTTTGGTTCTATAATAGAAGAAGCTCCTGCATTTGATGTCATGATGATTATTGTATTCTTGAAATCAACCGTGCGCCCCTGTGAATCAGTGATTCTACCATCATCAAGCACCTGTAAAAGTATATTGAACACATCAGGATGTGCTTTTTCTATCTCATCAAACAGTATAACAGAAAAAGGATTGCGTCTGACCTTCTCTGAGAGCTGTCCACCCTCCTCATGGCCCACATATCCCGGTGGTGAACCAATCATCTTTGAAACACTATGCTTTTCCATGTACTCTGACATGTCAACACGTATCATGGCATCTTCTTTGCCAAAGACAGCCTCAGCAAGCGCCTTTGACACCTCCGTCTTACCTACTCCTGTCGGTCCCAAAAACAAGAATGAGCCAATCGGCTTCTTAGGATCCTTTAAACCAACACGGCCTCGTCTGACTGCCTTTGCGACAGCAGAAACAGCCTCCTCCTGTCCTATTACACGCTTGTGAAGTATCTGTTCAAGCTTTGCAAGTCGTCCTGCCTCTGACTCTGTAAGCTTATTTACAGGTATTTTGGTCCATCCCGATACTACATCCGCTATCTCATTTTCGCCGACTACAGGCTGGTTTTTGGCTCCTGTGCGACGATTCTTTCTGATAAGCTTCTGCTGTTTATTTTCAAGTACTTCCTTTTCTGACATAAGCGCGCCGGCAGCTGCGAGATCTCCTTTCGATAAAGCATTTTCCACCCGGTTCTGCTTATCTGTTATCTCTTTTTTCAGAGCAAGCAGCTCTTCAGATGATGTCAGATTCTTAAGCCTTATCCTGGCTGCCGCTTCATCCATCAGGTCTATCGCCTTATCAGGTAAAAATCTGTCATTTATATATCGTGCAGAAAGGTTTACTGCTGCTTTCACACCCTCATCTGTTATGATGACACCATGATGCTTTTCATAGATTCCCTTTAATCCTGTGAGTATCTCTATTGTCTCATCCGCACCCGGCTCCTCAACCATCACCGGCTGGAAACGGCGCTCAAGCGCAGCATCCTTTTCCACGTATTTGCGGTACTCTTCTATGGTAGTGGCGCCGATTACCTGTACCTCGCCTCTGGCAAGCGCAGGCTTTAATATGTTAGATGCATCTAACGAGCCTTCTGCTCCTCCTGCACCTATTATAGTGTGAAGCTCATCAATGAAAAGCAGTACATTTTTGGCATTTGAAACCTCGCTTATCACCTTCTTGATACGCTCCTCAAACTCACCACGATACTTTGATTTGGCTACAAGCCCGGACATATCAAGGGAAACCAGTCTCTTTCCCAAAAGAATATCCGGAACATTGCCACTGACTATATCCTGTGCAAGTCCTTCTACTATAGCGGTCTTGCCCACTCCCGGCTCTCCAATCAGACATGGATTGTTTTTGCCACGGCGGCAAAGTATCTGGATAACGCGCTCCATCTCCTTTTTTCTGCCTATAACAGGGTCAAGAAGCCCTGCCTCTGCCATATCTGTCAAATCTCTGGAATACTGATCTAATACAGGAGTCGCAGAATTGTATGATGTATTGTAGCTTTTCATCAGATCCCTGTATGCAGACGGATCCTCACCCATCGCACCAAGAATATCTATAAACATCTTCTGACTGTTAACACCCATGGTGTTTAAAAGTCTTGCAGCTGCACAGTCTCCCTGCAGTACTATAGCCATCAGCAAGTGTTCCGTACCTATCTCATTGCACTCAAATCTATCGGCTTCCTCCGATGCACGCTCCAATACTCTCTGTGTCCTTGGTGAATAGCCATCCCTGTCCATCACTTCGATGTTATCCCCCGGTGAAATCAGGTCTTCAATCATCGAAATAAGCTTATCATATTCCACATTGCAGGCTGTTAGAACCTCAGCTGCCACACCGGTGCCCTCTTTTATAAGGCCAGCCAGTATGTGCTCTGTTCCAACATAGCTGTAATTCATTTTCTTTGATATACGTGCAGCCAAATCTATTGCTTTTTTAGCCTTACTTGTATATGGTTTCAAGTCATATCCTCCAGTCATATTCACTAATTTAAGTCGATGAACTGCAAATCATCATCTTCGCTGTCATCTTCATTGTCGTCCTCTGCACTACTGTCTATAGTCTCAGACGGCTTATTTCCCTCATTGACAAAGCCATCAAGTGCCATTTGAACCTGATTCTTTAAAACATCCTCATCGGCATCGTTTTCTGTGTCAGAAACGTTTTCCTGCCTTGAATCGTCTTTTAAATCAAACTCAGAGTTTTCATTCTCAACAGCTTTCTTAGAATCAGGTGTAATTTCTACGGTTCTTCCGACATAGGATGCATTTGATATATTTTCATCCGTAGCCATCTTTTGCTCATCTGCAGCACCTTCCGCTGTTTCTTCTGCGACTTCATCTGCCGGCTCATCTGCAGCACCTTCCGCTGTTTCTTCTGCGGCTTCACCTGCCGACTCTTCTGCAGCTTCTCCTGCCACTTCACCCACCGACTCTTCTGCAGCTTCTTCTGCCACTTCATCTAACGACTCTTCTGTAACCTCTCCTTCCAGCTCATCTGCTATCTCGTCCGCAGTTTCATCAGTTGTTTCTTCCAAAGCTTCATTTGATACATCTTCTGCTGCATCATCTACATCATCATCGTCATCATGATAGTCCATTGCCTTATATTTTCTGTTTTTCACAGCTGATACAATAAGCAACAGTAACAGAATAATGATAATAAGAACCAGTATTGCAGCTAAAACAAGATATTTATTGGCAATTCCCGGGACAAGCTCGCTCTTTGTTGTATCGTTTTCCTCCTGTGCCACTGTAGGTGTGCTGAGCTCGGTTCTCATATATGTGCCATCTACGCTATCATATGTGTACCAGCCACTCTCACCATTGTCATTCATGGCATATACAAGGTAAAAATCCTTTGTCTGATCATCGGTTTTTTCGACTTTGGTCTGGTAGGCTGTTGCCACACCCTTGCCCTCTATGGAGAGCGATATCTCATTATATCCCTCAGGCACATCATCCACCTTAGGCAGTAAAACCACTATAAAATGTGACTCTGAATTGATACGGACAAACTCATATGCTGCATTCTGTGCTGCATCATATACAAAAAGCCCATTGCCGCTTTCCGACTGTAAATACACAAGCGTGATATCACCAAAGGTGCCATGAAGGGTATTGTATTCAAGTCCTTCAATCACTGTCTTTGAGTGCTCAAAGCCTTCAGGAACAACATCCTCCGGAATGTCATTTACCATAGTCCACTCTGTGCCATTTATATCAAACTTCTTCCAGTTATCCTGCTTATCTGCATTCTCCGGATCATCCTCGGCTCTTCTGGTAACAACTATATTGTATGTGCTTGTGCTGCCATCCTCTGCTGTCACAACAACGCTGACCGTATTCTCTCCAACCTCAAGTGAATCATTTCCTGTGACGGATGTCACACTCGCCTTGGAATCAGCCGGATTTGCTGTAACCGCAAGGCTTGAACAGCTGTAATCTACTGTAGCTGTGTAATCCTTTGTCGCAGCAGAAAACTCAGGGGAAAGCGTACCTGCTGAGATAACAAGCGAACCAAGAGATGCATTTGAGGATTTCTTTTCCTCTTTGTTTTCATTATCTTTATTCGCATTGTTGTCATTGCCGGTATTGCTGCCGGAATTGTCCTTGTTATCCTTGTTGCTGTTTGAATCATTGTTTGATGAAGCACTTTTTACCGTCACTTTCGTGCTGGCACCGGTAATTGTACCTCCGGCATCGTTGCCCTCTGCATCTCCTACAACTGTACAATATGCCTTTATAGTGCAGCTTCCTGCAGCCTTCGCCGTAAATGAAAATGACTGCGATGTGGGATATCCTGCGGCGTCACCAATATTGGCCACACCATCTCCTCCGTTACTCAGTACTCCCTCGTCAGAGCTTGAGATAACTACAGTACCAAAATATCCGGACGGCATGGAAACAGTCACCTTAACTGTTTTTCCAACAGCTACAGAGCTTGAGCTGACACTGAGACCAAGTCCCTGCGCATATACATGCTCGGCAGGTGTGAAAACAAGCATCACTGCCACAACAAGTGATAATATACATCCAAATAATTTCTTCATATCTTTCCTCACATTTCTAATTCTGCGATATCTTTGATTTGCCCAGTATGTGTCTGTTCATGATTATCATATCAAGGGCATTTCCACCATCACCCTTTCTGTTAGCATCAGCTGCCTCCAGATAAGCACCTGTGAGTGTTCCCTTTCCTAAGATATGTCTGTTGAGCTTAATCATATCAAGAGCATTTACAGCACCATCACCATTGATATCTCCATATATAACAATATCGTATGTCTTTTTCAGATTACCTGAAGCATCATAAACAGCCACTTTATTGCCTGTTGCAATCTTTCCGCTGTTTTCTGAGCCTGAGCTTGTCAGAAGCTTTACAGTACCTGATGCTGATACTGCTATATTCTTCACAAAATCAGCTGCACCGGTTCCAGGCTCAATGCCTGTAATATAAGTACCTATACTGTATTTACCTGATGTTATGTTTACATCTGTATTATTTTGGTTATTATTGTTCTGATTATTATTGCCACCTGCATTATTTACAGATGCCGCCTGCCTGTTTATATTGATAGTGTATGTTCTTGTATCACCGCTTTGCGACTTGCATTTTACCTTAATTGTATTATTTCCGACAGCAAGCGAATAGCTTCCTGTGCCTGAAACACCACTGTTTCCTGAAACTGCATCTGCCGAAACAGTCACTGAGCTTATAGCATTTGAAACAACTGCTGAATAGCTTGTTGTCGCTCCATTGAAGGCCGGTGTGAGTGTTACACCACTTATCGCAAGCGACTGCAGATAGTTATTGGTATCACCAGCTTTATCGAAGCCCACTGCTGACGATGGCATATTGTTGTATACAGGTATTTTAAATACAAAAGCCTGATTCTTGTCTGAATATCCTTTAGCCAGACTCTGTCCCTCAGTAAGAGCCGCTGTGGCATTGCCCATGTACTGATGGAAATACAGCGAGCTTGTATTTACTACATTAAACTTCTCAAAATACAGTGTATTTTGACCCTTATTTATATAATTGCTGCCCACCTTTACAGCTCCGCCGCTTATGGACTTTACTCTTGTATTCCAGCCCTGCTTCTTGGCAAAAGACAGACCATTTTTATAAATCTTATCCTTCGTGTTTCCGGTTGCACTAAAATTAAAATAATTATAATATCCTTCGTATCCGGAATATGTACCCGAAATAAGAGGGCTCGTTCCCTTTTGTCCCTGCTCCTGCTTTATACGCGATGCTATATGGTATGCACTTACTCCACTGCTCTTTGCCACATCCATGAATGTGCTTGCATAATTGATTTTCTCACCATTGTTGGAATAGGTCTTTGTTCCCTCCATAAATGTGCCTTTTACTATGGACTTGACACCTTCAAGTGCCTCATTCGGACTGTATGCCAGACTCTGAAACTGAAAAATATTGGTCTCATCAAGAAAATTCCTTGGATCCATGAGATAAGCAATATAGGCACTGCTTGCTGACACCCATCCCGGTTCGTACTCAACCCACGTATTTGTTGACCAGTTATATGCTCCGGCAGCTGTGGATTTCTTGGCATTGTCTGCTGATTTGGATACCAGATTAAGTCCGTTTACACTTTCATTTTCAATCACCGTATCCCAATTCAAACCTGTATTTACAGCCTCAAATGTCCAGCTTGAATACTTATTGTGAAGAGCTGTAAGGTTTGGAATATAGCTGTCAGGAAAGCCTGCATTCTTCATAGCCGTGACAAAATCAGTATTGTCTCCGCTATTATTGTATGTCACCTTTATGTATGTACTGATAGTCCAGCCCGTAAATGCCTTGCCGTTTAAAGTACCCTTGACATTATACCAGACCACACCGTTTACCCTAGTCTCTCCAATTATGTCAACCTGATGGTTCCAGTTGAGTGAGACAACCTTGGTAGTTCCGGATGTGCCTGCTGCATTGCGGACATACACATTGCCACCTGTAATCGTACCTGTAGCATATGCTCCCGATGCGGTTGCAAGGGCAAGCTGTTCCTCATTATTCTGCTGTATGGCATCCGCATTGCCGGTGTCTGCTGAAGCATCCCCTGTCTGCGCATTGTCTGATGCAGCTGTGCCGGTACCTGCTGATACAAAATCAGACCTGATATAGCTTACACACTCCTCGTTATTTGCTGCCAGATTGTACTTTGCCTTGTACCACACCTTGCCGTCTGCACCTGTAGTCTGCTCAAGAATAGTAATATCCTTGCCGTTTGAAAGCTTGTGCTCCAGCTCATACTCTGTTCCCGGTCCGCTTCTCGCCGCTACCCAGTATCTCTCATCACACACAACCTTAGCCGCCTGATCCGCATAGACTGCTATGCTGCTGTATGGTGCCAGGTCACATGCGGCTAATGACAATGTAACGACAGAGGCTGCCAGAAATTTATTTATCTTTATCATCAAATCCCATCTTTCTTATGTGCATTGTTTACATTAATCCGTTATCCATTTAATTATAATAGAATATGACCTTTGTATCAATGTATTCGGCAGAAATTTATTATTTTTTTATTAATGATAAAAAAACTCCCTTCAACGTACAGCTCATGCTTACGTTTCAGGGAGTTGCCTGATTCATATTCTGCTTATTCTTACTGTCTCCTGTAGCTTTTCTAGCTGAACAGGGATTTTATCTTATCCCATAAATCCATGAAAAAGTTACCAAGCTTTTCCCAGAAGCCCGGGTCATTTATCTTATCGCCAAGCTTTGATGCCCAGTCCTGTGCCTGGTTGATGACTGAATCCCAGTCGATATTGGCATCCTTAAGCTTCATAAGAAGCGATGTCAGCTTTGCAATATCATCATCAGAAAGCTTCAGGTCGTAATCCTTTGCAGCCTCCTTTATCGCATCCTTTATCTGGCTCTCATCCTTGAGCCTTCCATCGGCAAGCTGCTTCTTTAGGTCTGCAATCATTGCCTCGATATCCTGCGAATCGCCGTCAATGCTCTTGTTGAGCTCTCCTGTTGTGACAAGCTCATCCATCGCTGCGTCTGTCACCTTGTCGTCAAGCTTCTTGCCTGTCATCTCCTCGTATGCCTTTAGTGTGCCTACAAGTGCTGCCGTTCCGGAAATAGGGAAAGGTCCTGCGACTATGATTTTAGCATCAGCTATGCCTGCTGTGGCAAGCGCATTCTTGTACATTCCTACCGTACAGTAATTGATATTGTGCGTGGAAACACTAAGACCCGCACCCTTTTTATCCTCTGTAATGAGTACTGAGGAAAGTGACCTTGTGCCAATCTCGCTCTTGCTGATGTATGAATCGAGGTACTTGTGCTCCTCATCATTATTTACATAGACCACATCGTAATTGTCCAGATCAGTGAGCTCGATTCCCATAAATCCAAGCACTGTCGCTCTCTGATCCGGTGTAAGGTCTGCTCCAAGACTTAAGTATGGCTTATCATTTTTGCTGATGGTCACCTTGTCGTTTGCCTCACTGCCGGCTGTAGTTGTGCTGTCTGCAGTACTGTCTGTGTTACTCTTATCAGCTGCGTCACTGCTGTCACTGCCTGATACATCAACGCTTGAAACTGTATCAGTCTGCGTAGCTGTCTCTGTTGCAAATACTGCCGGATTCATCGTAAACAGTGTAACCGCAGCAAGCACGCTACATACAATACTCTTTGCTTTTTTCTTTATTAATCTAATCATTTTTCCTCCAATCTACTGCTCTATATCATACGAAATTGTAAAGTTGCTTCCGTCGAAGCTGACATCTGCCATGCTTCCGCATACCACAGGCATCATCGGCGACATATGACCTATATCCAGATCCATGATGATTGGCACATTAAACTCTCTAAGCAGTGATGAAAGCGCCTGTCTGTGGTCTATGCCAAACATTTCCTCTCCAAAGTGCGCCGGGCGTCCGATAAGAAAGCCCTTTACATTTGAAAACCATCCTGCATTTTTCATCTGCCACATAGCCCTTCTCATGCCCATCACATTAAGGTCACAGGCCTCAAGGAACCATATGATACCATCATCACTGTAGCGCTCATTAAATTCCCTTACATGGTCAAACGATGTGCCAAGCAGATTGATAAGACAATCCATGCAGCCACCAAGCAGCCTGCCTCTCATGGTAATCCTGCTTTCCTTTGCCACCGCAGGAATAGAGCTGATGCACGACTTTTCAGTCAGGTTGTAGCCCACAAACGGAGCATTCTCATCCTTTATCGATTCCTTCTCCCACATAGGGTAATTGGTAAATGAAAGCTTCCTGCCACAAAGCAGATTAAATGCATCGGTAAGTGACTCATGCCACACCTCCATGCCAAAGCTGCCCGCACACGGCCCGTAAATACCTGCTGTATCTGCAATAGTAGCCTCCAAAAATGTGAAATTTGTGTTGTCGGAATAGCCCATGTACCATTTCGGCTTTGACTGTTTCACGCGCTCAAAATCAATATAAGGCACTACCTCGCACATCAGCTCGCCACCACCACAGGATATAAGCACATCACTATCAGCAGAAGCATAGCTCTCATTCAGCTCTTCTGCGCACTTCTTAGGTGTATTGCTGATACCTATGCCACTGTCGCACCTGCAGTTAGGTCCCTCTATCGTCTTATAACCCATGCTGTGAAACCTTTTAATGGCATTGTCAAAGGCACTCCTGTACGGCTCTGTTGTACAGCCCATCGAAGGCGCCACAAAGCCTATTGTTCCTCTATCCTTTAGACATTCAGGGTATCTCATGTTTCTATCATCCTATCACTATTATTTACATATCTAAGCTTCTGTCTGAAGTAAAATATGTAGGATTTTATCATTTCTGTCAAGGTCATTTTACTGTCATAATTAAATGTCGTCGTGTACTGCACATGCTGTCTGTTGCACCAGTTGTATATATCATGCAGACTTATCGAATCAACATTCTTCATATTGTTCATAAACACCTTAACCTTTGAAAGCTCATCCTCACTGTCAATGTATAGATGAAAGATAGTATTCGGACATTCAATTATTATCTGCTGTTCTCCTATATTTTTCATCACTGTATCCTCTATTGAATGATGTATCCTGTGTGATTAAAAATATTATCGTCTGTCACACCGGGATGTGAGTAATAACAAAATATCGTAACTGTTCAGTACCTTCACAGTTAAAAAATATCACATAACCATAGTACTACACCGGCGTCACAAAATCCAGTCATTTTTGCCTGCCAATTCTTACTATTTTATTAAGAAAAACGGTAAATATTATACTCCCTCACAGTCAAATGCCGGAATGAAGCTGTCCTTTGCCACGTCACCCTCCTGTATAAATGCATTTGTGATTCCTATTTCGAGGGCATAGTCAACAAGCCTTTCATACTCTCTCCTTGTCACTGTGCGGTTTATCTCAGGATAATCCTTTAGTGCAATCGGCGTAAACTGGCTCATCATGCTTATATATACGTGATCATGATATGTATCATACAGGTACTTAAGTACAGCCTTTGCATCATTCACATGTCCCGGCAGTAGAAGCTGTCGCACAATAACTCCCTTTTGTATGAGTCCTGTCGCATCGTCAATCACTACATCCGGCTGCTGCCTGACCATCTCTGAAAGCGCCTGCTTTGCGACAGACGGATAATCTTTTGCCCTTGAATACATTGCCGAAAGCGTACTGTCCATATATTTAAAATCCGGGAGATACACATCCACTATGCCCTCAAGCAGCTTTAGCTCTGTCACATTTTCATATCCGCTCGTATTGTATATAATAGGAAGCTTCATGCCACGGCTTTTTGCATTGTTTACCGCCCACACTATATCAGGGATATACTGCCCCGGTGTGACCAGATTGATATTATTTGCGCCTTTGTCAGCAAGTTCCATAAAGATATCACTCAGCCTCTCTTTACTGATCACCTTTCCCGCTTTTCCGTCAGAAATCTCCCTGTTCTGGCAGAACACGCAGTGCAGGCTGCAGCCTGAGAAAAAAACTGCCCCGCTTCCTCTTTTTCCTGATATGCACGGCTCCTCCCAGTAATGAAGCGCTGCTCGCGCCACCTTTATTTCAGATGAAACGCCACATACGCCTGTTTGTCCGGTGCTTCTGTTTATGCCACATTTTCTGGGACACAATAAGCAATTCTCGTATTTATTCATATTTTTCATTTTAACCCTTGCTAAAAATAATGTTTGATACTACAATCTATATGATTAAAGGGTCAAAAGGTATCATCGATGCATGCTTGCATGCAATTCGATGTACACCTTAGTGACCCGCACTACACCGAGAAAGTAGCAATTTGCTGCGGGGACGCAGGAAATTAGCGGATTTCGAGGTGTAG
>PPYE01275873.1_pt1 | contig 13262 bp, 12 predicted proteins | sample 1559881 | NCBI WGS metagenome assembly PPYE01 (sample SAMN08240022, study PRJNA423297) | Human gut metagenome, whole genome shotgun sequencing project.
CGGCATAGCAGCGGTGCCCTTCCACTTCGGCCGTGACGCCGCGTCCAAAGACAGCGCGAAAATCACGGGCGGACACGGGCGTGATGTCCTTCTCCTCAGCATAGCGAAGAACCGCTTCGGCGAGCGGGTGCTCACTGCCCGCCTCCAGTCCTGCCGCGAGTGCGACGAGATCCCTCTCGTTCGTTTTGCCAAGCGTGACGACCTGTGTGACGCGCGGCTTTCCTTCCGTGATCGTGCCCGTCTTGTCCATGATGACGGTATCGATCGCGTGCGCCGTCTCAAGCGCCTCGCCCGACTTGATGAGAATGCCATTTTCCGCGCCTTTCCCTGTGCCGACCATGATGGCGACCGGCGTTGCGAGGCCGAGCGCGCAAGGACACGAAACGACGAGGATCGAAATCGCAATCGAGAACGCGAACTCGACGCTCGCCCCGCGCGCGAGCCATACGCCGCCCGCGATGAGCGCGATCGAGATGACGGCAGGCACGAACACGCCCGCAACGCGATCCGCGAGGCGCGCGATCGGTGCCTTCGTCGCGCTTGCGTCTGACGCAAGGCGAATGATTTGGCGGATTGTCGTATCCTCGCCGACGCGCTCAGCGCGGAAAATCAAGGTGCCGTTCCGAACCATCGTCGCCGAGGTCACGGATGCGCCTTTTTCTTTCGCCGCGGGGATGCTCTCGCCCGTGATCGCCGCTTCGTCGACGCTCGCCATGCCGCTTACCACGGTGCCGTCCGCCGGGATGCGCTCACCGGGGCGTACGCGTACGAGATCGCCGACCGTGAGCTGCTCGATCGGGATGACCCTTTCCGCCTCGCCCTGCACGACACGCGCATCGCGCGGCGCGAGCTTCGTGAGCGCTTCGAGCGCTCTTCCCGTCTCTCCCTTCGCGCGTGCTTCGAGGTACTTGCCGACCGTGATGAGCGTGACGATCATGCCTGCCGACTCGAAGTAGAGGTTTGTGCTGTACGCCGATACAAGCGACATGTCGCCATGCCCGAGCCCCCAGCCGATGCGAAAGAGCGCGAATGCGCCGAAGAGAGCCGATGCCATCGAGCCCATGCCGACGAGGCTGTCCATATTGGGCGCGCCGTGAAAGAGGTTGCGGAACCCCGCGATGTAATAATGGCGGTTGAGGTACATGATGGGCAGCAGCAAGAGGAGCTGTGCAAACGCGAACGCGACGGCGTTCTCCGGTCCGTCGAATGCGGCGCGCACGGCTTCCGGCACGGGGATGCCGATCCATGCAAGTTCCATGCTGTGCATGGAGATGTACATCATGGGGATCAAAAATGCGATGGACCAAATGAGGCGGTGCTTCATGTCTGCAATCGTCTTCTTGGCTGGATCCGCACCCGCGCCCGCTGCATCCTGCTGCGCCGTCCTCCCCTTGACCGAAGCGCCGTAGCCCGCCGCTGCTACGGCTTTGATGATGGCATCCGGATTCGTCTCTCGTTCATCGTATTGAAGCTGCATGCTGTTCGTCAGCAGGTTGACCGTGACGTCTGCCGTGCCCTCGATTTTCTCGACGGCCTTCTGTACGCGCGCCGAGCATGCCGAGCACGTCATGCCCGTCACGGTAAATTTTTCTTTCTTCAACGGTACCACTTCCTACACCCTACTGTTATTTCATGACTTTCTGCAAGAGTGCGCAGAGCTCGTCGACAGCCCCTGCATTGCCTTTTTGGATATCCGCGACGACGCAGCCGTGAATGTGCTGCGCGAGCAGCTCCTTCGTAAAGCCGTTGAGTGCCGACTGGATTGCGCTGACCTGCGTCAGCACATCGACGCAGTAGCGGTCATCCTCAATCATGCCCCGTACGCCGCGCACCTGCCCCTCGATGCGGTTCAGCCGGCAGATCAGCGACTTGTACTCCCTGCTCTTCTTGTCGCGGTACTTATGGCGCACCGCATCGCAGCAGCTTTCTTCGTTTGGCATCGCAATCGCTCCTAAAATGCGGGCCAACCCCCGCAGACAAATAAAATACCGATAGGAGAATATACCCCCTATCGGTATCTATCATATACCCTGCTATCGTATTTGTCAAACGGATGCCTCCGCATCCGGCGAAACAACGCGTTGCACCTGCAGGACACCGAGCGCATAAAGCCGTGCAAAGTCAATTGCAGTCTGCTGCCCCGGACGATGTGCCAAACGATGCTGATGCGCAGCTTCGGCAGGATGGAAGGAAGTGAGCGGCATCATTTCCGCCACACAGCAACGCGTCAAGTTCTTGTCATCGTTCGGATCGTTTACGATAAGCCTCGATTCCGTCGCTGCCGGTGGCCTGCCGCGCCCGCGAATGAAATTCATGTGGTAGGCTAACATGGGCTCGTCCTCGTCATCCGTGTAGTAGACACCGCTTTGGTACATTTCCCCCTTTGCCTTTCCCTGCCCATCCTTTTCGCAGGGGTCAACGACGGCAAACAAGATATCGACGAGCTGGGAAAGATCGGTTTTTTTCGGATTGTAGGTCACTTCGACGCCCATGCGTGCGCGCACCCAACCATTTTTCACCGCATCGTAACTCGGCTCGCCTTCCGCATTGAGGTAGCCTGCCCGTGTCGCCGTGACGCCCGGCACATGGTCGAACACCTCCTGCAGCTCGTAAAAGCTGCCGCCTGAGACATACAGCCGTTTCGTGTACATAGCCTCCCCCTCCTATCGGTCTGGATGGAGCAGGTCAACGTGGCGGTCTGCTGCGCGATGGACGTCGAAGATATGGATGAGCTCCGCCACGCCCTGCGAAGGGGAAATCGCGCCGCTCAGCACCGCGTCCCGCACCTCTGGCATGCGCCCCAAGATAACGGGGTCATCAAAGAACAGATTATGCAGGTGCTCGTCAATCATGCTGTTCATCCAATCGAGGAGCTGTCCCTCACGCCTCTTCCGAAAGGCGCCGTTTTCCTTCGTCGTCTTTTCAAAGAGCCGGATGATGTCCCAAAGCTCCGAAAGCCCCGTCTTCTTGACCGCCGAAACGAGATAGGCGTGTGTCTGCCAGCCCGGCGTGGCAGGGCGTAGGAACTCGATCATCCGCTCGTACTCACCGCGCGCAACTTTCGCCTTCAGGAGATTGTCTCCATCCGCCTTGTTGATGACAATGGCATCGGCAAGCTCCATGATGCCTTTTTTGATTCCCTGAAGCTCGTCGCCCGCGCCCGTCAGCACGACGAGCAGGAAGAAGTCCACCATCGAGCGGACCGTCGTTTCCGACTGTCCGACGCCAACCGTCTCGATGAGAATGACATCATACCCTGCCGCCTCGCAGAGGAGCATGGTCTCACGGCTCTTGCGCGCGACGCCGCCGAGTGTGCCGCCGGCAGGCGATGGACGGATAAAGGCATTTTCCCTGCGCGAAAGCGTCCCCATGCGCGTCTTGTCGCCGAGAATCGACCCCTTCGTGACCGAGCTCGTCGGATCCACGGTCAGCACGGCGACGCGATGCCCTGCGTCGCAGAGCATATTGCCGAATGCCTCGATCATCGTGCTCTTTCCAGCACCCGGCACGCCCGTGATGCCGATGCGCAGTGCCTTTCCCGTACGCGGAAGGAGTGCCTGCAAGACTCGCTGCGCTTTGGGGAAATGCCGCGGGCTGTTGCTCTCAATGAGCGTGATCGCACGCGAAAGAACCATGCGGTTTCCCTCTGCGACGCCCTTGACGTACTCCTCGACCGAGAGAATGCCGCGCATCTTGGGGCGCGCGCCTTGCGCAAGGTTGGGATTGAGATTTCCTACCGTCGTGTCCTTCACCCCGTCGATGCCGCTCATGACGCTCGTCGTGAACTTCCCGTCATGGTGTTCAGGCACCCAGTCCGGCCGCGTATTCGTGTACTTGCCCATAGCATCACCCCGCCGCAATTTCTTCCTTTGCCCTGCCGATCAGAAGTTTCAGCAGCTTAATGCCTGCCTCAGGGATATTCGTGCCCGGCGCAAAGATGGCGACTGCGCCATGCTGATAGAGGAAGTCATAATCCTGCACGGGAATGACGCCGCCGATGCAGACCATGATGTCCTCGCGTCCGAGCTTCTTCAGATCCTCGACAAGCTGTGGCAGGAGCGTGTTGTGCCCTGCGGCAAGCGAGCTGAAACCGACCATGTGCACGTCGTTGTCCACCGCGTCCTGTGCCGTCTCCTCCGGCGTTTGGAAAAGCGGTCCGACATCGACGTCCCAGCCCATGTCCGCGAAAGAAGATGCGATGACCTTCTGCCCGCGGTCGTGCCCGTCCTGTCCCATCTTCGCGACGAAGATACGAGGGCGGCGCCCCGTCAGCTTCTCGAAGTCGTCCGCAAGCGACCGTGCCTTCTCAAGCTCGGTCTTGTCCGTGAATTCCGAGGAATAGACCCCCGAAATCGTATGGATCACCGCTTGGAAGCGCCCCGATACCTTCTCGACGGCGTCGGAAATCTCACCGAGAGATGCATGGGCGCGTGCCGCATCGACAGCTGCCTCCAAGAGATTGCCGTTATCACGCGACTCTGCCGCCTTCGTGATCCCTTCAAGCGTGCGGCGCACATCGTCCGCATTTCGTTCGGCACGGAGCTTTTCGAGCCGTTCGACCTGCGCCTGCCGCACGGCTGTGTTGTCGATGGCGAGGATCTGCAGCGGGTCTTCCTTTTCGAGCCGGTACTTGTTGAGTCCGACAATCGTCTCGTTGCCCGAATCGATCCGCGCCTGACGGCGTGCGGCTGCCTCCTCGATGCGCATCTTCGGCAGGCCGGTCGAGATGGCCTTTGCCATGCCGCCAAGCGACTCGACCTCCTGGATATGCGCCCAGGCGCGGCGGATGATCTCATTCGTCAGCGACTCGACGTAGTAGCTGCCGCCCCACGGATCGATGATCTTGCAGACGCGCGTCTCGTCCTGGATGTAGAGCTGCGTGTTGCGCGCGATGCGGGCGGAGAAATCCGTCGGCAGCGCGATCGCCTCGTCGAGCGCGTTCGTGTGGAGCGACTGCGTATGGCCGAGCGCCGCCCCCATCGCCTCCATCACCGTGCGCGAAATATTGTTGAACGGATCCTGCGCCGTCAGCGACCAGCCAGAGGTCTGGCAGTGCGTGCGCAGCGCCATGGACTTCGGCTCTTTCGCGCCGAAGGACTTCACGATCTTTGCCCAGAGCACGCGGGCCGCGCGCATCTTGGCGACCTCCATGAAGTAGTTCTTTCCGATTGCCCAGAAGAACGAGAGCCGCTTGGCAAACGCATCGACGGGAAGCCCCGCCTTGATGCCCGTGCGGACGTACTCGAGTCCGTCGGCGAGCGTATAGCCGAGCTCGATGTCCGCCGTCGCGCCCGCTTCCTGCATGTGGTAGCCGGAGATGGAAATGCTGTTGAACTTCGGCATGTACTTCGTCGTGTACTCGAAAATATCGCCGATGATGCGCATGGACATATCCGGCGGATAAATGTACGTGTTTCGCACCATGAACTCTTTGAGAATATCGTTCTGGATCGTCCCCGACATGACCTTCTTGTCGACGCCCTGTTCCTCGCCGGACAGGATGTAGAACGCGAGAATCGGAAGGACTGCGCCGTTCATGGTCATGGATACGGACATCTGGTCGAGTGGGATGCCGCTAAAGAGGATGCGCATGTCGAGAATGGAGTCAATCGCGACGCCCGCCTTGCCGACATCGCCCAAGACGCGCGGGTTGTCCGAATCGTAGCCGCGGTGCGTCGGCAGGTCAAAGGCGATGGAAAGCCCTTTCTGCCCTGCGGCGAGATTGCGCCGATAAAACGCGTTCGATTCCTCCGCGGTCGAAAAGCCCGCATACTGGCGCACCGTCCATGGGCGGAACACGTACATCGTCGAGTACGGCCCGCGCAGGCAAGGCGGGATTCCGCTCGCAAAATCGAGGTGATTCATGTGCTCGTATACATCGTGGTCGTAAAACGGCTGGATGGGGATATGCTCCATCGTGTTTTCCACGAGTGAGTCGCAACGCATCCCCGTCGCCTGCTCAAAGCGTTTTTCCCAAGCAGCCTCCGATTGCGGCGCTGCATCATCCAAACGCATTTTCGTGAAGTCCGGATTCTGTGCCATCACTGGATCATTCCTTTCTTGTCCTGCAGGAAGCGAAGAATCTTATAGCAATTCGCGCGCACGGAAATGAAATCATCCACGCCCGCCTCCCGGTAAGCCTGCTCCAAATCCTTCGGCGCAGCGCCTGCGAGATAGATCGTTGCGGAAGGAAGGGCGGCGCGCAACTTCGGTGCAAGTTCCGGCACGAGATCCGGATACGTCGCATCCGTCGAGCATATCACGACCGCGTCCGCATGGGAATCCCTCGCAGCAGCGGCCGCTTCGTCCGTTTCCTTGAAGCCCTCATTTGTCAGTACGTCAAATGCGCCAACCTGCAGGAAACTCGCAGAGAAATCCGCCCGCGCCTTATGCTGCGGGATGGGGCCCATGTTTGCGAGGAAGATGCGGACGTTGTCGCCGTCATGCGTGGCGCGATATGCCTCCGTCGTCATGCGCAGCGCCTCATAACGTTCGCTCCAACGATGCGGCCGGATTGCTGCGACGCATTCCGCCTTCCCCGTCCCGTCCGAGAGTGCGGCCCGCAATTCGGCAAGTGTCGCGCCGCTCGATGCAGCGGCGATGGCAGCCTCTGCCACCTCGCCAGCGCCTGCCTCGCGAAGCGCCGTCATGCACGCCGCCTTTTGCGGTGCGTCGATATCGGCAAGGTACGCCTGCACCTCCTCGTTCCGCTTGGCGCGCAGGGCCTTCGTATCCTCTGGGCGCGGGTCGAGCCTCTTTTCCGTCATATTCGGATACATGTTGTTTCCGACGATGCGGTCACGGCGCAATTCAAGGTTCTTGAAGCGTTCCTGCAGCGTCTTTTCCACATGGCTTTGGATATAGCCATCCTTTAGTGCCTGCATCATGCCGCCCTTGCCTTCGATGGCCTGAAACTCAGCCCAAATCTTCTCGCCGATTTCCTTCGTCAGGCTCTCGACCGCCCATGAGCCGCCCGCAGGGTCAATGGGCTGCAATAGGCCGAACTCCTCCTGCAGCATGATCTGCACGTTGCGCGCAATGCGGCGTGAAAATTCATCGCCCTTGCGGATCGGCTCATCAAACGGCGCATTCTCAAAGGAATCGATGCCGCCGACGACGCCCGAGAAAATCTCCGTCGTATTGCGTAGCATGTTGACATACGGGTCATAGACCGTCTTGAAGAAGAGCGCGGGGCGCGCATGGATGTGAATGCGCTGCGCTTCCTCCCCGCCGCCGAACGCGCGCACGATCTGTGCCCAAATGGGGCGCACGGCGCGAAGCTTCGCGACTTGAAGAAAGAAATTCGCGCCCATCGAAAAGCCGAAGAAAATCTGCTGGGCCGCCTCATCAATCGTTAGGCCACGCTCCATCATTGCCCTTATATACGCGATGCCCGTCGCAAGCGCGGATGCGACCTCCTGCACGTCATTTGCCCCGCCGCGCGAGAGCGCATCGCTTCGCACGAAGACCGTGCAAAGCTGCGGCGCGTGTTCCCCCGCCCAGCGCGCACACGCAGCCATCTCGTCGTAAAGCGTGGCGATGGGTGCATAGAGCGTGCCGTTCGCCATGAGCTCGCCGAGCGGATCCGCACCGATAAGCCCGCTCAGCTTCTTCGTGTCCATCCCATTGGCCCGAACTGCGGCCGCTGTGAGCGCGAGCATGGGAAGCGCAGACGCGCCTGCGTAGACGTAAAAGGGGCGTCGGTCAAGGCGAAGCCCATTGAGCACGGTATGCATGTCCTCCGTCGTCGTCACGCTGCAGCCCACGTCACCGACCTTTGATGCATCCTTCGCATCCCGGTTTTGAAGCGTGGCGGTATCGAGGCGCAAGTGGTAGATGGTCGATCCCTTCTCCGCCTCATGGAGGAGCAGCTCATTCGTCTCCTCCGGGAGCGTCTCGTCGCAGGCCTGCGCAATGCCCCACGGCTTTTCGATATAGCCGTTCGGACGCGTCCCGCGCAAAAAGTCGAACATGCCGGGGTAGGAATGCTTGGGCAGGATCTCTTCTGTCCCCGCACGCGTATACATCGGCTCGAAGGTAATCCCCTCGTAAGTCTTCGTATACATCTTCTTGTCAAAAGGCGCACCCTTCAAAAGCGCCTCGCATGCCGCTTTCCATTCCGCATAAGTCGGCGGCGTGAACTCGTCGAGCGGCACGTCCGGGAAATCCGTCTGTGCCTCCGATTTTTGCAGGATCGCCCTGAGATCCAAATCCTCCCGATCCTTCGCTTCATTGCCCATATCATAGCCTCCTTCAATGTCTCTTGAATCAAGGGAAAACAAAAGCCGCCCTGCACGAGGGCGGCACAAGACCACGCGAAATGTGAATGTATATAAGAAAATCCGATGCAAAATACATCGGATCCCTGCCATACTGCCGCATAGCCCAATCCCCTACCCATCGCTCGCAGGTCTAGGCGCGCAAGGCGCCAACGGTGATGCAAGAATAGGCCGTTCTCCTGGCTTAGGTTCCTCACGTCACGCGCCTTCCCAAGATTGCTCCCAGTGGCATGCTGCGCAACGCTCCCCTTACAGTGGCGGGACCGCTCCGGCTTTGACCGGATTCCCGATTGAGTCTTTCGACACCTGTTCCCAATCATATTTCATTTTCATCTTTATATTAACGCAAACGATTGCGTCCTGTCAATAAGCAAGCCCGCCTATTTCTTATGCGCCGTGCTCGATGCGCTCGATCAGCTTCACGATGGACGCGCGGCGTTTTTCCGCTTCCGTGCTGACCGATTCGAGCTCTTTGACCGCCTTCGCCGAGCCTTTGACCTGTGCGAGGCTTTCCTTGAGCGTCGTGCGCAGGGATTCGATATGCTCGTTGAAGGCACTGTCGAACGATGCGATCTTGCTGCTCATTTCCTCGTTTGCCTCCATGATCGCATCAATCTGCTCGACATCCTTCCGCAGGCGGCGCACTGCCTCGTCGGATGCAGCGAGATTCTCCTGCGTGTTCTCCGCGAGCTTCCGGACTTCCTGCGCGACGACGGCGAAGCCGCGCCCCGCCTCGCCCGCACGCGCCGCTTCGATGGCGGCATTGAGCGCGAGAAGGTTCGTCTGCGAGGCAATTTCCGTAATCATGCCCATGATGTCGTCGATGCGCTGTGCGCTCTCGGCAAGCACTCTGAGCTTCGGGCCGATCTCTTCCCCCTGCTTCACAATCTGCGCGAAAAGCTCCTTCTGGTCGCGGATGCCGCTCGAGATGGACGAAAGCGAATCCTCGACCTTGCGGAACTCATCGATGTTCCGCGTGATGGAATCCACGATGAGCGGCATCTTCTCCTGCGAACCGATAAAGAAATCAATGAGGCTGCGGCGCTGCGCCGCGATGTACATCTGCCGGTTCATGTCGCGCTGGAAGAAATACGCGCGGCAGTCGGAGTAGCTGCCTGCGAAATGATCGAGGTAGGCATCGGCGAAGCGCTCGCCATCTGCAACATGATAGAAGAAGATCGCCGTCATCGTCTCGTTGATATGGAGCCCTGCGATCTCGCCAAAGCACGAGAAGCCCGCCACGGGGAAATCGCGGAAAAGCGAGATATTCGCCGTATCGGAACCGTACGAAAGGCGGCGCAGGATACAGTCGTTGAGGACGGCGCCGATGGGTTCCGGCTTGCCTTTCGCAAAGTTCGTGTAGTCCTCTTCCGCTGTCTTGGAAAGCGATGTGCGGCGCATGAGGTGCAGCCGCTCGCCCGTCAGAATGTCGCAGTAGACCGCAACGCGTTTTTTCTCAAAGTCCATGTACTGGATGGAGCGGACGAAGTGCTGCCCATTCACATCCGTCGCGAGCGTATAGTCGCCGAGCGTCCTCTCAAGTTCCTCGTCCGTCGCGACGCCGAGAATTTTCTTGAGTCCGTCCGTCGCAGGCAAGACCTCGCCCGAATCGAGCTTCACCGTCTCGATGTAGCGGAGCATCGTGCTCGCATCGGCAACCGTGAAGCTCTTGCCCGTCTCCTCGATCGCCTGCGTCTTGAAAATGCCGTAGCGGTAGCTGGGTGCGAGGCGCACGACCAGGATGACGGCATGATGCTCGAGCGTGCGCTCGCCGTCGTAGAGGTACGTATGGGAAAAATCCTTGCCCGCACTCGATCCGCCGATATAGGGGCACGGGAGCATGCCCGACTCGTAGAGCGCCTTCAGGAGGAACGTCTCCATGCGCGATGCGCCGTCCACGTAGACAAACGCAAACGTATGGTTCACGCTGATGCGGAACGGGATGCGATGCTTTTCCATCTCGCTGCGGATGCGGTTCGTGCGCTCGGCGACAGGCACTTCGACCGCATCGCGGCGCAGATCCTCATCGCCGAGCGGAATCGTCATAGTGTACGACGCCTCGATCATGCGACGCGAAAATGCCTGCAGCAGGACGCGGGCGCGCCCATCCGCCGCCTCCTGATAGAGCGAACGGCTTCCCTTCGCATGGCAGAGCTCGCCCACATCCGTCATCAGGATGAGCTTCGCCGACGGCGCAAGCACGGGCTTGATGGCATCCGCGACATCCGTGAGATCGAGATCCGCTGAGGCAAATCCCACGACGAGTGCGACGCCTTCCGGAAGATCAAACATCTCCTTGAGCGCCGCACTCGTCAGTTCCCCGCGATGAAAGTACTTGACGCGGATGTCCTCCGCGTTGTTGATCGCAGAATGTGCCGTGCCTGCAATTCCCTTTGCCGCAAGGGGAGCAGTGCTCGCGTACGCCTTCTTCGATGCAGGAAATAAATGCAACATATCATGCCTCCTACCCGCCAAGCGCGGGCTGTTTGAATTCCCAACGTCACTAGCATGCTATAAGCATGCTAGATTCGATATCTTAGATTCTTCATAAAGGATACGTTTTCCTTCTCAACGCAAAGAAACAGACGCGTATCGATGCAAATCGATCCGTTCCCATATGAAAAGCCTCGAGCAAAGATGGGAAAAGGAAACGCACGGGGAAGCACCGACAGAGCCTCCCCGCGAAATCAGAAAAACCGCCGCAAAGCTCGTTTCGAACTTTGCGGCGGTTTCATTCTGCTCGGACAGACGAGCGAATCGACGCTTATGCCTCAGTGCCCGTGGCGTTCGTGTCCGCGCTCGGCACTTCCGCAAGGATGGAATTCTTCGATGCGGGAGCGAAACACGCCTCGCTTACTGCTGCATGCTGCGTCCGATCCACTTCCTGCTTGCGCTCCTGTTGCACCTCGGCAAACGGCGCATAGCGATCCACGACGGCATTTGCGAGCGCATCCTTCTCCTTAGCCGTGAGCGAGCTGCTGATGGCGAGCAGGAAGCCCGCGACCGTGCGGTTCTTGTCGTCAAAGTTCAGGCAGGTATCCTCCATCACAGCGTCGACGGCTTTCTCCGTCGCGCCGCTGGCGAGCGTATCATTCATCTGCTCCCATCCCGCCTTGACCGCTGCGTTTGCTCCCGTCGGGTTCACGATGTCGAGCGTCGGCGCAGGTACGGGTGCTGCGCCTTCTTTCACGTTGCCGTAGAACTTCACTGCACACGCAAGCTTCGCCGTCCCCTTGCAGACAGCAAAGCCTTCTGTGGACTCGGCCGTCATATTTTCGCCGACCGTCTTCATATTCTCACCTTGCCGCCACGGATCTGAGCCGAGCCGAGATCGACCGTGCCGCCGAGGATGTCGAGCCAGCCCTCACCCGTGCCGTCCTGATTCATGACCTTGACATTGCCGAGGGCGATGCTGCTCTCCTTCGCCATCGTACGCGTACGGATGTCGCTTGTTTTATCCCATGCACGCGTCAATAATGCGTCGATCATCACATTGCCCTTTTGGTTCTAGACCTCCGTGTCCGCGAGCCTCACGCTGCCGGCATGGAGCTCGATCTTCGTATCGTAGGATGCGCCGGTCTCTGCCGTGCTTCCCTCCATCGTCAGCGTATTGGCGGGCGTCGCTTCATAGGCATAGGAAAGCATATTTGCTACGCTGGTGTTTCCATCCTTAATCTTTATGTTCTTCGACGCCCATACCAAAATGTCGTCGTGAACATCGAAGTTTCGAGTCCTTGATGCCAACCGCACCGCCTATGAGCCCGAGCGTACACTCGTTGTTCGCGATATGCGAGGCAGAAATATCGATGCGATTTTCAGGCGTCGCCGCAAGCGTATGCTCAATCGTGCCTGCCGCCGTTTTCTTGCTCAGCTTCTGGAAGAAAAACGCAAATAGAGCTGAATCATGCGCACTGCCCATTTACATCCAAGCTGTCAAGCGATATCTTGCCGTCGTAGAGATTCAGCCCGCCGTTATCTGCGTGCGCATTCGTATAGGTCGTATTCTTGATGGGGACGAGGTTCTCCGGCGTCGCCGTCAAAGTGAAGCCATCCGCATCTGTCACCCTTGCCGAAATGGCATGAATCTCCATCTCGTTGTCGTGTGTCGTACCAGCAGCGTTGATCGTGACGTCGTCGAGGTAGACTGTGCCGCCGTAGAGCTCGAATGTCTGTGTGAAGTTCAGCTTCGCGCCGTCAATCCTGATGGGCGCGGCGATCGCCTTGCCCGCGGGCGTCGTCCATGCCATGTCTTTGTTTTGCCTATTCAAAAAGGCGTCGTTCGTGACAGCAAGGGTCGAGTACGTCGCGTTCGAGGCGTTGATGACGTCAGAGGACCCGATGGCGATGCCGTTCGGGTTGACGAGCAACCACTGCTGCCCGCCATTGATGTTCGGTGTACCGAGGAGATTCGAGACGTCCCCGCCCGTGACGTGGTTTAGAAGGGCGGAGTCCGCGCCGAGCGCGAAGTTCAGCGTATCGCCACTTGCGAGGCTGAAGCTATGCCGGCGCCATTATTGACGCCAATCATGCCGCCGACAAGCCCTGCGATCGTGGCAGTCGATGCGGGGTCGACGATGCCGCCCTGCGGCATCGCGAACACCGAGTCAGAGAGTGCGAGGCAGATGGCTGCCACGAGGAAGGATTTACGAACGTGCCGATTCCATTTCATAATAATAGACTCCATTCCGCCGCTGTCGCGGACGGCACAAATAGGGATGAAAACAAAGGGGCGACAGGCCCTTGTTTGGTATAATCTTCTGAGAGGAGAGATGCCCTACAAAGCACGGGGAGGCGAGTTGAGGATTGTCAGCTCCTTCGATTCAAGTCAGTATAATAAACAGTGCAAGTCCTGCCGCTCAAGCACAAATAAGTGGATCTTTTAGACCGTACGCTAATCATTGGCTTAGACTTATCGTTTTTGCTTGGCATGGACAGGCAATGCCTCTCCTCAACCATGAAAGGAGGATTGCCAACATGAAAATC